>Ga0272448_1000495_pt1 | contig 61206 bp, 65 predicted proteins | sample YNPCB0191_FD_202220 | JGI IMG/M metagenome (GOLD analysis project Ga0272448, IMG submission 202220) | Hot spring sediment microbial communities from Yellowstone National Park, WY, United States - YNP-CB-019-1 | ecosystem: Environmental > Aquatic > Thermal springs > Hot (42-90C) > Sediment... | reverse complement strand
GGCGCATTTCCTGGACGAACGATTGCACGACGGCGACGTGCTCGGACTGGGGTGGGGGCGCACGATTCTGGAGGTGGTTAACCTGCTGGCGCCGGCCAGACCACGGCGTGTGGACGTGGTGCCGCTGCTGGGTGAGAGCGGCTACACCGGCTCGTACACTCAGCTCAACCAGATCGTACTCCAGGCGGCAAAGAGTTTTTCGGGCACGCCCTATTTTCTGCTGGCGCCCATCCTGGTGGGAACGAAAGAACTACGCGATGCGCTGATGCGCGATGTGGTCGCCCGCCAGGTGGTGGCATTATGGGAGCGCCTGACGATCGCATGTGTGGGCATTGGGGCAGTTCCCCCTACGGAAGGGCAGGTGGTGTACATCGGTGAGGAGAACATCCCCCGCCTGGTCGCCCAGGATCTGGTAGGGGATATCTGCGCGCGCTACTTCACCCGAAGGGGGGATTTTCCGCCCTTTGAATTTTACGACCGCATACTGGGAGTCGATTTAGAGCAACTCCGCCAGGCTCGCATTGTGGTGGCTGTGGCTGGCGGAGCTGAGAAGGCCACCGCCGTCCGGGCTGCGCTACGTACCGGATTAATCTCCGCATTGTTCGTGGATGAGGCGCTGGCGCAAATTCTGTTGATGGACGAAGATTGAGGAGAAAGGGTCGTGGAGCTGAATGGCAAAGTTGCGATTGTCACCGGCGCTGCCGGAGGAATAGGGCGGTGCATCGCGCTGGCGCTTTCCCAACGCGGCATGCGACTGTCACTGGTCGGACGCAACCTGGACAAACTCCATGAGGTCGCTGCAGAAGTGGGCGAGATCGGCGGGATCGCTTTGCCGGCAGCCTGCGACGTGCGCTCTCCAGCCGAAGTTGAGCGTATGGTTGCAACGACGCTGGAGCATTACGGGCGGATCGACGTGCTGGTCAATTCAGCCTTCTGGGGACCACCTGCAAGCCTGGATGAGACGACCGAGGAGTTCTGGGATCTGACCCTGGATACCACACTCAAAGGGCCGTTCCTGTGCGCCCGCGCCGTCGCGCCGGTGATGCGCAGGCAAGGTGGAGGGCGCATCGTCCATATCGGCTCGCTGGCTGGGAAGGTTGGAGAGGACAACCGCACGGCTTACTGTGCCGCCAAGTGGGGATTGGAGGGGTTAACCGCCGCTTTGTCCGTCGAGCTGCTGCGCGATAATATCCACGTGCACCTGATTTCGCCAGCAGCCACCAATACTGGCTGGTGGCGCGAGGTAGGTGCAGCGCTGACGGAGCAGACGCTGGCCCGCATGATCCCTCCGGAGGTGGTCGCCGAAGCAGTCTGCTGGGTGTTGAGCCAGCCCGATCAAGTGCACATCCCGGATGTGCCGGTATACAATTTCCGCAACCCCTTCGAAGGGAAAGGTTCGCCTTTCGAGCGCTAATCCCCAGAGCGCAGAAATGCGAGGCAACGCGCCAGACACTCCTGGAGAGGTCGGCCGGTGTCTAGGACGAGCTTGGGAGGAGGTATGGGCGCCCAACGCCGTTTTAATTCCAGATAGAGACGATAATCCCGGTTGGCCGCCCGGTGGGCACTCTGGGCGGCATCCTGTTCCAGGCGCTGACGGGCAATTTCGTCTGAGCAAACGCACTCGATCAGCCGATACGGGATGCCCCGGGTGCGAAAGAAGGCCGCGAGGTCGTCAACCTGATAGGCGTGGGCGAAGGGGCGGCCGTCGATGATGACCGTCCGTTGCGGGTCATTTTCGAGCAGGTAAGCGGCGGTCTGATAAATCAACTGCATGCAGAAATCGTCCTGGGAGGTGGAGTATTCGATGGCCTCCGGCGGGAAGAGGGCTGCACGCAGGCGATCTTTGTCCAGGACAATGCCGTCCAGAGCGGCTGAAATCTCGGCGGCGATGCGGCTCTTTCCGCTGCCGGGCAGACCGGCCATGACAATCAGCACGTCAGTCCTCCTGCGGGCCGGGTAAACTGTGAGCCCAGGCGGCCGTTTTTTCTGGATGATCGCTCTTGAAGAGGAGCGAACCCATGACAACCACATCGGCCCCAGCGGCGCGCAGCTCGGGAACGGTGTGGCTCCGTATGCCGCCGTCGGCGCCGATGCGCACCGGGGAAGTGACCGCCCGCTCGGATAGCAGGGCTTTCAGATCACGGATGCGCCCGGCAGCCAGCGGTGAGAGGCCCACACCTTTCACCCCCAGGGCGGTGCCCATCATCAGGATCATCTCGATCCCTTCGAGATACGGCAGGGCGGCATGCGGGGATGTATCCAGGCTTAAAGCCAGACCGGCAGACAGGCCGAGGGCGTGGATGCGCTCGATCGCGCGATAGGCGGCGCGGCCGTTCTCGGCGTGGACGGTGATCAGGTCGGCGCCAGCCGAGGCAAAATCCTCCAGCAGGTTGAGCGGCTCCTCCACCATCAGGTGGACATGGAATTTACGTCGTGTGAGGGGGCGCAGGGCGGCGATCAGATCGGGGAAGAAGAGCAGGCCGGGAACGAAGTGGGCGTCGCTCACATCCAGGTGATAGAGATCGACGAAAGGGTCAATGCGGCGCACCTCCTCGCCGAGGCGAGTTAAATCCGCTGACCAAAGCGAGGCTTCAACCAGCAGTCTGCCATCCTCGAAGTGTGACCAAAAGTTCACGCGGTAAGTTCCTCCACATGGAAGTCAGGCAGCATAGAGCGGTAATTCTCCAGGCTGTGGGCAGCCGCCTTGGCGGCCCCCGGAATACCCGTTTATCCAGTCAGGGAGCTGAAGCAACACACCCGTCCACATAAGGTGTGGGCGGTGCACGTCACGGTTACCCCTTTACTGCTGGGCAGAAGTATTTCCTTCAGAAAGCATCAGATTTACCTGGCGAAAGCGCATCGCAGCGAGAAGAATCCGTTTAGATGAAGGTTATTTTGCTACTACTTCGGGCTGAGCGTCTGGAGACGAGGCGCGAGCAGCATGCACGCGGATGCGCACCTTCTGTGCCTCGAGAAGCAAGGCGACCAGAATGATCAGCCCACGCACGCCATCGACCCAGAATGGGTTTACCGACATCAGATTGAGGCCATCGGCGATAACCGAGAGGAGTAGAACGCCGGCGAAAGCGCCGATAATCGTGCCGGATCCACCGGAGAGGGCTACGCCGCCGATGACTGCGGCAGCCACGGTCTCCAGGGTCATGCCCTGACCGAGGTTCGGAACCGAAGTTTGCAAGCGGCCAAGCAGCATCCAACCGGCCAATCCTGCGGATAGGCCACCGATGATGTAGGCTTTGGTCACGATGGATTTTGGATTGAAGCCGGAAGCGCGGGCAGCGTGCTTATTGGCGCCGACAGCGTACAACTCACGACCGAAGCGTGAAAAATTCAGAAACACGCCGGTAACGATGAATAACAGAACAGTTACGATCACAGAGACCGGTAGTGGGCCAATCCGTCCTGCTCCCAGCCAGTTGAATGCCTCGGGCGTACCTGGCATGATCGCGCCCATACTGATGACGAATGCGATACCGCGCAAGATGAGCTGCATAGCCAGCGTTACGATGAAATTGTTCATGTTCAACCGGGTGATAAGAAGGCCATTCACCAGCCCGACCAGCGCGCCGACGATCAGCATGATGGGGATGACGATGAAAGGCGATAGCTGCCAGCCAATACCGCCTGCCTGAGCCAGGGTCATCTCCCGGTAGGGGAGCATTAGCCAGGCTGCCAGGACGGTTACCAGAGAGAGGGTACCTTCCGCAGAGAGATCAAAGTTACCACTCATCAGACAAATCGCCTGGCCAATGGTCAAAACGCCCAAAACCGAAGCGTGCAGCAAGATATTGATGAAATTAATGCCGGTTAGAAAGTCTTTCGTGGTAAGGGCAAAGAAAATGACCACCAACAAGATGATAATCCAGATGAGCCGGTCCAGAATCACCTGGGTCCAATTACCTCTGGCCATGATTGTTCCCTCCTTCAATTGCCAGCAGGATGTTATCGGGAGTGGTTTCGGGATCACCGATCTTAAATTCTCTGGTAATCTTACCTTCGTACATCACCAGGATGCGGTCACACACCCCCAATAACTCACGAACCTCCGTTGAGATGATGACGATTGCAATTCCCTGCGCGCTCAGCTCATCTACGATACGATAGATGTCCAACTTGGCGCGCACATCGATGCCTTGAGTAGGCTCGTGAAGAACCAGCACGGCGGGTTTCGTGGCGGCCAGCTTGGCGAAGACCACCTTCTGCTGGTTGCCGCCGCTTAGAAGACCGACGCGCTGCTCCTGGCTGGGGCAGATGACGCCCAATTGGTCGATATACTGCTGGACCAGACTGCGCTCCTGAGGCGCGTTGATGAAACCAAACAGCATCGCCAAACGGTCGAGGATTGTGTAGGTGATGTTCTCGCGCACCGGCCGCAGGCTTACCAGGCCGTAGCGATATCGATCCTGAGGAAGATAGGCAAGCCCCTGATCCAGGGAATGGCGTGGACTGCTCGGCACGAAGGGCTTGCCTTTCACCAGGATAGAGCCGATGCCCATTGGCTCCAGGCCGAACAGAGCTTTGCCCAGAGAAGGCGCGCCACTGCCTTCCAGGCCAGAGATGCCGACCACTTCACCCTTTTGGACGACCAGATTGACGTCCTCGTAATGGCCGCGGCGGGTCAGTCCTTGGATGACCAGAACATCCTCCGGCTGGCGCGCGGTGACGCGCGAATACTCTTTGATGTTCTCGCCCACCATCAGGCGGATTAATTCGGCGGCATCCAGCGAAGAGACGTCGCGGGTAGCGACCAGAAAGCCGTTGCGCAGAATGGTGACGCGGTCGCAAATCTCAAAAACTTCTTCCAGGTGGTGTGAGATGTAAATAAAAGCTACCCCGGTTTTTTTCAGGGAGCGGACGAAGTTAAACAACCTGTCGATGTCAGCGCGGGGCAGTGCAGCGGTGGGTTCATCCAGGATGATCAGCTTGGCCTGGCTGAAGAGGGCTTTGGCAATGGCCATCATCGTCTGTTCGACGACGCCCAGGCCTTCCACTCGCTCGCGGACATCCAGATTAAGGCCGAGCATGTTCAGCCGCTTTTCGGACTCGGCAAAAACTTTGTTCCAGTCGATTACCCCAAACCGGTTGATGGGCATCTCACCGGCCAAAATGTTTTCGGCCACGGTCAGGCTGTCCATCATGGTCACATGCTGAGGCACATAGGCTACGCCGGCCGTGAGGGCTTCGTGCGGGGACCAGGTTGTGAAAATGTGGCCGTCAATTTCCAAAGAACCGGCATCCGGCCGCTGGAGCCCCATGAGGACCGCCATGAGGGTGGATTTGCCCGCTCCATTCTTGCCGACCAGGCCGTGAATCTCACCTTCACAGACTTCCAGGCTGACATCGGTGAGAGCTTGCACGCCGGGGAAAGCCTTGCTGATCCCCTGCATTCGTAAGACAGTTTTCACAGAAGTAGTTTCCATTCGATCTTCCTTCCCCCGGCAGGGTCATTCGAGCTGCCTGGCGGGATCGGCCAGGCCAATTGAAGTGGTTGCCAGGAGTTTGCGGATAGAAACCCGGCGCAGGTAACTGACTTTCAGCGCATCGATAAACATGGCAAAGAGCAACAGAGCTCCCCGACTGACTTCGATCCAGAATGGGGAGACTTTAGCAATATTCAAGCCCGTGTCCAGAATACCCCACAACAAAACGCCGCCAAATGCTCCGGTCATGCTGCCGCGCCCGCCAAACAGGCTGATCCCACCGATGACGGCGGCAGCCTGGACGGGGAAAATCAAACCCGCTCCGGTGCGTGGGGTGGCGCTATCCATGCGGCCGGCATCTAACAGACCGGCCAGGGCGGCGCAGAAACCGCTCACGACATAAACCAAGAAAACAATGCGATCAGAATCAATACCAGCGGTTTCGGCTGCCGGACGAGAGGAACCCACTGCGTACATATCGCGGCCGAAGCGCCGATATCGAGTGATGAAATGAGCAATGGCAAAGGAAAGGATAACGAAGAAAGTGGCTACCGGGATGGCGAGTTTTGTGCCATTTGCCAGCGAGAGCTTAAACAATGCGGCCCCACCAAGCCAATCGAAGGCTTTCGGCAGGAAACTGATGCTTTCGCCGGGTGAGATGGCGTAGGTGGCTCCACGTAAGACCATCATCATTGCGACGGTCATGATAAAGTTGTTCATTTTAAGGCGGGTAATGGCGAAACCGTTAAACGCGCCGATCAACACTCCCACCAGCAGCATGACGGCAATCCCCAAGATGGGATTCATTTGGATGCCCAGCCCACCGTTCTCCGCGGAGGCCAGCAACAGGCCAGCCACCATAGCGGTGAAACCCATGGTCGATTCCGAAGAAAGATCGAAGTTCCCGGTGATCAAAGTGAATGACTGACCGATTACCAGCAAACCCAGCGGCGCGACTCTCAAGAGGATATTCACCAGATTGTATGGGGTGAAGAAACTCTTTGAAATCAGCGAGAACACGATCAGGGCAAGCACCACCAAAACCCAAATCAGGTTGTCAACAAACAGGAGAAAGATCTTATTGGATTTGCTCTTATCCATGATCCATAGCCTTTATCACGATCCCAAATCCCACGACGTGATCATGATCTGGGTGTGGGCTGCGCACAAACACGCAGCCCACTTTCCCATTGTAGCGCTAAACTTTATTGGGACTGATTGCCCCACAGAGCTTTGTCGTCGACGTTATCCTTGGTAACCGCGGTGGTGGCCAGATTGAGCATGAAGCCGGTATCGGACTTCTTGATGGTAGCGGGGGACCAGGGAGCGCCTTCCTTGGTGACGGTGCCTTCAGTGATGGGCTCACCGTTGAAGGTCTTCTCTATGTAGTCGGCGATGACGATGCCGAAGTCGGGCAGGGGCTGGCTGGAAGCTTCATCCGCCCAGCCGTCGCGGATTGCCGCGAGGGTATCGGGGCAGCCGTCCACACCGGTGAGGAAGATGTGATTCTTGTCACCCGCCTTGAATTTTTTATTGAGCTGCTCCAGGGCTGAGAGCACGACCTTAATGCCCACGCAGTCGGAATGCATGTAGATGCCGTCCAAGGGGGTTGAAGAAGCCACATCCAGGGTGGCGGAGGAGAACTTGGCAGCGTCCCAGTTGGTGGGTTTCTGGATGAGCTTGATGTTCGGGTACTGCTTCATGACGTCATCGAAGCCGGCGCCACGTAGTTGAGCCACGTTCTGACCCAGATCGCCCTGAAGCTCGAGGACGGTACCCTTCGGTTCGCCGTACTTCTCGGTGAGCAGTTTCACCATGGCTTCGCCGGACTGCTTACCGGCCATATAATTGTCTGACTGCACGGTCATGTTGATCTCGCAGCCGATGGGCGCGCGGTCAATGGTGAAGAATGGAATGCCAGCATCCTTGGCTTTCTGTACGGACGCGCAGATGGCTTTGGAATCCACGGGCACGGTCACAATCGCCTTGACGCCCAGGGAGATGAAGTAGTCTACCTGGTTAGCCTGGGCAGCGGCGTCGAAGTTGGCGTTGGTCGTGACGATAGCCCAATTCTTCTCTTTGGCGCCATTGACCATACCGTTCATGATTACGCCCTGGCCGCCGCTCAATTCAGGAGCGCCGTAGCCAATGGTAATGGTGCCGGGTTTCGTCACCTCAACTGTCTCTTTTACGACCACTGTTTGCTGGACAACCTGGGGGGCAGCCGTCTCAGCCGGTGCGACGGGAGTTGCAGCAGGAGCACAAGCCGCCACAACCAGGGAGAGAACGGCAAACAGGGAAACGAGCACAAATGTCCTTTTCATTGCTTCTTCTCCTTTTCTCATTTTTGTAGACTGGTTCTCGTAGCATGTCTGGTAACTAGTTTATGGCCATTAGGATGTAGCGTATTTCGGATGGCGGATCACCTCCTTCCGTGGAGCAGTTTTGTTAAACGTGGTTTAACTTCTACCGAATAAGCTAACAATAAAGGGAAGAAAAAGGGCTACTGGCGGACTGCGTTGTTAACAAGCCATCGACCCTAATCTTATCACGGTTATTGACATAATACAATAACAAATTCCATACTTTCAGTCAGCGCACCCATATGGCCGGTACGTTCCACGAGCCGGCAGGCGTATTCACCTGCATCAACGGCCAAAGTTCACCTTGCGAGGCAACTTCAAAGCCATGCGGGGTTAACAGTCCGAGCTCCTCAACTTTGGCGCCGGTCACGGTGATGAACCAATCGAATGCCTGGCAAGAGGCCACGACAGCATCGGTTTGATGGCGCAGGCCATCGCTCACCAGGTAACCGGTAGGCCCGCCTTGAAAGTGATACTGCCATTCATCTGGGAAGCCAAGTTCGGCGTACCAGATTTTTTGTTTCTCGAAAATATCCTGGAAGCGTATTCCGGGCTTTAGCAAAGCGAAGATGCGGGCTTCGACCGTTGCAGCGGCTTGGTATGCCAGGCGCACTGCCTCGGGCGGCTGGCCGAAGTGCAGACTGCGCGAGACATTGGCATGCAGCCCCCAACGCCGAGCGGCGGGGTGAAGAAGCAGATATCTTTCCAAGGGTTTGCGGGTCGGCAGAGGATGGCGGTAGCGGACGATGCGCTCGTCGCTGCCCACAATCAAGACATCCAGCTCGATACCTTCCAGGATGAAACGGCTGTGCAGGAGGCGGGCAATCTCTTCTTCGGTCTGGCCGGGGTAAAGCTCAGAAGCCACGTCTTCGAGGATGGCGGCCACAGCCCGACCGAGCCAGCGGCAGCGCTGCACTTCCAGCGGTGTGAGCGGATCGTGGAGGTGAGATATTTCAAGGTTGGCTTCGCGTGCGCCGGGGAAAAGGGTATCGGCGGCGACGCGCTTGCCGGCCAGATCGAGAGCGCGCCGACGCACGTCGCCATCGTACCAGTGCAGCACGACCAGTTCATATCCCTGTCCTGCCGCCTGCTCTTCCAGCAGGCGAGCTGCGTCCATGCTGTAGGCCAGCAGATACTGGCGGTCGGCAGTGATGACCAAGTGACCGGCGCCCACTTCGGTATTTTTGAGCACGTGGCTGTCGCCGCCGCAAGTTAACCAGGCGAAGTTATCGCGCCGCGAAAGGATGACGCCGTCCAATCCTTCCTGATCCAGCCAGGTGCGCAGGCGCTCACGCCTGGCTGCTGCGTCGGCAGCGAGGCGGGCGGGGTCGGTCTCGGGCGGTGCCGGTAGGGGCTTCATGCTTTCATCCTAGACGGTGTAGAAGCGGAGCTAAAGCGGGGTAAAGCTCGCGGTAAAGCGCATAACGCTCGGTGTAACGCCTGGAGCGGTCTGGATGCGGCTCGAAGCGCCGATCCAGATTCAGAGCTGCCTGCGCGGCGGCAGCAGTATCTGGAAATATGCCGGCAGCATGGCCGGAGAGCAAGGCCGCCCCCCAGGACGCCGCCTCGGTGATTTGGGGAGCAACGACAGGGATGCCGGTTACGTCGGCCTTGAGCTGGAGCCACAGGTCGGAGCGCGCACCACCCCCGATGGCGCGCAGCTCATCGATGCGCACCCCGGCGCGGTAAAGGACCTCCAGGTTGTAGCGCAACTCGAAGGTCAGTCCCTCGAGGATGGCCTTAGCCATGTCCGTACGGGTGGTCGCGAAGGACAGGCCCAGAATGGCGCCCTTTGAATCCAGATCAAACAGAGGCGTGCCGCTACCAGAGAAATGGGGGAGGAGCAGCAACGAGGTTGGTTCGGGCGAGGCTTCGCGGAGGATCAGATCATAGGCATCGCTGCCCTCAGCCGCGGCGCGAGCCTTCTCGTCCACACAGAAGGTGTCCCTGAACCAACGCAGGATAAGGCCGCCGCTGTGGTTGAGGGTCATTGCCAGGTACATATCCGGCACGACGTGAACGTAAACCGAAATATTGCTGTGCTGAAGGGCCTCGTTTAGAGCGAGGGAAGATAGCGCCACCTCAACGACCTCAGCCGTTCCGGTGGACACCATCGACAGGCCCGGCTGGACCAGGCCCACGCCCAGGGCACCGCACGCCTGATCGTGCCCACCAGTAGATACCAGCGGCTGGTTTTTCAGGCCGAGGCGAGCGGCCAATTCGGGAACCATCTCTCCGACCGCCGTCCCCGAAGGGACAACCGGCGAAAGGCGGCCCGCATCCAGCTCCAGAACATCCAGGATCTCAGCCGACCAACTATTTTCCAGCAGGTCATAGAGTTGGGTTCGGGAAGCTAAGTTTTGGCTGATCAGCGCCCGCCCGGTCAACTTGTGGAGGAGAAAGTCCTCGTACAGGCGGAAGTAGGCGGCTTTCGACCAGATATGCGGTTCATGCTCCTTCAGCCACAACAGTTTGGGGAGAGTGTTGATGGTGTGAATCGGCATGCCGGTATGCTGGAAAAGGTAGGATCGGCCAAATCGCCGCACCAGCCATTCGTTCTGGGCGGAAGTGCGGGTATCCATCCCGAGGATAGCAGGGCGCAATGCTGTCCCAGCATCGTCCACGGGCATGACCGCTTCACCCTGCACGGAAAGGCCGAGCGCATCCAGGCGGGAAACGCCCGTCGAGGATAAGACCTGGCGAATGGCCTCCTGGGCCAACAGCCATACGCGCTCGGCGTCCTGCTCGGCCCAACCAGGTTGGGGGATATTCACTGGATACTCGCGGCTGGCGCTGGCCAGCAATGCGCCGCGCTCGTCAAAAAGTGAAGCCTTACAGCCGGTCGTGCCTACGTCTAGGCCCATTAAGCGCATGAATCAGCCCTCGTGGTAATACACTTCCCAGCCGAAATAAGTCTCGAAAGCTTCGGCCAGCACGCTCGCACTCAAAGATCCGTTCATGGCCGCGTGGTGCTCAAAGCCGTTCTTGCAAATGTAACGCATCAGCTTCTGCAGACCGGGCACCTCGACCACGGCGCGGCTGCCGAATGTATCCAAAGGATCGTCGGTAAAGCGACCTTCGCCTACGTAAGTACGGATGAGCCCATTGAAGTCATCGGTGGTGAGGCGGGCAAAGGTCACCGGACCGGGCGGGACGCGTCCGGCCACGGCACCATAGGTGTTCATCTCACCCAGGGTGGTGCCAAGGATCTCAGCGGTCTTCATGGTGATATCGGGCAGGAAACTCTTTGCCCAGTTGCCGCAGTGAAAGAAGACGCACTTATTCGGGTCGTCGCCGTAATTATTGTTCCAATCCACCAGGGCAGAGGGCTTCCCGGAGGCGAGCTGGAGGGCATACATGGATGCCACGCCGGTGATGTCCGTCTCACAGGCGCTGGGCATGAGCTGTTCGCTCATCATGCTCATCAGGGTGCAGGCGTTGACGCCGTAATTCTTCTGGAGCGAATTCCAGCACTGCAGGGCGGTGGCGCGCAGATCGTTAGCCGCCATCCAATCGGAGAGCACGATGCCCAATTTAGCCATGCGCACAAGCGATGCGGGCGGCACGCCTTCGGTTTTCAGGTAGGTTTTGATCTCGTCCAGCTTGGCTCTGACGCGCCGGTCGTCATCGGACAGGCGGGCGGCCTCGCCAAGGATTTCCGAAAGATCGATGGAGGAGACGCTGATGCCGTAAGCCTGTAAAAGCTTCTCGCTGAAGCGCACGGTGTTGAAATTGTTTGGGCGCGCCCCAACCACTCCCAGGCGGGCATTGCGCATGCCTTTGACCACCCGGCATACGCCGATGAATCTTTCCAAATCAGCTTTGAAACTTGGGTGGGAAGGGTGGACGACGTGCAGATCGGTCAAGCTGAATGCAAATCCATACTGGCGCAGGTTGTTGCAGACGGAAATCTTACCGCAGAATGCGTCACGCCGGCGCTCCAAATTAAACTGGCTCAGATCGTCGGGGTAGGCCTGCACCAGGATGGGCACGTCCAGGCCGGAGAGCTTGATGGTGTCGGCTACGCCCTTCTCGTCGCCGAAATTGGGCAGCGTGACCAGTATCCCATCGATGCGATCGGCGTTTTTTCGGAACAGCTCGGCGCAGCGTTTGGCGTGCGTGTACGTTTCCACCGAGCCAAGTTTGGTGTCGGTCTCTTCAAGGATGACCGGCTCGATATCCATTTCCTTAAACAACGCCAAAATATCCTGGCGGCCTTCGGTCACCAGGCGGTCGGGGAAGAAGTCGCGGTTGCCGACGATCACACCCAGAGTAGCGCGTGGCATAGTATTCTCCTCTCTCTTAGATAAAGTGCTATCCGGTCAGCGGGTTCAGTCGTTGGCCAGGGCATCCACGGCGGCCAACATTTCCGCCTCACGAATGCGGTTCTCGAACCAGGCATCCTGCAGGCGGCGCAGATCCAGCACGGTGGAAGGCTTTATTTCAACGTCGTTGCAGGTGATGGGCGTGTCTTTGGCCACCGGGCGCAGGACGCGCGCACCCTTGGCCAGCCCGGTTGGGAGCAGGCACTCGGCTTTGGCAGCCTCATAGGTGTCGATCAAGCTGTAGTAAGTACGTCCGCCGATGCCATCCAGAACGTCGCCGGGCTTCAGGTCGCGTTTGGCGACGGCGAAGACCTCGGAAACTAGCCGGTCCAGCGGCACCATGTTCGACTTTCTTTGAATGGTGAGCAAGGCAGCCGTCAGAGGGACCTCGATGCTGCACAGGTGGTAAGGGCGAAAGAGTGTGTAATACGGACCGTTTCCCATATCGCGCAGGACCATGGCCTGTCGCAGACGCGGATGGTCTGTGCGGACGATGGCAAAAACGCCCGGCGCCACCTGGCCGACGCCAAAATCCACCACGCCCATCTTGTTCAACACGCCGCCGTCTTCTTTCAGGGCGAAGGTTTTGTTGAGCATATCGCGGTTTGTCAGCGGGCCGTGCATGCCGCGCACATCAGGAACCAAACCGGTGGCGTTGGAGACAGCCGCCATCTCAATCATGGTTTTGCTGCCGTCGATGAATTCGATGAGCATGTTCGGGCTCAGACCGCGCCTTGCAGCCTCTTTCTGGATATCGACATCGTCAGGCGAGGCGTGACGGTCGAGGGGATTATTCTTGCCTTTCCCCAAGGCCACGATGGTGAAGCCAAGTGAATCGGCGAAGTCATAAAGCTCTTTACAGGCAGCAGGCTCGTCGCCGGCGGCGAGAGCGTACAGGACGCCTTTTTTCTCCGCATACCAGCGTAAAATAGGCCCGACGGTGATGTCCGTTTCGACGTTCATCATTGCGACATGGTGGCCAGCCCGGGCGGCGCGCAAAGCAGCCCGCGCGCCCACCTCGGGAACACCGGTGGCTTCAAGCATCACGTCGATGCTGCGCATATCCGTCACCACGCGGTAATCCCGGGTAGCAACGAGCTTTCCGGCGGCAACGGCGGCGTCCGCCTGATCGGGTGACTCAACAACGGAGACTTCTCCGGGAACCTGGCCGATCTCGTAGGCTTCGCGAGCCCGCTCGATGTCGATGTCAGCAGTGATCACCACGCGGATGCCTTTCATCATTTTCGTCTCTGCGACCACGTCCGTGCCCATCTGACCAGCACCCACCAAACCGATGCGCACGGGTGCCCCTGAAGCTTCGCGCTGTTGCAGATCTTTATTGAGACCAATCATGTTATGTACCTTCTATCTGTGGAATGTAATCATGACTTTGAGAGCCTCGCCGCTGGTGGCAGCTTCGAAAGCCGCATCAATCTGATCGAGAGGAAAGGTATGGGTGATGAGGCGATCGGCCGGGATCAGGCCGCGGTGAATGGCATCCAGTGCCTGCTCATGGAAGACCGGATGGTACGAAAATGAGCCGATCACGGTGATCTCGCCATAATGGATGCGATTGGCGTCCAGACTGGTGAGAGGATTGGTCTTGGGGAGGCCACCGAAGAAGACGACGCGGCCGCCCTTGCGCACCGCTTCGACCGCCTGGGCCTGTGTGGCGGCAACCGGGTTGGCGCAGATGGCGATGTCCACGCCCAAGCCATGAGTGAAATCTTTCACTTCCGGGAGGATATCGCCTTGAGAGGGGTCGAGCACCAGATCGGGTGCAAAGGTCTGAGCGATCTGGCGGCGGTAGGGGCTGGGCTCGGAAAGGATGACGCGCGCGCCGCGCGCTTTGGCGACCACGATGTGGATACAGCCAATGGGTCCAGCGCCCATCACCAAGACAGTGTCAGAAAGGCTGGTGCCGGCTTTGGCGTGGCAGGCCAGTACGGAGCTGCACGGCTCGGCCAGGGCCGCTTGAAGGGCGGTCATCCCGCTTGGGACAGGATGGACGATGCCCAGGGAAAGCATCTCCTGGGTCAGAATCATCTTTTCGGCAAAGCCGCCAGAATAGCCAGGGGTAATGCCGATCAGGCGCAGGTCGTCGCACAGGTTATATAGTCCTCGTCGGCAGTAGTAGCAACGCCCGCAATGTACATCTGGCGCGACTGCCAGGCGCTCGCCGGGAGAAAAGCCAGAGAGACGGGGGCCGACCGATTCGACCACACCCGCGACCTCGTGTCCCGGAATCAGATCCTCTCCACCGGGTAGAGGGCCCTCTTTCCAACGGCGGATATCGGAACCACACACCCCGCAGGCCTCCACGCGCAGCACCAGTCCATCGATGGGTGCGGTAGGTTCTGCAACGTCTTCAACGATAAAACTGCTCACTCCACGAAGAAAGGCTGCTCTCATCCCCGGCTCCTGGGCGTTTTTCTATCATGTGACAGCTTTTGTCCGACCGCACCGCCGGGGTGGGTTTCGCCGAACTCATCTCTGGTATAACCGCGCAGGCGTAATAGGACTACACATAAGGCGTCACCGAAGGCGGAATTGACCAGCGAGCTACCGGTGGCAATCATGCCGTAGGGATCTACGTCGGGCGGGGCCTGGACGCGAAGGACCAGGTCGCAGAGTGAGCCGAGGGTGGAGGCGGGCTGTTCGGTGATGGCGATCAGAGTGGCGCCGCGCTTTCTGGCGATGCGAGCCAGATGGTTGACCTCCGAAGTCTCGCCGCCTTTGGAGATCAGGATCAAAACATCCTTTTCAGTGACCGCGCCAGAGAGACCATGCTGGCTGTCTCCGGGGTGGATAAACAGGGCGGGTGTGCCGCAGCAGGAGAGCAAATGCGCCAGGCGGGCGGCCACCGGATGCGAGGTTCCCGATCCAGCTACCAGGACGTGACCACGGCAGTGGAGCATTAAATCCACGGCACGGACGAATGAAGAATCGAGCTGGCTGGCCAATGCAGCCACGGCCTCGCTCTCTTGGAGAATAACATTCGAAGCGAGCTCAAGTATGTCGTCTGGTGACAAAGAGATGCCTCCTCATTCCAGCCGGGTATGGTTATCCAAGAGCAAGCCGGCAGTGATATGATCTGTGATAAGCACGTTGATCAACCCTCCGCGCAGCGCCCCGCGTATCGCAGTCACCTTCTGCGGCCCGCCGGCCACGCCCACTACGCGGTTCACCCCGGAGAGCTGCTTGAGGGTGATTCCGATCACGCGCTGGTCTATCTCGGACTGTATCGGCTCGCCATGCGCATTGAAGTAGCGCAGAGCGATATCACCGACGGCTCCTTTGGATACCAAATCGCCGAGTTCATCGCGAGTGAGGATCGATCCGTCGCGCATAACGACTGAATCGGGGGTGGGGGAGCCAATGCCGACGAAGGCGACCGTCAGGCGGTCGAACAGTTCCAGGGCACGCTGGACATGGCTGTCCGAGAGGAAGGCGCGTTTGATCTCCTGGTTATCGACGATGCCAGGAGCTGGCAGAAGTGTCAGGTGACAATCGAGCAAGCGGGCTAAACGACGGCACAGTTCGGTGGCATGGACCTCGGCTTCGGGGCGCCCCAAGCCGCCGTTAATCTGTACTACCTGGGCGCCGGGGGTGGGTCGCGGCTGCATACCGAAGACCATATTGCCCAAGGTGGTTCCCCAGGTGATGCCAATGACATCCGAGGAGGAAATGGTGCGCTGCAGATAGGCGGCGGCGCCAAGGCCCACCTCGCGGGAGACAGCGGGCTGCGAGTCTGGCTCGCGCGCCTCTACCACGACGGCTTCATGCAGGTGGTACCGACGCTCCAGGCGCGATTCGAGGTCAGAATAGATGCCGGGAGGGGAGATGACCGAGATTTGCACGATGCCTCGTTCGCGGGCCTGTTGAAGGAGGCGGGAGATTTTGGAACGAGAGAGGTTGAGCTTTTGAACGATTTCATCCTGGGTGAGGCCTTCTTCGTAATACAGCTTACTGATCTTGCTCAACAAGCGCAATTCCTCATTGGGCAGAAGTCTGGCCATGGAAAACTCCAGGGGTTGTAGAATGAGAATATTTTCAATAGAGAACAGATAATGAAAATTTTCTCATTAGTGAGATAATGTTCAATATCATTTTAAAGATTTTTCGATCCATTGTCAAGAGGGAAAAGAAGAAAAAGGACAAACAACCCCGTGACCCGGATGCGTGCTGGGGTGTGGTAAGCACATGCGCAAGGTCAAAACCGACCAGGGCCAGGTAGTAGAACAGAAGGGATATTTCTATTTGAAGCGGATGGTCAAATTATGGACGGGGGCAGGGTTCAAAACTCAGCCCTCGGCGGCTGAGCGACCAAGGGGGGTTTGCTGCTATGGCAAGCTATCAGATGGAAAAAGTTGAGGCGAGGTCAATGGGCGGCGTTTTAGAGCTGAGTTTGCTGATTTTCATCCATTTATAGACCGCCAAAGAGAAAATTGGATCGTTTCTACCAGTTTTTCAACGTCCTCGAAATTCACAGCTTGACTTTTAATATTAAACGAGTATACTAATGATTGTATTCGATCGGTTTTCATGTATTAATGAGTGAATATGATTGATTTTCAGAGGGATTGGCTTGTTTTCCAACACAGAACGCCAATTAGCGCTCATCCAATTGCTTGAACATCGGCAGCGTATATCCGTAGCCGAGATTTGCGCCCAATTTTCGATCAGCGAGGCTACTGCTCGCCGCGATTTAGACGCACTGGCCGAGCAGGGTCTCCTGCAACGGGTGCACGGCGGTGCCATTCCCCTACGGCGAGCCGAGCCTGAGATGCCCATCCTGGAACGCAGCCAGGTGCAGGCCGAGGAAAAGCATCGTATCGGCCAGGCTGCCGCGGCTTTAATCCAGGATGGGGAAACCGTCTTCCTGGGCAGTGGCACCACTGTGCTCGAAGTGGCGCGCAATCTCCGGACGCGCCGCAACCTGACAGTAATTACCAACTCACTACCCGTGATCAACGCCCTGGCTGGTGTCGCCGATATCAACGTGATCGTTTTAGGTGGCATGCTGCGCGACAGCGAGCTGTCCTTCATCGGCCATATCACTGAGCAGGCGCTGGCCGAAGTGCGCGCCGACAAGGTAGTCATCGGTGTGCGCGCACTCAGCCTTGAACACGGCCTTACCAACGACTACCTGCCCGAAACCCTCACCGACCGCGCTATCCTTTCCGTAGGTCGCGAAGTGATCTTGGTTGCAGATCATACCAAATTTGGCGCTGTCGCGCCTGCTTTCCTGGCCCCATTAAAAAGTATCCATATTTTGGTGACGGATGAACAAACGAGCGAAGATTTTCTGACTGCGCTCAGAGAACAAGGGATACGAGTGATCACATCGTGAGGAAAGCCGTGCAACTGGAAGAGTACCGCCCGCGTTCAATGCTGGTCGCCAAAGAAACGGTGATACAGCGCCCACGCTTTGCGGTGGTGGATGCACACAATCACCTGGCCGAACCATTTGGCGGTGGCTGGGAGCGCAAGTCATTCTCCGAGCTGCTTGACCGGCTGGATCAGGCGGGAGTACGCCTGTATGTGGACCTGGATGGGGGTTGGAGCGAAGAGCTGCTCAACAACCATATTGATCTGTTCAAGGCAAGGGCGCCGGAACGCTTCAAAATCTTCGGAGGAGTGGCCTGGTCCCGCTGGCCCGAACTCGGCGCGTCCTTTCCCGAGTGGGCGGCCGGTCGACTGTCTTCCCAGAAATCGCGCGGTGCCGAAGGCATCAAGATCTGGAAAAATTTTGGTCTGAAGGTGAAGGATGAGAACGGCAGCCTTGTGCGTGTGAACGATCCGCGTCTCGATCCCATCTGGGAAACTGCTGCAGAATTAGATTTACCCATCCTGATCCACGTCGCCGACCCGCCGGCTTTCTTCGAGCCGCTCGACAACACCAACGAGCGGTGGGAGGAGCTGAACGCACACCCCGACTGGCAGTTTCCCTCTCCGCCCTATCCACCCTTCCACTCCATCCTCGCCGATCTGGCCGACCTCGTCAGCCGCCATCCACGGACTATCTTTATAGCCGCTCACGTGGGTTGTTACGCCGAAAATTTGGCCTGGGTGAGTGATTTGCTCGAACGTTGCTCGAATTTGTATGTAGATATCAGTGCACGAATTTCGGAGCTGGGTCGCCAACCCTACACCGCCCGCCGCTTTTTCTTGCGCCATGCGGACCGTATCCTGTACGGGCTGGACATGGGCCCGGACGTGAACGCCTATCGCATCACCTACCGCTTCCTAGAGAGCGACGACGAATATTTCAATTACGATATCCGTGAGATTCCATCACAGGGGCGCTGGCGGATCTACGGCTTGTTCTTACCAGAGGATGTGCTAGCCAACGTGTACTACCGCAACGCAGCGAAAATTCTATCGATTCACGGGAGCGAGGCATGGAAATAATCATTTATCTTATGGAGTCCATCTGAAGATCCCGGTCAATTTGAATGACGCAGTGTGAGCGGCGTCGCAATTGATCAATTGAAAGACATCTCAATTCATGTCATCCGGGCCTACTTATGCGAGAAAGATAAAGGTTGCTTCTGGGCGGATTGTAAATTCGGCCACCTCCTTCTAAATAAATGAACCGTAGAACAGGGTTTATGTCATGACAATAAATGGGATGCTCATCAAAAACCACGAATTTGGTCTGAGCGTTGGCAAGGATCTCAGCTTTCGGTTACAAGATCTGAGTAAAAACGGCCAATTCTTGGCTGCCGGTCAAGCCTCATTAGATGGGATCGCCGACCTCCCTTCGACGCCTGATGGGTTCACCCTATCGGGACCCGATTCGGTGCTGACAGATTTGGGAAGCGCGCAACGATATGTAGCCAGGGCTGAATTCCGCGCGATGACCGTCGCACTGACCATTGACCAGTACGAGGCCTGGCCAGACGCTTTCGTGCTCCGCTGGGAATTTGAAAACTGTGGAGAATCCTCTCTATCCTGGCAGCGCCTTGCCGCACCTCAACTCACGTTGGGAGAGACATTTCGTGAGGGCGTCTGGACCTTACAGGGTCCCGCCGTTGCCTGGGGGCAGGATTTTGCATTTAGGCTGCCAGTTGATTTCCAGCGCCAAAATAATCTGGGCCAAAATGAGCGCGGTGAAGGAGGCGGTATACCCCTGATCTATGTATGGAACCGTTCCGCCGGGCTGGCGTTGGCCCATATCGAGCCATATCAGGCGCTTTGGTACATGCCTGTCGAATCTACACCGACGGAAATCCACTTGGCCCTGGAAGATCGCCGCGCAGGGGAAATTCAACCCCGACAGCGGCTAAACAGTTTGCGTGTGCTGATCTCTCTGCATCGCGGCGATTTCTACGCCCCGCTGGCCCTCTACCGCGAAGTATTGGCGCGCCAGGGAATTCACGCCCCAGCGCCAAACGCAGAAGATTTTCAAGCAGCCTGGTGCTCATGGGGCTACGAATTCGACGTGCGCCCGGAGGAAGTAACTGGCGTTTTACCCGTATTGGAAGAAATGGGCATCCATTGGCTGACCCTCGACGATCGCTGGTTTGACGCTTATGGCGATTGGAATCCGCGCTCAGATACTTTCCCGGGCGGGGAGGCGCAGGTGCGTGCCATGGTAAAAACCATCCACGGAGCCGGCGCGCTGGCGCAGATCTGGTGGTATCCCCTTTGCGCCGAGGATGGGACTGGTTCTTGGGAAAGCCACACATACGGACACTCAGAACTTATCCAGAACCATCCAGATTGGGTCATCCTGAACGCCGATGGGAGCGTGGCGCGAAATAACCGCGGATTGGCAGAGCTCTGCCCGGCGCTGCCGGACGTTCGCAAGCACCTGGCTGAAATGACGCGGCGATTTATTCAGGATTGGGATTTCGATGGCCACAAGCTGGACAACATCTATACCGTTGCTCCTTGCTACAATCCTGCGCATCACCACTCACGCCCAGAGGAATCGGTCGAGGCCTTCCCTGAAGCCTATCGGTTGATTTTTGACCTGACCCGCCAGCTCAAACCATTCAGTGTCACCCAAATCTGTCCATGCGGGACGCCGCTTACTCACACGCTGATCCCGTACACCGATCAGACCGTCACCGCCGACCCGCTCAACAGCGCGCAAATTCGCCAACGGATCAAGTTCTACAAAGCATTGATGGGGCCACGATCGGCGGTCTTCGCCGATCATGTCGAGCTTTCAGATGGCGGGATCGATTTTGCGTCCGAGATTGGCACCGGCGGAGTTCCAGCGACCAAGTTCGTGTGGCCTGAAGTCGCGGCTGTTCGAGCACGTCTGAAGGAGTGGTGGGGTCTTGATGAGGAGAAACGTGCCTTATGGGCCACGTGGATGAGAATTTACTCGCAACACCCCCTGGCCCAGGGTGAATACCTCAACCATTACGATCTGGCATTCGATACCCCTGAGGTGCATGTTGTTCGCCTGGGAAAGCGGCTTTACTATGGCTTGTTTACCTCACAGGCAAACCAGAAGTTTGCAGGGGTGGTAGATTTACGCGGCCTGGATGCATGCGCATATCGGATACGCGATTACGTCCACGAAATCGATCTCGGCAGGTTGAACGGTCCGACCGCACGTTTGCCGGTGGAATTTACTGGCTCGTTGCTTATATACGCTGAGCCCGTAGATGTCAACTGACGAGCGAGCGTGAAAGGTTGTCTATGAGAAGCGATGAAAACCTGACCTACCAGGAAATACTTTCACAACCTGAAGTCTGGAGAGAGACGCTGGCGCTGATACAGGGCCGCGCGGCCGATCTAATTTCATTTTTCACCTCAGGAAAATACGAAACGGTTGTATTCACTGGTTGTGGATCAACCTATTACCTCTCCCTGGCCGCAGCCAGCACGCTGCAGTCGCTGATGAATCTCTCCTCCCGCGGATTGCCATCCTCAGAACTCTGGCTTTATCCGGATTCATCCTACGTCCCATCCAAGCAGACGCTGCTTATTGCGGTCAGCCGTTCCGGCGAGACCAGCGAGACGCTGTACGCCTGCGAATCCTTTCGCAAGAAGGGGAAAGGGGAGATATTAACCCTTTCTTGCTATCCAGGCGCAACGCTTCCTACCATCGGGGATATCAATCTCGTGTTTCCTGCCGCGCGAGAGGAGAGCGTCGCCCAAACACGTGCGTTCTCGTCTCTATATCTTGCCAGCATCAGCCTGGCAGCTCTGTGGTCCGGCAGAGAAGATCTCCAATCCAACCTTGCCCAACTTCCACGAATTGCCAGCCGTCTGATTGAGGACTTTAACCCTTTGGTCCGTCATCTGGGCGAAGATAAGCGCTTCGACCGATATTACTTTCTGGGTTCGGGGCCGCGCTACGGCTTGGCTTGCGAGCTCAGCCTGAAAATGAAAGAGATGAGCCTCAGTCATAGCGAGCCTTTCCATTTTCTGGAATTCCGCCATGGTCCGAAGTCCATGGTGACTCCCAGTGCGCTGATCGTTGGGCTGATCTCACAATCGAATTACGGCCAGGAACATGCCGTATTGAAGGAGATGGAAGCCATTGGCGGTTCAGTTTTGGAGATAGGGGAGGAGGGTAGGGATGTTGCTTTCCACTCGGGGTTGGACGAGCAAATTTACAATCCTCTCTACCTGCCAGTGGGGCAATTGCTGGCATTCGCCCATTCCAAGGCGAAGGGCTTGAACCCAGACTCGCCCAACAACCTGGATGCAGTCGTCCGCCTGCCGTAAACAGAAACAGAAAGGAGGCCCCCAAACCATAACTCATTGTCCAAAACTAGGAGCAACAGAGTGAGCACACCCATTCGAAAGGAGAAGCAAGATGAAAACACGGTTATTAGCCCTTTTAATGGTATCAGCGTTTGTGCTCTCAGCCTGCGGTGGCGCTCCGGCGCCTGCCCAACCGCCATCCGCTCAACCGTCAAAGGAAGAGCCTATCCAGCCTACCAGGGCTCAGCCTCAGGCCGGTCAGCCAGTCGAGATCACTTTCATGATGTGGGGGGCGCCTGAAGAGCAGCAGGTTTGGCAGGCCGTGGTGGACGACTTCACCAAGGCCAATCCCGATATCAAGGTGAATGTTGAAGTCTCCGACTGGGATTCTTATTGGGCAAAGTTGAACACATTGGTGGCCGGCGGCACACCTCCGGACGTATTTGCCATGGATGCCCCTCTCTACCTGGATTGGCAATCTCGCGGAGCGCTGCTCAATCTCCAGCCGTACATCGACAGTAATCCCGGTTTCCTGGACAACTTTTTCCCGCAAACGTTAGAGGCCTACAAGCTGCCAGAAGGCTATTTCGGCCTGCCGCGCGACTTTCAGACCATCGTACTCTTCTATAACAAGGATATGTTCGATGCAGCCGGGATGGCTTACCCCACCGCTGATTGGACGTATGATGATCTGAGAGCAGCAGCTAAGGCCCTCACCAAAGACACCAACGGGGACGGGAAAATCGACCAGTTCGGCTTCTGGACCGATGTCTGGGATATGGAGCTGTTCTGGAGCGAAGCCATCTGGGCTTACGGGGGTGAAATCATCAGCGCAGACCACACGAAGACGTTGATCGGCGAACCGAACGCGCGAAAAGCTTGGGAGTTTATCGACAGTCTCTTCAAAGATGGCTCGATACCGGCTCCGGCAACCTCTGGTGAATATGGCGACGATCTGTTCCAATCAAAGAGCGCTGCCATGACCACTATCGGCCACTGGGCAGTGCCCGGGTATGTAAGCGCGGGTTTCAAATTTGGAGTGGCTCCCATGCCGAAAGGCCCTTCGGGGAGAGCTACCAGCGTCAATAGCGCCGGTTTTGTGCTCTCGGCCAAAGGCCAGCATCCGGACCAGTCCTGGAAGTTCGTCCAGTTCGCGCTGAGCGAAGCCGGGCAAAAACGTCTGGCAGAGCTCGGCTTTGCCATCCCGGTCTTGAAGGATGTGGCCAACAGCGATGCTTATTTGAAACAACCCGGCGACCTGGATCAGCAGGTTTTCCTGGATGCCCTGGAATATTCCCACATGAAACCCGTCTTCCGCGGTTATGAAGAATGGGCGGCAGCGGTGGGTGACGGTCTGGCTCCTGTTTTCGACGGTGAAGCCGAGCTTGGACCCACTCTCGACAATGTGGTCACCCAGGCCGATGAGATTTTGGCGAACAACCAGTAGATTAGCGTCGATAGCGCCCCAGCCCTTTCTCCGAACGCGAGTCGAACAGAAAGGGATGGAGCCAAAGAGGTAGGGCATGGCCTTCGGACTGAAACCCCTTGGTCGCGAGCGCATCTGGTTGTGGGGGCTGCTTACTCCCACCCTGATCGGATTGGTTTTCGGCACGATCGGTTCGTTGTTGGCCACTTTGTTGTTGAGCTTCTTCGAATGGGATCTCATTCGCCCGCCAAAGCTGATTGGCTTTGACAACTATGTGGCCTTATTTACCAATGAGAGCTATTTCCGCTCGTTCAAAAACACCATCATTTTCGCTGCGATGTACGTTCCAGGGGTGCTGGTCATCTCCCTGCTTGTGGCCGTGTTGATGAACCGCAAGATCCGCGGCGTCAGCATCTTCCGCACCGTTTATTTCCTCCCCGCAGTAACTTCGGCGGTTGCTACCGCTCTGGTGTGGAACATGATCTACGGCAAAGATACGGGCATCCTGAACATCTTCCTCGAATCGATTGGGCTCAATCCCGTGTGTTGGCTGTGCCGCGATAACGCCATGCTTTCAGTGGTCATCGTTAACGTATGGGGCGCTATCGGCGAAGGTATGATCATTTTTCTTGCCGGTTTAACCGCCATTCCGCGCGAGTATTACGAAGCTGCCACAGTGGACGGCGCAAACCGCGCCCAGCAGTTCTTTCGCATCACGATACCTCTCATCACTCCCAGCATCTTCTTCCAGGCGCTCATCTCGGCCATCAACGCTTTCCAGGCATATGATTATATTTATATGCTCACCCGGCGCGGCCAGGGCGATAGCACTGTGCCGGTGGCAGTATTCTCAATTTACCGCAATGCTTTTAATTTCTTTAAGATGGGCGTGGCCAGCGCTCAAGCGATCCAGTTGGCTGTTCTGGTGGCGATCTTCATGGGTCTCCTGCTCATTTTTGAGCGGCGATTCGTTGTGTACGAATAAGGAGGCGTAGTTGAAAGGGAAACTGGCCCAACAGAGGATCATGGATTTACTCACTTACGCCCTCCTTGGGATTGGGGCGCTCACGATGCTGGTGCCCTTCTTGTGGATGGTGTCCGTATCCTTTCGACTGCCTGCTAACCAGTTCTCGCGCAACCTCATCCCCGATCCGTTCACCGTGCAGAACTATCTGGAGATCTGGGACAATCTGCCCGACCGAGCATTTCCTTTCCTGACCTTTAACAGCTTCAAAATCTCCGGATTAATCATGATTGGGCAGATTCTGACCTGCGCCATGGGCGCATTCGTCTTCGCAGTGGTGAAATTTCGCGGGCGCAACTTCCTTTTCGCCTTGCTTCTGGCGACCATGATGATCCCCAGCCAGGTGTCACTGATACCGAATTTTATTCTTTTTAAGTATCTTGGGCTGATTGGCACACAATGGCCGTTGATCCTGCCGGCTTTCTGGGGAGGGGCTTTCGGCACCTTCCTGCTGCGCCAGTATTTCCTCACCATCCCACGGGAGCTGGTGGACGCCGCTCGCATGGACGGCGCATCGCTGTGGGATATTTTCTGGCGGGTGTACATGCCTCTCTCCAAACCAGCTTTGGCCACTCTGGCCATTTTTAGCTTCAAGGATGCGTGGAACGACCTGCTCCATCCATTGGTCTATCTTCCGACCGACATGCATAAAACCACGCTGACCGTCGGATTGGCTTTCTTCCAGCAACAGCTTCAGATGGGCGGTAAGTTCACTGTGCTGATGGCGGGCGCTTTTCTCAGCATCCTGCCGCTCCTGGTGGTGTTTTTCATCGCCCAAAGACAATTTATCGAGGGCATCGCCCTGACCGGGATCAAACGCTAGGATTGACGCGAATATGGCCCTTCCCGCTGTTCATGAGGCGCCCTCGATTGAGAAATGGAGCCATTTCGACATCCTCGTCGCCGGCGAGATCAACCCCGACCTGATCCTCACTGGCGAAGATCTCATCCCCCGCTTCGGCCAGCATGAGTTGCTGATAGATGGCGCCACACTGGCGATCGGATCCTCTTCGGCCATTTTCGCCTGCGGGGCCGCTCGCCTCGGACTGCGTGTGGCTTTCGTCGGCATAGTCGGAGATGATCTCTTTGGCCATTACATGTTGGACGCGATGCACATATGTGGCGTAGACGTCTCACCAGTCATCGTTGATAAGAACGTTCAAACCGGACTGAGCGTGATCCTGAACCGGGGCACCGATCGCGCAATTTTGACGTTTCCCGGTTGTATATCCAAGTTAACCGCCCAGCACGTGAGCACTGATTTGCTGAGCCGCAGCCGGCACTTGCATGTAGCCAGCTATTTCCTTCAAACTGCGCTTCAGCCCGACTTGCCTGACCTCTTCCGGCACGCCCACAGCCTGGGCGTGACCACTTCCCTGGATACAAACTGGGATCCACAAAAAGAGTGGGCTGGCTTCGATAAATTGCTCCAATTGGTTGACGTCTTTCTGCCAAACGAAAACGAAGCTTTGGCTATTTCTCAGGCGGAGGATCTTTCCGGAAGTCTGGATTGGCTGGCTGCCAGATCTCCGCTCGTGGTCGTTAAGCTGGGCGCCCGCGGGGCTGTGGCCCGTACAAAAGAACGCTCGGCTTTCGCACCTGCTTTACCTGTGCAGGTGGTGGACACGGTTGGGGCCGGTGACAGTTTTGACGCCGGCTTCTTGTACGGCTACCTCAATGGCTGGCCTTTAGAGCGCAGCCTGCGTCTGGCCTGTGTGTGTGGTTCACTCTCCACCCGCGCTGCGGGAGGCACTGGCGGCCAACCCACCCTGGATGAAGCCATCATGGCCATGGATGCATTAGGATGAGGATGTGAACGACCTGTTATTAAGCACACTTCGAGAACATAAACGGGGATCAACTGTTGGTCTGTATTCCATTTGTTCCGCCCACACGACTGTTCTGGAAGCGGCCGCCCGTTTGGCTGTCAAAATTGGCGCGCCGCTGTTGGTCGAATCCACATCCAATCAGGTCAATCAGGAGGGCGGCTATACCGGAATGACGCCGGCCGTTTTTGCCGCCCAGCTTAGGCTCATCGCTTCCCAAGCCGGACTGGCGGAGGAACGAGTCATATTGGGAGGCGATCACTTAGGCCCTTACCCATGGCGAACTTTGCCAGCCTCCCAGGCGATGGAAAAGGCATGCGAGCTAGTAGAAGCCTGTGTTTTAGCAGGCTATACCAAACTTCACCTTGACACTTCGATAGTCTGCGCCGATGATCCCTGGGAGGCCCTGCCGAAGGAGGTTGCCGCCCAGCGCACCGCCCAACTATGCGCGGTCGCCGAAAGGGCTTTCGGGCATCTTTCATCCGGACGACACGCGCTCCATTATGTGATCGGCACAGAAGTGCCGCGCCCAGGTGGAGAAATGGGTGCTATCGCTGAAGATATCACCTCCCCAGAAGACGCCGCAGAGACCATATCCGTCACACGCCAGGCCTTTGCCCGCCATGGTTTGGATACAGCCTGGGAGCGCGTGGTCGCGATGGTTGTCCAGCCTGGTGTGGAATTTAGCGATAACAATGTGCACGATTACGAGCCAGTTCGAGCCAAAGCGCTTTCTCGATTTATTGAAGATGATCCCCGATTGGTCTATGAGGCGCATTCGACCGATTACCAGCTTCCGGCCTCATTGCGCCGTTTGGTCGAGGACCATTTCGCCATCCTTAAAGTCGGCCCAGCGTTGACTTTCGCCTTTCGCGAGGCGATCTTCGCCCTGGCCTGGATTGAAAAAGAGTTGCTCGGCGATCATCCAGGGATGAGCCTTTCCAATCTCTTTGCTACCCTGGAGCAGGCAATGCTTGCGAATCCGAAGTTCTGGGTGGACTATTACCGCGGTGAACAAAATCAAGCGGCGTTTGCCCGCCGTTTCAGCTATAGCGACCGCTCGCGCTATTACTGGGGAGAGCCTGCTGTGCAATCATCTCTGTCACATTTATTCGAGAATTTGGGGAGGGTGAAGATTCCGGGGACGTTGCTCAGCCAGTTTATGCCGGAACAATATCGTCGGCTGAGAGAAGGGCGAATCGGCAATCAACCGAAGGATTGGGTGATCGACCACATCCAAGCCGTATTGCGTGGATATGCCCGAGCATGTGGATACGACTCTCAATGAGCCATTCTGAAAGCCCAATCAGGTCATGGAAAATGGGAATTGCAAAAAACTTAATTTATTAGGAATTCCAATTCTCATGATCAGCGATTGAATCACCTGTTTGGGGTTTACCCTCGGGTTATTTCGGAATAAAAATCCTCTCACACGTAATTAACATACCACTCCGGTGCGATTGGTGGCGGCGCATAGACTGCTGTCCACGGGCGGGCTTCTGTGTTGCACAAATCGGTAATCCGCCGCATGCGTTTTACCGCCGTCTCGTGCAGGAAAGCCGCGCGCTCCTTGTCTTGCAATTGGGTCGCCTCTTTCCATACCGCCCGACCCACCGCCACCCCGCTCGCACCTGCCCGGCAGGCAATCTCGGTCATGCGAAGATAGGTCTCGAAATCCACCGAGGCGGACAGCAGCACCCAAGGAACCCGACTGGCCTTGGTCAACGCCTGGCAGGCCTCCAGCCAGGCGTTCTCGTCCTTCTCTATAGAGACATCCAACGGGAATTCGGCTTTGAGGATATCCACACCCGGCATGGTCAATCGGCGGGCAGTTTCCAGCACCACTTCACGGCGTTCCTCCGGGGATAGCGTTTTGCGTCTCGGATCCAGGGAATAAGAGAGCTGTTCCAGAAAGAGCGGTATGTCAGCGCGGGCGCAGTCCCCTGCCACCTGTGCCACAAAACTCTCGATCTCGCCAGCCGTGGCCGCTTCCGGGTGATAATAGACCAGCAGCTTGATCGCATTTGCGCCCATGCGTCGCGCCTTCTCTACGCTGAAGCCCGAAAGCATGCGGCTCACTCGCGCAGCCGCGTCGCCGCTATATCCGCTGGCTTCCACCGAAACCACCAGTCCGACATTCCCCGGTAGGGCACCCGATGCAATGCATTGCGCCGCCCCGTATTGGGGATCCAGGAGGACAGCCGATGCCTGCGGCGCCAGCGCAGCGACCACTTCCTGTTTGAAAGCGGTCAAATCCTCGTCCGTCACGGAATTCGGCGCCAGGGGATTGAGCGCCTGGCGCAGATTGTTGCGGTGATCCAGCGCCAGCACGGCCAGTGCTCCGCCCGGTGTTGAGCATGCCTGCAAACCACGATATTTTCCAATCGATATTGTTGCTTTCATCGTTCCCTCCCAAATAATTGTACATAGATCACGTGATTATTGCCTCTCAATTAAGGCCAGATTATCCCCGCAGTTATCATGGTTCGAACGGAGCGATCTTCCCATATCCACGGCTACTATGATGGTGGAGTCTGAATGTTAGGACATAAATTCGATTTTATCAAAAGGCGTATTTCGAGGGTGTTAAATAACAAGTTCAGGATTGACCCTTTAGACAGAACTTAATTCAATCCCGGCATTTCCCTCAGGGGCACAGGGATAGGATCGGAAAGGCTTGCCAAAACAGGTCATCCATCTTTTGGGGAAATCATCTGTACGAACAGACAGCACCCGTCATCCAAAGAGGAAGACCCACACGGTTGAGGGTTTGCTTCGAGTATTCCCACGGGTAATTTGAAACCGTTAGAGTGCTGTAAGTACGGCCAATATTGTGATAAACATCACTCTTGCGCACCCGTCAATCAAAGGTAGAATAATATTCAAAATATCGAATATCAAAGCTTTGCAGATACCTTCGAGGTCGCTATCCAATAACTGGCGGCTACCAGACAGATACCAAGGTTCAATACCGATCAAAGGAGAAACCAAACCATGTGCAAGAAGTGCCGCACACATTGCGGCAGCGCCTGTCGCTGCCATAAAAGGCCTCCATAAGGGGAAATCGTTGCCGATCCCATGAGGTCAAATTTCCAATTCACATTCAGGAGGTCATAATGGCGAAAAACTGGTATCCCATCATCCATGAAGATCTATGCACAAGTTGCAACTCGTGTCTGGAATTTTGCCAGAACAATGTCTTCGAGATGGGCGATCTCTATCCCAGGGTGGTCAACCCGGATGGATGCGTGGAATTCTGCCGGGGGTGTGCCAAGATCTGCCCCAGCGATGCGATCACTTATTTCGGCGATATGGATAGCTGAGCGGAGGAAGAAATGGCAAACAAAGGTCTACTCCTGTGCGTCTGCCAGGGCAACTGCCCATCGTTTCAGAAGATGAACATCTTCGAGGTCGGTAATGCCATTCGGCGAGACAGGCTGATCGATTACATGGCGATCCATCCTCAACTGTGCTCAAAAGATGGCGACGTCTTTCTTACCAGCCTATTGAAGGGCAACTCAACCGACGAACTTTACATCGGGGCGTGTGACCCGACCATGCAGACCAAAATGTTCCGCGACGCTTTCGAGGCGGCTGGTTTCGATATGGATCATCTCCATGCCGTGGAAATCCGCAATATGGATACCGAACAGACGGTGGCGGCCATTGAAAAGGTGATCAAGGGCGAATAGCCGAATTGGTTTGTGTTGGTGGTGGGAGAGGCTACCTCTCCCACCACCAGGGATGGAGGTTGGTGATGAAAATCGCAGTGACTGCCAAAGGCGCCGGTCTGGGCGCCTGGCTGGATGCGAATTTTGAGACCTGTCTTCAAATTGTGATTGTGGATGATTCCGACCGATTCGAAGCCTGGATGAACCCTTATCGTGAAGCGTCCTTAATAGATGGCCCGCTTCTGGCGGAAAAATTGGTTGAAGAAAAGGTCGATCGGCTCGTCACGGGTATGATTTCCCATCCATCGTTGGAAAAGCTCAAAGAGGCGAACATTCAAGTGTATCTCGCGCAACACGGATCAATTTTAGAGCTCGTCGAAGCTGCTAGAAATCAAGCTTTAACTTTGGCAGAATGATATCGTGAAATTCATGGCAAGGAATATCTCATGGATGAACCCTTTCTGATCATCGAAGATCTTTCTCTAAGAAAGTCCGACCGCTGGATTTTGCAGAATATTAACCTGTCTTTCTACCCGGGGAAAATCCACGCTTTGTTGGGCTTGAATGGTTCTGGAAAATCATCATTAGCCTATACCATTATGGGCTGTGAGGGCTACACGCCTACGACGGGGCGGATCATCCTGGATGGCAAAGATATCACCCATGCCTCCATAACCGAACGCGCGCGGATGGGAATCACCCTGGCATGGCAGGAACCGGTGCGTTTTGAAGGTTTGCCGATCGGAAAATATATCGGCCTTGGCGCCGGCGAGAATAATCGCGAGAAGGTCATTGCGGCTCTGGAAGCGGTTTCGCTGCCGGTTAAAGCCTATGGCTACCGCCCTGTGGATCAGACCTTGTCCGGCGGCGAGCGAAAAAGGGTGGAACTGGCAGCGGTTTATGCCATGCAGCCTCGCCTTGCAATACTGGATGAACCCGATTCGGGCATCGATGCGCTCTCGGTTGTAGATATCACCCGGTTGATCCAAAAGTTGGCGAACCAGGGGAGCGCGATTCTGCTCATTACCCATCGGCCTGAGCTGATCGGTGTTGCCGATGAGGCTTCCCTGATGTGCCTCGGAACGATCGTCTTCCACGGGAGTCCAATGGACGCCAACAGGTATTATCAGACCCGCTGCCAAACCCACCTGGATACCCTCGGCAATCAGCCCTGGACACCGGCGACCCTCGCCGGACAAAGCCTGGATCAGGAAAGGAAAACCGGATGAGTTCTATTCAAATGGGTCAACATGCGATTGGACGTGCGCCATCTTGGGCAGGTGAAATGGAAGCCATGATGGAGGCATACAGGCAAGCTGGCGGTGATCCCGATGCACTGAAACTGCCCGAGGTGGCGACATTGGTGGTCAGTGGAAGCCAGGTGCTGGCTTCTCATTCGATCCCTGGCGTCCACTTAGAGGCCGAGCCGCTCGAACAGGGTGTTCACGCGCGCATTTTGGTCGAGCCGAATACCCGCGTCCGCTATCCCGTCCATTTATGTTTTGGTGTGATCCCGGCCGAAGGCATACAGCAGATCGAAGCCGAATACGAGATCGGCCATGGAGCCCAGGTGGAATTCCTGGCGCACTGCTCGTTTCCTAACGCTTTACGAGTGGAACATCGCATGGTCGCGAACATTCACGTCGGCCGCGAAGCACGCCTGACGTATAGTGAGGAACATTTTCATGGTCAAACTGGCGGGATTGATGTTCGTCCCACATCGAAAATCATTGTCGAAGACGGAGGCCAGTTTACCGGCAGTTTCGTCCTGACGCGGGGCAGGATCGGCAGCCTGGAAATGGATTATGTGGCGGATGCAGGGCAGGATGCGTTGGTGGAACTGGTCACGAAAGCTTATGGCAGCGAGGACGACAAAGTGAAATTGCAGGAAACCATCCGGTTGAATGGAGATAATGCTCGCGGGTTGTCAAAAACCCGCATTGCCGTCAAAGGCCGGGCCATCAGTGAAGTCAATACAACCATGGAAGGCAACGCTCCTGGCGCACGCGGGCACATGGATTGTACCGAGATTGTCCGCGATCAAGCCATGGCAGCCAACAACCCCCTGGTGAAGGTGACGAACGCCCATGCTCTGGTGACCCATGAAGCTGCGATTGGTACGGTTAATCGTAAAGAGATAGAGACGCTCATGGCTCGCGGCCTGGATGAGGCCGAGGCGGTGGATCTCATCATCCGGGCGATGATCCGGTGAAGCTCCTTGATGATTGGAATATGGATCGCAAAGGAGATCTAGATGGATTATGAACGATTCGCGCGGGTTTTTCGCCTTCTGGGAAATCCAGTCCGTATACAGATATTAAGTTTGCTGGCTCGCGGGCCGTTATGTGTCAGCGATCTCATGCGTTGCACCAGCCAGCGACAAGCCTACATATCACAACAGTTGATGTTTTTACGATCCATGGGTTGGGTCGAGTCTCAGAGGAATGGCTGGAGCGTTTGTTACCGGTTGGCAGAAACCCCAGAGACCCGCTGGCTGAAACACCTGTTCGAGGAAATCGACCCAAAGCGTGAAGCAATGCAGAATGGATAAATGATGATGCTCGCGACGCTCCAATAGTTGCATCATGAAAATCACCAAATTATATGACAAATGACTTCTTGACAATCGAATGAAGTAAAGTAAAATTACATTCAAAGAATGGAATATTATGATCGAGCCAAGATCTCAGGTAGAACCTTTTGAGGCGCAAGCCCAATTTTTCAAAGCACTCAATCATCCCGCTCGCATCGCTATTCTGGAAATGTTGCGAGACGAAGAAGAGTGCGTCTGCCATCTGGAAGCGCATCTTGGCCTTCGGCAGGCGTACATTTCCCAGCAGCTTTCGGTGCTGCGCGAAAGCGGTTTGATCAAGGATCGGCGTGAGGGGTGGAATATTTACTACCGGGTGGTCGATCCGCGTGTTTTTGACGTTCTTGATCTGGTGCAGAAAATAACCGGACAGGAGCTCCCGGATATTAACCGCGCTGGCTTTCAATGTTCCTGTCCACGCTGCACTGCAGAACAACAGGCGACAGGAATGTAACTCATCGTACTATTGGAGGAGTTGGACGAATGGTTGCAAAACTGAACGGTTCACCGGTCAGGCGAGTTATAGCGGGGATCTTTTTTTAAGGGCATTAACATGCAAATAATTGAATATGATTTGGGCGGGTAATGATGGAGGTGAAAATCCTGGGGACAGGGTGTCCAGCCTGCCGCAGCATGTACAACGAAGTGACTCGCATTGCTGCAAGGAATGGCTGGAAGATCGATGTAGAGTACGTGCAGGATATTGAGCGCATCTTATCCTATCGCGTCATGGGGCTCCCGGCGCTGGTCGTTGATGAAAAAGTAGTCCTAGTCGGAAATCGCGGCCCTGGCAAGATAGAAGAAAAGCTAAAGGAATGCCTGTAATACAACAACGAAAGGAGACAGGATGATCGAAAATCAATTCTCCCAGTGGTTAAGCAATTTGGACTTTGAATTTTGGAGCACTGGCCAACACAAAATCGACCCACCGGTTTTCTTTGAGAAGTGGGCGAAAGATGAGGCCATTTTGCTTGATCTTCGCGCGCCAGAGGAAAAAGGTTTCGTCCACATGCCTTTTGCGCTGGCGATACCCATCAACGAATTGCCTGCCCGTCTAAACGAAGTCCCGCGGGACAAGCTGGTGGCCGTGTTTTGCTCCGGCGGCGACCGATCCAATGTAGCCTTTGCCTATCTGCGTACCCAGGGTTTCGATAATGTACGCATCCTCAAGGCTACATATACCGAACTCATGGCGGAATTGTTGCCGGGTAAGATACGCAAGGTGCTTCAGAGTAAAGCCTGACTCTCACCCCCTCTCCTACCGGGAGAGGGGTAATTGATCGAGCAACTATGTCTCCATCCTTTTACGTTGTCAGCGCGGTCGTTGTTTTTATATTTTCTGGGCTTTTGGCGATGGCCGGCCTGGGTGCGGCGTTTTTATTTGTTCCCTTGTTTTACTACCTGGGAGTCCCGCTCGCCGAGGCCGCATCCACTGCGCTACTGTTAAATGTGATCAGCCTGCTATTTGCGTCTCTCAATTACTGGCGCGGCAAGCTGATCAATTGGCGGGTCGGGTTACCCGTTTTGATCATGGCGGTGATCCTGTCACCCTTGGGCGCCCGACTGACTGGATCGGTAAATAAGGGGCTGCTTTTAGCAATGTTTGCCACTTTTCTGGTCTTCGCCGGCTTCATGATGCTCTTCTACAGGGCGAAAAAGCGCGAGCAATCCCTCGGCCGCCCAATCGAGGTTGGCGCCGGTATGGGGATCGGCAGCGTGGCCGGTTTCCTGGGCGGGCTGTTGGGGGTGGGCGGCGGGAATTTCATCCTACCGGTGGTCAACTGGCTGGGACTGGATGCCAAAATGGCCGCCGGTACGACCGCTTTGGTAGTGGTGTTCTCGTCCCTGTCTGGTTTTCTGGGCCATGTCACTATGGGCGGCATGGATCCATTATTTATTGGGATTACTGCGGTGATGGCTGCTGCCGGCTCAATTGTGGGCTCGCAATGGATGAAGACCAGGATATCCAGCTCACAGCTCAAGAGGATCATCGGAGTGCTGTTGTGGGCCATCGCCGCCAAGATGATCTGGGATTTGCTCAAGTGAGCCATTCATTTGGCTAAAGGAGGTTCACGTGTGCCATAACTGCAAGCATAACTCGGCGATAAAAGTCAGTTGTGCATGTGCACATGGTGTCTGTCAAGAAGCATCACCCCCGATCGTAAACCTTCGAAGTGATGAACAAAAAAAGCACCTATTGGTGTGAATGAAACGGATCAATCTATACCTGTTGGAGGTTTACGATGAAAGCGTTACAAGACCATCTGAATAAATACCTGCTGCTTTATGTTTTACTGGCCATGGCGCTTGGGTTGGTGGTAGGTTATCCCAATGCGGCATGGACCTCGAAAAACACCGGGACGGTAAGCAATCTGACAACGCTAGCGGTCTTTTTCATCATCTACCCGATGATGATCAACCTTAAACTCGAGGCTTTGCTGAAAGTTGGGAAGAACGTCAAAGGCCTTTTACTGGCGGTCTTGTTTAACTTCGTGTGGGCGCCTTTGCTTGGCTGGTTGCTTGCGAAGGTGTTTCTAACGGATCCGCTGCTCTCGCTGGGTTATCTGCTCGTGATGGTGGTGCCCTGTTCCAGCATGAGCATCGGTTATACCGGCCTGTCGGAAGGCAATCTCGAACTGGCAACCGTCGCGGTGGCGTTGAGTTTTGTGCTGGCGATTGTGGCAGTCCCGTTCTGGATGACGATATTCGCAGCAAATTATCAGGTTCCGGTCCCGATCCACGATATGTTGATGTCCATCCTCGAGGTGCTTATCGCTCCCATGCTGTTGGGTTATCTGACGCGGTGGATATTGACGCATTGGCTGGGTGAGGAAAGGTTCCAGAAATTACGCTACCTCTTCCCATCCCTGTCACTTCTGGCTATGTACGGGATCGTGTTCATGATCTTCTTCTCCAAGGCCACGATGATCGTGAATAAGTGGCAGACCGTGTTACTCCTGCTGGTCCCCAATGGTTTATTTATCGCCATCACACTCATTGTCATGACCTGGGTCAACCGCCGGCTGAAGCTGCCTTACCGGGACAATATGGCCATTGTATTCGCGAGCACAGGCAAAAACAATGGTACGGCGATCGCCATTGCCACCACAGCGTTCTCGCCGATGGTAGCAATACCCGCTGCCACCATGCCCATCTTTCAAATTCTGTTTCTGGTGTTGTATTTGAAGATGGCCGACTGGCTGCGCGGTTACTTTGGCGAAAAACGCAAGGCCGCAATTCCGGTGCAGAGCGCCTCATAAAGGGAAACCTCTGGGGTGCATCTGAGCGAGTGATCGCCAACGATGCGCCCTGGAGGTTTGAGTTGGATTCGATGGAAAGGAAGATATCAAGATGTTCAAGAAGATATTGTGGGTGACGGATTTTTCGCAACATGCTCATGACGCCGGCGTAAGGGCGCTCGAATGCGCCCAATGCAGCGATGGGACGCTTACTGCTCTCACGATCATCGATCCGGAGGATTTGCCATTCATCCTGGAGGATGTACCGGACCCATTCATCCAAACGGATCAGATAGAGCAAATTAATAGGCGTCTGGAAAGCAAATATGAGCAGCGTGTACTCGATCAATTGAAGAATGAGGTCCAATCCCTGGGCCCTGCTAAAATCCCAATCGAGACAATGTTGCGTATAGGGACACCCTGGGAGGAAATTGTGCATGTTGCGGAAGAATTGGGCTCAACGCTCATTGTCCTTGGTTCACACGGTAAGCGCAGCCTGGAAGAAATCATTCTAGGCAGCACAGTTGAAAATGTGGCCAAACACGCACCCTGCCCAGTGCTGGTGGTTCGTTAATGTTTATTTCGATGCTCATAAAAAGGAGTTATTCATGGCCGATTCTGCTCAACCGACGATCATCACTGTCCATTCACAGCGCCTGGATGCATTGACTGCTGAGGCGCAGGCCCGCACCTGGAAGACCGTGCTTGCTATCACCGGGCAACAACCCGTGGACGCTCCCAAGTCCACCGAAGCGCTCGTTGCGGCGTTAGCCACCTGCGTGATTTCCGGCATCCAGCGCGAGAGCACCGCCGCCGGTTTACAAGTGGACGATGTGCGCGTTTCAGCAAGCGGAACCCGCGTTATGAACGGAAATGGTCCTTTATTGACCAATTTGAAAGTGGATGTGTTGGTAACCAGCCCAGAACCGGAAGAAAAACTTCATCCCATCCTGGAAGCGCTTGACCATAACGGTACGGTCACAAACACGCTGAAGCTGGGGCAGTCGATCGAAATCCATTATCAAATTGTCGCGGCGGCTGAAGAAAAAATGCAATCGATTGGATAACAGAGAGTTGTTGAAAGGAGATTTTGGATGAAAATCGCAGCTGTTTCAGAAGACGGGATCACCATCAGCCAGCATTTTGGGCGCGCCCCATTTTATGTCATTGTGACGGTTGAAAACAACGAGATTATATCTCGCGAGCAGCGGGCAAAAATGGGTCATGCCCAATTTGGCGGCGAGACGCACGCCGGTGGCGAGGATCCACGGGGTCACGGTTTTGATCCCGCCGCCCAATCACGGCACGCCAGTATGGCAGCCGCCATCGCGGACTGCCAGATCCTGCTGGCGCGGGGAATGGGCGCGGGCGCCTATGAATCGATGCGCCAAGCCGGCATCCAGCCGATCGTCACGGACATTGCCAGTATCGACGAGGCCGTGAGGGCTTACCTGGATGGCAAGCTCGTAGATCACACAGAAAAGCTGGACTGATCTTCACTTCTCAAGGAGTTTGAGGTGGGCGGATATTGGGCCGCCCGCTTTGGCGTCAAGGTGGAGTTAGTCCACGACGGTAAGGTGGTCGGCATGATCTGGCTGGACGAATAAACCCGAGATGGAGGAGCTGGCGACTATTCCGAGCTGCCAGCGCGTCTGCTCAAGAACAAGGAGATATAGAATGAATGCCAATTATGCAGAAATTGCTGATAAATTGTCACGCGCAGTGGGTTTAAACAAGCAGCTTGTGGCGGTGAAACTTTTCGACGATCCTCACGCGGTGCCCGAAGGCCTGCCCCGTCCTCAAAGCGCGATGTACTATTGCGCCGCAGTTGGGCATGCCATGCAAGGCGAAACCATTTTAATGCTGGCTGATGATCATGGTTGCCAGCGTGGCGCCTATATGTTAGGCGTCAAGGAAGCTCCTGCTTCCATTACCAACGGTGTGCCGTACGCCAAATCGCATATGGTGGCGAGTGCGCGCGCAGGACAGCGTTTGATTATGGATGCGCCTAAATTGCCAGTCGGGCATACGGTCGCGATTTTACTCACCCCACTGGCACAAACCACGGTGGATCCAGATGTGGTACTGGCCGCGGCGAATCCGCATCAGGCGCTGCAGTTACTCAATGCGACCAACTATGATACCGGCCTGGAAATCCCCATGCGCTTTCAGATTCTGACTTCATTTTGCGCGTACAGCACGGTATTACCGTTCAAAACGGCTCAACCCGAAGCGACCATCCCTCAAGAACAGGCGCGCAAGCGCGCCGGGTTCACCAACGAAGAAATGATCGTTGGCATACCTGCTGAAGCCCTATCTCGTGCAGCTGAAGTTATCGAGGGAATATGCTGTGTGGTACCGCAGCCTGAAATCTGATATATCAGGATGCAGACAAGCCAGAATTTGGGGTAATAGTTGGGTGGGCATTTGAGCCCACCCAATTTGACCGGGCTTGAAGGTAATGGAGATGAGTGATCGTTTTTACCATACTTTGCGTAAAGTTGGCGCACCATTTCGCTATAATTTAGATGGTAAAATTCATTTAAATGATCACGGAGCTGCTCTTTTTGTATCGAATCACCTGGGCGCCATTGGGCCTATAGAGTGCATCCTGTCCATTCCCAGGAGGCTCTTTCCTTGGATCGTCGCAGATATGGTGGATCCCGCTAAAATAGCAGACTATTTGTATAGGGATTTTGTATCGGTAGCTCTACATGTTAGCGGTAAGATGGGTAAATTCATTTCAGAAGGCCTATCAAAAATCACTTTACCGCTGTTGCATCGCATCGATTGTATTCCGGTCGATCGCCATGATGTTCGTTTTTTGGGCGCGTTTCGCCATAGCCTGGATGTTTTGAAAAAAGGAGGCGCGTTGCTCATTTTACCCGAGGATCCAGAAACTCCCTTGAATTCGCAATCGGGAATGCGGTCATTTATGAGTGGTTTTCTGTGGTTATGCCCGATGTATAAACGGTTGACGGGAGAAGATCTGCCCGTTATTCCGGTAGCTGTCCGCCCTTCCCATCGACGGGTGATTGTTGATCAGCCTTTGTATTACATCGATTCCGGTCAGCCTAAACAGGATATGCTCAGGTTATCGAATGCCTTGGAAAAGACAATTGTTAGGTTATATATCGAATAACTTGGTTGAAGGGTATAAAACCTAGCAACCGTTCATCCAAGCAATCGATGCAGGATATGGCTCGGCCTGCTCGCCGAGTTGGTTATGAAACAAGATTTGTCTCATCGATGATCAAGTCGGAAAGGAGAAATAGAGATGGCACTGTTTAGTGGGAAAGTAGCATTGGTTACTGGCGCGTCCAGCGGGATCGGACGCGCAACTGCCATGGCTTATGCCAGAGAAGGCGCGAAGGTGGTGGTATCAGACATCAACGAAGCAGGAGGTTTGGAGACGGTTCGTCTGGTCCAAGATGCGGGTGGTGAAGCCACTTTTATTAAAACAGACGTGGGTAACCCGGCCGATTGCGAAGCGATGGTTAAAAAGACGATCGAGAAATACGGGCGTTTGGATTACGCCTGTAATAACGCCGGCATTGGCGGAGAACAGAATCCGACAGCAGATTATAGCGTCGAAGGCTGGCAAAAGGTGCTTGCCATCAACCTGTCCGGGGTTTTCTATTGCATGAAATATGAGATCCCGGAAATGCTCAAGGTGGGGAAGGGGGCGATTGTCAACATGGCTTCCATCTTGGGTCAGGTGGGCTTTGCCGGTTCGCCAGCCTATGTGGCGGCAAAACATGGCGTCGTCGGGCTAACAAGGAATGCGGCGATCGAATATGCGGCGAAAGGTATTCGCATCAATTCGATTGGGCCGGCGTTTATTCAGACCCCGATGATTGCCGCCCTTCAGGAGAATGCGGAAGCATACAACGCATTAGTTGCCCTTCATCCAATTGGACGGTTGGGGATGGCTGAGGAAGTGGCTGAGCTGGTGATCTGGTTGAGTTCTGATCGGGCGTCCTTCGTAACAGGTGCGTATTACCCTGTGGACGGCGGTTACCTGGCGCGCTGATCAACAAATAAAATGGAACTCGGCGTATATGTATGGCGAGTACGTCTATGATCGCCGGATAACCAGGAAAGGGTGAGAGAAGATCATCCAGATCTTTCAAATCGGAACTGGTAAATAGGAGAAATGTAATGGCTAAAGAAGAAATGTGGCATGGGATTCCGCGCAAGGAAATTCCCTGGTTCCCGACGGTGGATGCCGATGTCTGTATTGGCTGCACCCTCTGTTACACAACCTGCGGTCGCGGCGTCTACGAAATGCAGGATAACAAAGCCGTGCCGGTCAATGCGATGAGCTGCATGGTCGGCTGCAGCACCTGCGGCACGGTTTGCCCGGTGCAGGCGATCAGTTTCCCTGACCGGGATATGATCTGGAAGCTGGAACGCGAAAATAAAATCTTCAAGATCGTGCGCCAGGAAGCCAAAGAGAAAATGGCCAAAGAAGATGCAATCAAAGCGCGCGCCGCGGCCGAAGATGCGATCGCAAAACTGACCACGCGCGTTCGGTTTGAGGTCGCCGGAGAGTTTGGCGAAAAACGCTTCCTGGTGCAGATGGAAGAACTGATCAAAGACCAGCCGGACGACTTCGTCAATCTACGCCTGGAAGTGCCGACAGTGAAAGGCGCCATGGAGAACACGCCTTCGTTCATGTCCTTCGAGGTTACTTCGACCGAACAGGAAGATATTCAGGGATTTTTACCTGCCGTGCGCGACCTGATCCGCCGCAATGGATTGACGCTGGTGAGTGAGAACAAGCTTTAAGCCTCCTTGGGGGACACCTTGCTCTGGCGGGGCGTCCTCATGAGCCGTTGATGCCGATGAGCAGCCGATCGGGAACTTTTGATGTGGTCATTCACGCCAGCCTGGGCCTGGCAGCCGGCCTGAGCGCGGCTTTCTTTGCCGTGCTGGCCACACGCCTGGGTGCTTCGGCCTGGCTGCTGGCGCTGATCGCCAGCGCGCCTTATCTGGCCAATCTACTGTCCCCCTATTGGGTAGCGCAGGCAAAGCGTTGGGGTGCTCGCGAGATGATGATCGTATCGCTGGCGGCCGCGGCGGTTGTTCTCTTCGGCCTGGGTTTGGCGCGTTCTGCCCTGGTTTTTTCGTTGCTGGTACTGCTTTATTACCTGTTTTACGGCGTGGGCGATCCTTTATACGTGGCTTTAGCAGAAATTGTGTATCCAGAGCGCACCGGCGCCAGCCTGGGAAGAGTGCAGGCGATCTTCAATGGTATGCGCACTCTGGCAAATGCATTGGCAGGCTGGATGATGGGGTTTTTTGGCGTCTTTGCCACCCTGGCGACTGCGGCAGTAAGTACCGGGATCGCGGCTGCATCTTATCTGTCCTTCCCCAACCTATCGCGAACCGATTCGTATGGGGACACCTCACCCTGGCAAATTCTGCGCCAGGACAGCCTGGTGCGGCGCATGGTGACAATGCTCATGGTCGCTGGTACAGGTATGGTAATGATGCTGCCAGCTTTTCCCCTGGTTGAAGTAAAGCAATTAGCCCTGAGTAATGCGCAAATTGGCCTGTTACTAGCCGCCAATAGCCTGGCGCTGGTTTTCGCGAGCGAAATCTGGGGAAGATTGTTGAGCGAGACGCCCGAACACATCGTCAACGCCTTTCGTTTGGGAATGCTGGCGATCATCGCGATGGCGATCCTGTATGCCATCGGAAGGTCTTTTTGGCTGCTGGTCATTGCCAATGTCCTGTGCGGGATTGGCGGTTCGGCGCTCGCGGTTGGCTGGCGCTTGATGGCCATCCGCCTGACCTCCTTTGGCACGGCTGACTTATCTGGATTGCACTTGCTGACCTGTGGCATCCGCGGATTGTATGCCCCAGCTCTAGGCGCGATGTTGATCACCCTGTGGAGCCCGGCGGTTGCTCTATGGGTGGCGGCCGGTTTGATTCTGGCAGGGATATGGATCATGCCGCCGGTGAGCGCAATTTCCAGCGCATTTTACCAATGACGTTCATGAACTCTAAAAAGCAAACGCATGCCTGAGCATAAATATGACGACTTCAGAATTGTCGAAATATGAAACACCTCAACACGAAGAAACTCTGATCGAACGGGCGCATGTCCCCCTGAAGACAATCTTCCTGGCTTATCTGCAGGTTGGATTAACCGCTTTTGGCATGGCGATTTTGCAAAAACTCAAAGCGCTGGTGATGACCCGGCGCTGGCTGAGCGAGGAAGAGATGAACGATGGGCTGGCAATGGTGCAGCTTTACCCAGGCCCGATCATGGTTGATTTCACCGCCTATGTTGGCTATGTGCTGCACGGCGTCCCTGGGGCCATCCTGGCCACCACCGGTTTTATCCTGCCTTCGTTTTTCCTGATGTTGGCCCTTTCCGCGCTGTATTTTGCCGCCGGGAATCTGCCCTGGGTCCATCCGTTGTTCCTGGGATTGGAAGCGCTGGTTGTAGGCGTGCTGTTGAACGTTACCCTCGATATGGGCAGCCGGGCGCTAAAAGGCCGCGTGGAAGCAATCATTGCGCTGTTCGCGTTCGCTGCCTTGTTGCTCAAATTTAATGCGATCATGATGGTGCTGATTGCCCTAGGTTTGGGCGCTATTCTCATTCACCCGGCATCGGTCAAAGGAAATCCGGCGGCGCAGGCTGGCAACCCGGCGCGGGCTCCCGCCTCGAAACGACGCTGGCTAGGGATTGGCGCCGTGACGATCGTTATTCTGGGTGTGGTCGTGCTGGCCTGGTCTTTACACTCTGACATGGGAAATTTAGGGCTCTCGCTCTTCAAGATCGGGGCGGTAGCCTTCGGCAACGGAACGGCCATCATTCCCCTGATTCAATCGGAAGTAGTGGATATTCATCACTGGATGAGCCTGAACCAGTTCGCCGATGGAATTGTCCTGGGTCAAATTACCCCGGGTCCATTTTTAATCACCGCGGCATTCATCGGATATAAGATGGGTGGCTTTTGGGGCGCGCTATTAGCAACCTTTGCAATTTTTTCTCCATCTTTTGCCATGACGCTGGTGTTTACCGAGATATTTACACGGGTGCGTAATCTTCAGGTCGTGCGCGGTGCTTTGGCCGGGGTATTGGCTGCTTTTGTCGGCATGTTGGCCGCGGTCTCGCTCCAGATCGGCGAGGTAGCATTGACGACGTCTGCGGCTTTTGTGCTGGCAGGTGCAGCCTTCCTCGCTGTACGCTATTTTAAGCTAGATATCCTGTGGGTTTTTGCCGGCGGTTTGGCAATCTGGGGCGGACTGCTGGCCCTGGGTCTGATATGAGAACGGGAGTTTATCCTTTCGGAATATGGGGTATGGATCCTTGCCAGGTTACAAGCATTACAAGGGACTGGTATGAAAAAGAAATCGTCTGACAAACTGGCTTTTGTGCTGGCCGGAGGGGGAGCACGCGGCGCTTTGCAGGTTGGGGCGTTGCGCGCTCTCTACGAAGCCGGGATTCAGCCTGATCTCGTCGCGGGCGCCTCGGTCGGCGCCATAAACGCTGCTTTTCTGGGCATGCATGGTTTTAATCAAACCGCGCTGGCCTCTCTGGAAAGGGCCTGGCTCAAGGCAGCGAAGTCCGATTTGCTGCCCCCCAATCCAGCCTGGGTCAGCTTGAGAGTGATTTTTAACCGCATTCATTTTCGGCTGGATCACCGAATAAAGGATTTCTTGGTATCTCAGGGATTAACACCCGATATCCGTTTTGGCGATTTGCCTGGCCCGACCATTCTTCTGGTGAGCGTTGATCTAAACCGCGCCCAGCCGGTTTACTTTGGGGACGATCCGCAGCAATCGGTGCTGGACGGGGTTCTGGCATCGGCTGCGATCCCCCCGTGGGTCCATCCACTCGAGGTTGAGGATCGATTTCTCTTGGATGGGGGCGCAATCAGCAACCTGCCGATTGAACCCGCCATCCTTCATGGCGCGACTGAGATCATCGCCCTGGACCTGTCCGCCCCTGGGGAGATCGATCCAGGTGCGCACGGCTTTGGGCCATTCTGGATGAAATTCCTGAGCACGATTATCAGCCGGCATACCTACCTGGAAATGGAGCTGGCCCGTTCCAAAGGGATACCGGTTCATCGGGTTGAGCTGGTTGCCGAGCAGCCGGTTCCCATTTGGGATTTCTGCCAGACACCCTTGTTAATCGAGGCGGGTTACCGTCAGATGAAAAAGGCTCTGGAGAGGGGAGAAGTGGTCCCATCGACCTCCTCTGGTTATAGCGTGGAGCGCTGGAAAAGATGGAGCCTTTTTGGAAAGCATGAGACTCGCGGCGTTGCCGACGCGAAAGTTAAAGCTGGAAAGGATTTTTACGGATGAAATCAATTACTATTTTGCCGGCCAAAGGCTGCCGGCGAAGTCGAAAAATCATGAAATACCTGCAAGACAATCGAATTCCCTTCCAGCGAATTGAACTGGATTCGAAGGAAGGCATGCATCTCAAGGATGAATACAATTTTCTGGCTTCACCGGGAATTTTAGTGGATGGAGTCAGTATTAATCCTTTTGACCTGTTCATCAGGCCTGAATGCCGGATTGATGAACAGAAAGCCAGACTAATTTTTGATCTACAGGGAGAATAATGCAATGGCTGCAATTTCAGAGAAACAAATCATGGAGGCGCTGCGCCGGGTCATCGATCCTGAGATCCAGCGCAACATTGTTGATCTAAATATGGTGCGGGATTTGAAAGTCGAGGGTGGAAAAGTCAGCTTCACGCTGGCGCTGACCATCCCGGAATGCCCGCTGCGTGATCAACTGGCCCAGGATGCCCGCTCAGCCATTCAGGGGCTGCCGGGGGTGCAGAGCGTTGAGGTCAGTCTGGGCGCGATGAGCCAGGAGGAACGCGATGCTCTCCTTCATCCTGCCAAGACGAAGCCGGCGCTGGCGGTAAATAATCGGATCGCGAGAGTCATTGCCGTGATGAGCGGCAAGGGCGGGGTAGGCAAGTCGTTGGTCACCGGTCTGCTGGCCACCTCATTGGCGCGCGCCGGGCATCGAGTGGGCATCCTCGATGCGGATGTCACCGGCCCCAGTATTCCGAAATTATTTGGGGTGCACGGACCACTGCTCGGAGGAGAACAGGGCATTGAACCGATCCAGAGCCGGCTAGGGATCAAGATAGTGTCCATTAACCTGGCGTTGGAAAATGAAGAACAGGCGGTCATCTGGCGGGGGCCGCTGATCACCAAGACCATTCAGCAATTCTGGAATGACGTCAACTGGGGCCAGCTCGATGAACTCCTGGTCGATTTACCCCCCGGCACTTCCGATGCAGCTTTGACCGTCATGCAAAGTTTGCCTATCAGCGGCGTTTTGATGGTCACGACCCCTCAGGCATTGGCGGGCATGGTGGTCAAAAAAGCCGTAAGGATGGCCGCTTCTTTGAATGCCCCGGTGATTGGAATTGTCGAAAATATGGCCGGTTTCCGGGCCGAGGATACCGGGCGGCATTACGATATCTTCGGACCGAGCCATAGCGAAGAAGTTGCCAAACTGGCCGGCGCTCCGCTCCTGGCGCGCATTCCTTTGCGCCCTGAACTGGCAATCTTGTGCGACGCTGGGATGATCGAAACAGCAGAAGAGCCTAATATGAACGCTGTGGTCAAAGCGGTGGAAATGATGACGCTTGAAACCGTAACCCCGGACGTAAAAGGCTGAAGCCCGTTTTTTACAGCTTTGCTTCCCATACCAGGATGGCCGCGTATTTGCTTGGGAATTGTGGAGGAAAGAATTTGAACGATGATACCCATTATCACATAACGGTCACTCGCCAGGATGATTCACACGCCATAGCCGAAGCGCGCGGTCATTTGCTGGTATTGAATATTAAAAAAGGCAGCGGCGAAGCCGGTTTTACTGCCGCGGAAACGGTCGTGGCGGCCTTAGGAGCCTGCTTGCTTACGAACGTGAATGCTATCGGGAATAAAATGCGCTTGCGGATTGATGATGCGCGCATCGAATTTGATGCCAAACGCCGCGATGAGCCGCCTGGTTTGACGCAGATAACCTACCGCCTTATCTTAAAGAGCTCTGAACCGCAAGAAAAGCTGGCCGAATTGCACGAACTGTGCGTAAAATGGGGTACGGTGACGAATACCCTGATCAAAGGGATTACACCCCAGGGTGAACTGGTGATTGAACCCTGAAATGATCGTCGCAGTCTGGAAGGGGACACCAATGGCAGACCGGTTAGCGCGCTGGATTTCGATTTTGTTCGATAGCTCTGTATTGTCTTTCCCGGTTTTTGTGGCCTTTGGCTGGCAGTCAGCTCAGGCTTCGGGAGTACTCTGGGCCGTCTTGTCGCTGGCCATCGTGACGGGGATTCCTCTGGCCTATCTGTTGATCGGACGCAGACGAGGCTGGGTCAGTGACATGGAACTCTCACATCGGGAGGAACGCCCGCGATTTATCCTGGTCAGCTTAAGCAGCGACGTGCTGGCGCTGGTTTTGCTTTGGCTGGGCAATGGTCCCCAGCTCCTTCGTCTGCTTGTCCTGACTTACTTTTGCCTGGCGATCGTCATGTTCACCATCTCCAGTTTTTGGAAAATCAGCATGCACCTGGCGGGCGTGGGCGGTTTTTCCACCGCGCTGGTTTTTGTATTCGGCGCGGGGGCTTTATGGGCATTTCTTGCACTTCCGCTCGTATCGTGGGCTCGTCTGCACCGTCGTAAACATACCCTGATCCAATTAGTCGCCGGCGCTTTGGCGGGAATCATGGTCTCTTATCTGGTTTTTGGTTGGTACGCCATGCGGGTGGCGGGATGACAACGCGCGTTGGCTGGTACTCCGTTCTGGTGAATATTATCCTGTTTGGATTGAATCTGTTGATGGCGGCATACTCTGGCAGCCTGGCGTTACGCGCTGAAACCGCCCATAATTTGCTCGATCTGGCTGCTTCTCTATCCGTGCTGGGTGGATTGGCACTTTCTCAAAGGAAAAGCCGCGATTTTCCTTATGGGCTTTATAAATTGGAAAACATGGTGGCCGTCTTCATTGCCTTTGGGATGTTCTTCACCGGTTATGAAATTGCCAAAGAAGCCTTGTTTGCGTCTGCCGCACCCCCCAATGTCCGCCCCATCATGCTGGCCGGGGTAGCGCTGGCCATGGCGATTCCAATTGGCTTCAGTCAATACGAGCTGCGCATTGGGAGGGAAATCAACTCACCCAGCATCATCGCCGATGCGACCGAATTTCGCGCCCACATACTTTCGTCAGGCGTGGTCTTTATTGCCATAGCGGCGCAGTTGTTGGGCTTTCCTCTGGACAGGGTCGCCGCAGTGTTGATTGTGCTCTGGATCGCTTACATGGGGTGGCGCACGCTGGTCGACGGTATGCGCGTTTTGCTGGATGCCTCGCTGGATGCGCCGACGCTGGAGGCGATCCGGACGATCATCACTTCCAATCCTGAGGTGTCCGAAATTAAATCATTGATGGGGCGTAATTCTGGCCGCTATCGTTTTGTTGAAAGCGAGATCATGCTGCGCGTCCAGGATCTGGATCGGGCTCACCAGGTGGCCACTCAATTGGAAGAATCCATTCGTGCGGAGATCCCCCACGTTGAGCGAGTATTGATCCATACGGAACCAATGCGCAAGCAGATATTGCGCGTAGCCGTACCACTGGCGTCCAGGGATGGCGAAATCGCAATGGATTTTGGGAGGGCCTCTTATTTTGCTTTGGTCAAAATCAGCGCCAAGGATGGTGTTGTATTAGAACAAAACATCCTATCTGCGCCTAAACTGCTGGAGACCAAAGGGCGCGGTTTGAGGACTGCCGAGTGGCTCGTTTCACAACAAATCGATGTGCTGATGACCCGCGAAGACCTGACCGGCAAGGCGCCTGCATACGCGCTGAAGGCGGCAGGGGTGCAGGTTCAAACCACTGATCTCCATACATTGACTGAAGTCATCTCACAAAATGAAACCCTCAAAGGAATCGCAGATGCTGGCACATGAAAATATCAACACTGGCAAACGCTTTCTCTTATCTATCGGGCTGACCCTGGCCATTTTGATCGCTGAAGTTGCTGGTGGAATCTGGACGGGAAGCCTGGCGCTCCTGTCTGATTCAGCCCACGTGTTCATGGACCTGTTCGCTCTGGGGTTGAGTTACCTGGCTATCCGTGCTGCGGCGCTGCCTGCCAACGACCGGCATTCCTATGGTTACCACCGTATGCAGGTGTTGGCAGCTCTGGTCAACGGCGCTACGCTGTTACTGATTTCCTTTGAGATTCTGAGAGACGCCATCAACCGTTTTCAAAATCCTGAGCCGGTTATGGCAGGTCCCATGCTGGTGATCGCCGGTCTTGGTTTAGCCGTGAACATTGTCGTCGCGCTGGTATTGCGTGAGCATAACCATGAGGATCTCAATGCTCGAGCCGCCTTTTTGCATGTTTTGGGGGATGCGCTGGCATCGGTTGGGGTCATCGGCGCAGGCGTCGCGATTCTGTTGACCGGCCAGGAATGGATCGATCCTTTGGTGAGCGTGTTCATCAGCCTGTTGATTCTGGTCAGCTCCGGACGATTGCTGAAAGAGACCGTACATATCCTGGCAGAAGGCATACCCGAGGGAATGACGGCTTCCGGTGTGGCCGAGACGATGAAAGCTGTCCCAGGCGTCGCTGAGGTTCATGACTTGCACATCTGGACGGTCAGTCCCGGTTACATTGCTTTGAGCGCGCACGTGATTTTGAAAGATCAGACCATCAGCCAGGCGGAAAAGATGATGGCAGAGATCAAGCAGCAACTGTCCAGCCAATATCATATTGAGCATACCACCATCCAGTTCGAATGTTCCAACTGCGGGCAGGGGTTGGTGGCCTGTACACCAGGATAAACCTGATTGAGTAGTTGTCATCGTCTCTGACGAGCACCGGGAATATCACTGGCGGTTGTTTAATTCAAGTCGAAAAGGTTTTCCCTACCAGGATAACAGGAAATCTGTCACTATTTGCCGGAAGGATCGCGGATTATAATTGTATTCAATATAATGAATATGGTTAGGAATCCGATAATTGGGCAAGAAGCAGGAGTGAATAAAAGATGCTTCAAGAAACCGATCAGGTCTTGGTCGATCTTGCGCTTAATAAGGCCCAAAAGATTCTGGATAGCGAGTGCAGTCCAATTGGATTGATGGCCTCACCGGAAGGCTATCCCCACGTTTGGGCAAGAGACAGTGTGATCACCTCTCTTGGATCACTACTTTCACCAGGCCATGAAACCTGCCTGCGCCTTTCCCTCCAAACTCTGGCTTCCCAGCAATCCGACCTCGGTGCAATTCCCAATAATGTCAATGTGGCGACCGGCAGGCTGGATCACACCAATGCCGGTTCAGTGGATTCGAACCTTTGGTTCATTCTGGGACATGCTTTTCAATATCGGGCGAAAAAGGACATTGATTTCCTGAGGGAATCCTGGCCGGCTTTGGAAAAGGCATTGCTCTGGCTGCGCTATCAAGACTCGAATGGATGTGGATTATTGGAAGTCCACGAGGCTGCCGATTGGGCGGATCTTCTGGCGAACCATTTCAATGTTCTTTATGATAATGTATTATGGTACGCCGCGTTGAGGTACATGGCGGAAATGGCAAATGTCCTGGGGAAGAATGGCCAGCACTATGACAGTCTGGCGGATGATGTCCGCCATAAGATCCGCATTCTGCTGTGGGTTGGAGAAGAAAACCGGGAGGAATGGGGGCCTAACTGCCCGGGACACGTCGAGTGGAAATACACGCTCAGCCAGGTGACGCCCGTTCTGGTGAAGCGGCCCTATTTCTTGCCGTACGTGGCTTTTCGCGATTTTGGCGACTACTGTGATGTGTTGGGGAATCTGCTGGCGATCTTGTTTGGAGTGGCGAACGAGGCTCAGGAAAAGCGCATCCTGACTTATCTGGATCAGGTTGGTATTGCCGACCCTTACCCCGTGCGGGTGCTCAATCCGGTCATTTACCCGGGCAATAAGGACTGGCGGGAATATTACCGCAACAACAACTTGAATTTGCCCGACCAATATCACAACGGTGGTATCTGGCCGTTTGTAGGTGGTTTTTACGTCGCAGTCCTGGTCAAGGCAGGCCGGATTGCAGAGGCTGAAAAACAACTGGTAAAACTGGCCGAGCTGAATCGACAGGGCCAGGAAGAGGAATGGGAATTTAACGAATGGTGTCACGGCCGGACCGGAAAGCCGATGGGATATCCTCATCAGGCATGGTCGGCAGGCATGTACATCTTTGCTCATCGATGCGTAAAAGATAAGCGCGTTCCACTGATTGGGGGATAAATCTGCATGATGCTCTGAAAAAGGAGGAAAAATGCACACATTCGAGCGCGACACACTTGCTGTTATCGGTGCAGGGAATATCGGCAGAATGCTGGTTCGGCGGCTTCTAGCCGCCGGCATACCGGCCGGGCAGGTGAGATTATACGATGCGGATCCCGACAAAGCGGGCAAAGCGGCCGAAGAATTTGGAATCCAAGGAGATTTACTGGTTGATGAGAAGTTAAGCGAAGCCGATATCTGGCTGTTAGCCGCGCCGCCAAAAACCATCCTGCCGTTGCTCCAATCTTTGAAAAGCTGGTTAAAAGCGGGAAATCTCGTCATTTCATTCGCGGCTGCTGTGCCATTGGCGTCCCTTGAGGAGGCCGTCCCGGCCGGCGTCCAGGTGGTGCGCGTCATGCCATCGATGACATCGTTCGTGGGAAAGGGGTTAAATCCGGTTTGCTTTGGCGCAGCGGTGACCCAAGATGCGCGCTTGCAAGTCGAAAGGCTCCTGAGCGCATTGGGAGAATTCATTGAGGTGCGAGATGATCAAATGAACTGGTGTGTCGGCCTGACGGGCGCGGCTTTGCGGGCGCTCTTGCCCGTACTCGAGGGCATGACGGCCGCCGGGATTGAGGCGGGCTTTTCTGATGCTGAAGCGCGCCGGCTGGCTGCGAAAATGATGGCCGGCACCGCCGCGCTTGCCCTGGAGACGAACCTCGGCTTTGACCGTTTGAAGGCGATGACCCCCTTGGACATGGTGGACGAAAAGGCTGTCGCGGACATTTTCTACCAATCTGTCCAACAGACGAAAGAAAAGATGGATGCCCTACAAAGCAGGATCCTCAGCCCATGAGTACTCGACGACCGTCCGGAAAACTTCTCCCGCAATTACTGCGCGCCATTGCGATTCTCGCCTGCGGGATATTCGTGATCATTTCTTTCTCCCAGGCTTCTGCGACTGCAGCAGTCCAATTTCCGCGCGGAAGCGCCGCCGCCACTTCGACGCCGGCTTCTCCGAGTGGGGCGTGCGACGTCAGCGCAGCGACGCCATGCGAACCGGCAGCGACCGAACCGGCGCAGCAGACGTCTTATAATCAGCTCTCACAAAGCGGTGTTGTAAACGTTGTCTTGTTCTGGATGCAGGGCTGCCCGCACTGTGAAGCCATCATGAAAACGGTCATTCCTGCGCTTCAGGCGAAATACGGAAATTCTCTGGCGGTTCAGGAGATAGAACTCACCGATACTCAAGAAGTAGATCGCCTGTATCAACTGGGCGCCCGGCTGGGAATTCCTAAAGAGAAAATTGGTGTACCCCTCTTACTGCTGGACGATCAATATCTCATCGGCGATCAAGATATTCAGGATAAATTGCCGGGGTTGATCGAAAAGGGGTTGGCGGCGGGTGGAGTAAGCTTTCCAGACATTCCGGAATTCCTAGAAGAGGAAGAAATCAGAGCCGGCTCCACGGATGTGCCGAATAAGGCGATTATCTATCTGTTTTGGGGTGATGGGTGTCCGCACTGCGCAGAGGCCAAGCCTTTCTTACAGCAGCTTGACAGCAGCTCTGAGCAGGTGGAACTGCGCATGTATGAAGTATGGTACGTGGAGGAAAATCGGACGCTCTTTACCCAGATGGCGAGAGCGTTTGGTTTTGAACCACAGGCCGTACCCACGATTTTCATTGGCGATCAATATTGGGTTGGCTACAACAACCAGATACGCGGCGAAATACAGGCTGCCGTAGAAGCCTGTCTCGCGAACGGGTGCCCGGATGCAGGAGCGGGCATCATTCCCGCCGTGGATACTTCACAAAACGGTTCAGCTGCAGCCCCAATCGAGCAACCCGCATCGTCAAAAGATGCTGATCTGATTGATCTTCCAATCATAGGTACCGTTGACCTATCTTCGCAAACCTTGCTGATCAGTACAGCATTGATCGCTTTCGTCGATGGCGTGAATCCATGCTCGGTTTGGGTGTTGACCATGCTGCTGGCGCTCACCCTGCATACTGGCTCGCGCAAAAAAGTTTTATTGATTGGGCTGATCTTCCTGACCGTCACCGCCGGGGTATATGCGTTATTTATCGCTGGCCTGTTTACCGTGTTCAAGATAGTCAGTTTCGTGGGTTGGATTCAGGTGCTGGTGGCGCTCGTGGCCCTGTTTTTTGGACTGGTTAATATCAAGGATTACTTCTGGTACCAGGAGGGAATCTCTTTCACGATTGCAGACGAGAAAAAGCCGGGCATCTTTCGACGCATTCGCTCCATCATGGATGCCAGCCAATCCATCTGGGGATTGGCAGCCGGCACGATTTTACTGGCCGGAGGCGTATCATTGGTGGAATTTTCCTGCACAGCCGGGTTCCCGGTAATATGGACCAACCTGCTGGTTTCTCAAAAGGTGACGACGATAACGTTCATACTGCTTTTACTGGTTTATCTGTTGATTTACCAGATCGATGAAATGGGCATCTTCCTAGCCGCTGTGTTCAGCATGCGGGCGAGCAAACTGGAAGAAAAACATGGGCGGATTCTTAAATTGATCGGCGGCATGCTTATGCTCACCCTTGCGGGGGTCATGCTGATCAATCCCGGTTTGATGAACAAACTGAGCAGCTCTTTAATTGTGTTTGCTGTTGCTTTCATGGCGACCATGCTCATTTTGTTCCTTCATCGCAGGGTTTTACCGGCATTGGGCATACGCATTGGGACGGAATTTACTTCCAAGGCCAGGCGAAAGAAACGTAGTTCGTCCCGGGGAGCCGATCATGTCCCTTAGAAAATCCGCGAATCCAAATCCGATTCAGGCAACTCTGTTACCGCCCGGCGCGAATGCACACAGGCGGTTTATCGCGCCGCAGCCAGCCCGGTGCAGGATTGGACGCACACACAAAGGCGCGGTGTGCCGGTCACTCACATTGATTTGGATCGGCGCTCAAGACTGGGCCAGCTATTTGGGGTCGTTTGGGGGCTTACATAAATCCTGGAAGATGAGAAGGGGATATTCATTACCGGCAGAATGTAAGTCGCTAAGGATTCTGAACGAATGAAATTGCCACTGTTCGATGCTCAAATTGCGGAGGTCTTCGATGGAAATTGATGCGGGATGGTATTTTGAATTGGAGCCGGCGCTGGATGCTGCCCGCTCTGAAGGCAAGAGCGTTTTATTACAATTCCACCGGGATGAGTGCTCTGGTTGTAAGAAGATGTACGCTCTTACGTATCCGGATGAGGATGTCCAGCGCGAACTATTCCAATGGTTTGTCCCGGTGCGCCAGGATATCTTGAAGAATCGGGATATCCGATCTCGATATTCTGCGTATTGGACCCCTTCTTTTTATTTCTTGGATTACAAAGGCGGGCTGCATTATTATTTCAATGGCTATCAGAATGCGGAAGATTTTCGGGTTCTGATGCGACTGGGTAAAGCAGCGCTGGACTTGCCGCGCGGAAAATACCTGCAAACCATCGATCTAATGGACGACGGTTTAAGCAAGTTCCCAAAGAATCCCCGCGCTGCTACATTGTTGTTCACCCGCGGTATGGCAGAATATCTGCTCGGCAGAGAAAAGAACGCATTTCGAGAGGCGATGACCGAAATTATCGAAGACTATCCAGATAGCCCTGAAGCGCGCATGTGGCCCTGGATGGATCGAAGTTAATCCAAAGGCCGCTCAGCTTGAAAGAACGATAGCCTATGTCCTATCTCTGCGTTATATGCGGCGGTAAATTAGAACCGGTGGACACAGTCGCCGTGTGTACCTTCTGCGGGCGTGAAACGCCGGCGCGGTATCTTTGTGTTAATGGGCATCACATCTGTGATGAATGCCAGACTGCTGACTGGCCGCAGATCGTTGAACGGGTGTGTGAAGGTTCGCGCGAGACTGACCCGACAGCGATCGTGAATCTGATCATGAAGCACCCGATGGCGGTGATGCACAGTCCGCAGCATCACATCATTGTCACACCGGCAGTGCTGGCGGCCCTGCGCAACAGCGGGCAGCGCAAGCTCAACCCGGGCAGGCTGGCGTCAGCAATCGAACGGACGAAAGGCATCCCTTTGGGTTCATGCGGGATACGGGGTGAGTGCGGTGCCGCGACCAGCGTTGGCGCTCTGGTCTCGATCCTATCTGGGGCCAGTTATCTGAAGGACCGGGAGCGATCGTTAGCCCTGATGGCCACAGCAGAAACTTTGGTGTCCATTGCCCAAGCCGGCGGCCCTCGCTGCTGTAAGCAGAGCGTCTATCTGGCATTGGAGGTCGCTTCGAATTTTCTCAAGCGCGAATTGAATATTGATCTTCCGGTGCATCCTCATTGCGAATTTACCACGCGCAATTCCGAGTGTAAAAAAGAAAAGTGCAAGTATTATGTTGGTTGAATGGCGGCTGTTAAACGACGGCATCTCGGAAGCTCGTCATCACTTTGCGGTAGAAGAAGCCCTTGCTCGGCTTTTGGACCAGGGTCATACGCCGCCGACGCTGCGGATACGCAGAGTGCGTCCGGCGGTTTTCGTGGGTGCTTACCAGAATACCTGGTCCGAGGTGGATGTGGACTTTTGCCGGGCGCATGATATTCAGATCGTACGTCGGGCGAATGGCGGCGGAGCTGTGTATCAGGAAATGGGCAGCTTCTGCTTCTCGGCATTCTTTCGCCGCGAACTTTTCGCCCAGAGTGATGAAGAGCTTTACCGCCTGTTCGCTGTTCCCGCCATTCGCACCTGCGCCGATTATGGCGTTGTAGCCAGTTTTCAGGGCCGGAATGACGTGGCCGTAGGCCAGCGAAAAATCTATGGTTCTGCCCAGCTTTCCTGGTACAGCGCGTTTGTGCAGAGCGGAACTTTTTTGGTTAACATGAATTTCGATGTAATGGAACGCGCGTTAACGCCGCCCGACATCAAATTTGCCGGCAAAACGGCTCGCTCCATTCGAGAACGGGTGACCTCATTGTCGAACGAGGTGGGGCGCGTGGTGGATACGCAGGAGGTCATTGCCCGCTTTGTCATCAATGCGGCCGACACACTCGGGTTGCGGCTGGTGCCAGGAGACCTGACGACCGAAGAACTGGCATTGGCGGATGAGTTGCTGGCGGTCAAGTACAGCACCGATGCGTGGAATTTTGGCTCCCAGAAAGCATATCAGCTTACCGTTGCCAATCGATCGAATGCAGGCGTGCTCTCTCTGTCTGTCGACATGGAAGGCGAGACAATACATCAGGCCCGGGTGACCGGCGACCTTCTGCTCAGCGACCGACATGAGCTGGAAATCCTGGAACATTCCCTGGCAGGCGTTTCCCTGCAGGAGGCGCAGACCGCCATCCAAACCATTCCCATTTCGACCGAAATTCAACAGAGCCTGTTGCAACTGCTGGCGAAACTCGCTCGCGAGGTTGCGGACATATCTTCGTCAAATCCCAAGGGAGGACAAACATGAGTAAAATCATCAAGGTTGAAGCATTGATCGCGACACCCCCCACAAGCAAATGTTTGGAGACGATCGCGATACTCGAGGAGCTCGTTCGCCGTTATCCCGATGAAGTCCGTCTGGTGGTGTTCAGACGCGGGATCGATTTTACTCCCCCAGAGTTACGTCTTGAAGAGTTCTCACCCGAGGAAGACTGCGGTCCCAAGGAGGCCAGTCTCCAGATGAGAACGATTATCAACAAGGGGAGCGTCGTGCCGTTGTGCGTTGTGGATGGCGAGCTTTTCTCTTCGTTTGAGGTACCTAAGCTGGAAGACCTCGAGGCGAAAGTGCGGGAGATATTACGAAGCGCCGAGATGGAAGGTGACGGCAGATCAAAGTGATCAGTGAAGCCGCACCGAGCATCCGGTTTAGAAAAAGGACATTCCCTGTATGGAGGCACGGTCGGTGCACATCGAGCGGCGCAGCGTCTCGCGCCTGGAATGGGTCGAGAGGATGCACCAACCGGCGACTCGATAGACGGGGTTGCGGCGGACATCGAAAACAAGGCGAATGACCTGATTCAACTTGTTGAAAGCCGGCTGCGCCTGACCCGTTCGGAGCGAGCGATCCAGAGCCGGTGCTGCCGAGGCGTGGGACTGTCTGATCCATTCCTCTTGAAGAGTGTCGTCCCAGGATCAAACCCTTGACAACCTTGTTTTCGGGGATATAATTCAATCATGATTGAATCATATATCGGGGCTGAGATGGAGAAGCGCGTTTTCTCAAATGAAGAGATATCCGAACTGGGCCGCTGGCTCAAGGTGATCAGTGAGCCCAATCGGTTGCTGCTGCTGGAAAAAATCATCGAAGGAGTGCAGTGCAACTGTGAAATGGGTGATGCGCTGCAAATGGCGCCCAACCTGATCTCCCATCACCTGGGTGTGCTGCGTGAAGCAGGCCTCGTGAGAATTGAGCGAGATCCCATGGATGCCCGTTGGGTTTATTATTCAATCAATCCGAAAGCGATGGCCGAACTCAGGAAATTCTTAGGGGATTTCTTTGATCCTAATCGCATTCAGCCCCGCCGCCTGACCTGCGGCCCGCGCGCGATGATGGAAATCCGCCAAGAAAATCTAAAGGTGGAAGAATAATTTTTCCACCATATTTCAATGGAGGTTGTAATAATGGTCAGCGAGACTATTGATTACGGGCGGACGTTTGCTTTTTCAAAGCCGAAGGCTCAGCCCGACGTGGAGATATTCGATCCCCCGATGTGCTGTCCTACTGGACTTTGCGGGCCAACTCTGGATCAGACTTTGTTGGACGTAAACGAAATGATTCTGAGCCTGCAGAAAGAAGGGTACCGGGTAGAACGCTATCAGATGACCTCTCATCCTCAAATGTTTCTCGGCAACCCAGAAGTGATGCGCCTGGTGCGTGAAAAACAAATTGCGGCCCTTCCGATTGTCCTGGTTCGTGGGAAAGTCATCGCCGAGGGTAGTTACCCGAAACTGGCCGATATCCAAAAGAGTCTCAATGGAGGGGAATAGCATGTCAACGCAATATATCTTCTTCTCTGGCAAAGGTGGTGTGGGAAAGACATCAATGGCTTGCACGCACGCCGTCCGACTGGCCGAAGAAGGCAAGAAAACCCTGATCGTCACAACCGACCCGGCTTCGAACCTGGCGGATGTCTTTGAGCAAGAAATAGGTCACCAGATAACAAAAATTCGAGACATCGCCGGTTTATGGGCGATGGAAATCGACCCGGATAAGGCGACGCAGGAGTACATCGACCGCGCCATGGCGCCCATCCGTGCGGCATTCCCGCCTCAAATTGTGCAGGTGATGGAAGAGCAGATGAGCGGCCCTTGCACAGCAGAAGTTGCCGCCTTCGACCGTTTCACGGACTTCCTGGAAACGCCCACAAACGCAAATAGGGCCGATACGGATTTTGACGTGGTCATCTTCGATACTGCCCCAACGGGACATACTATCCGGCTGCTGGAGCTACCCTCAGAATGGAGCCAGACGATCGAGGCAGCCAACGCGGGCAGCGGGCAGACCTGTCTTGGTCCGACTGCCGCTATTCAGGATGCCAAGCAAAAGTATGAGCGCGCTCTGGCAGCGATGCGTGATGCCGAGCAAACCACCTTCATCTTCGTGTTGAATCCTGAGGCGATTTCCATCAAAGAGACTCAGCGCGCGATCCAGGAATTGAGCAAATTGGGCATCCATAACTATCGCCTGATTGTGAACGGAATCATTCCAGTTGAAAGCGCCGAAAATCCTCTATTCACTGCACGCGCTGAAATGCAGGCCCGCTACCTGTCTCAAATCGAGACATTGTTTCCCTACCCGAAACAAAAGATGAACCTGTTAGCCGGTGAAATCAAAGGGCTGAAGCGGCTGCGCCAGGTGGCGAAAATATTCTTCGATGGTGCTGCTCCTGATGGAACTTTCGAAGCGGAGGACATTAGGCCGAGGATGGCCGGATTGGCGACGCCCATTGAGGAAATCTGGGCGCGCATACAGCCAAACGGCCACCATCGCACGGTATTTTTTGCCGGTAAAGGCGGGGTCGGGAAAACGGTTGCGTCCTGTATTACCGCTGTATGGCTGGCACGCCAGGGGTATAAGACCCTGCTGCTGACCACCGATCCGGCAGCACACCTGGGCGATGTGCTGGATACCCCGGTGGATGACAAAATTGCCCCTGTGAGCGGGCAACCCAATCTTTGGGCTGCCAAGATCGACCCGAAAGCCGCCGCGGAAGCGTACAAGGCGCGCATCCTCGAAGATGCTCGCCGGCGCGGGCGGCCAGAGAGCGCAATTGCCACCATGGAAGAAGAGCTCAATTCACCCTGCACCGAAGAGATGGCCGCATTCGATAAGTTCATCGAATATGCCTCCCAGGACGAGTGGCAGGCGGTTGTTTTTGACACTGCACCGACCGGTCACACTTTGCGCTTGCTGGAACTACCGGTGGATTGGAGCAAGCAGATCGATGTAAAAGTCTTTGCGTCGGTGGATACAACCGCCGCGGACGATGTGGCCAAGAAGCGTTTTGGAAAAGTTATCGAAATGATGCGCGATCCGGCGCAGAGCACTTTTGCTTTCGTGATGTACCCGGAAGCCACGCCCATCCTCGAAGCCTGGCGCGCGGCTCAAGAGCTGTCGACAGTGGGAATTCGTCCTGGCATGGTCGTTTCGAATTTCATCATACCCCCTGAACAGGCCACAACACCCTTTGTTCAGTCTCGTCGGGCGATGCAGGAGAAATATATGGCGGAAATCGCCGAGCGATTCGGCGTGCCATTGGTGCAAATCCCGCTCTTGCCGCAAGAGGTGAAGGGGTTGGCGATGCTGGCAGAGTTAGGTCAAAAGATTTTTGGAGATGGGATGAGGTCATGGGAAAAGCTGAAAGGGTGATCCACTGATGAGCGAGAAACGAAAGGTCCTCTTTTTGTGCACCGGAAACTCGGCCCGCTCGCAAATGGCAGAGGCGATTGTAAACGCCCGCCTCAGCGATGAGTGGCAGGCTTTCAGCGCTGGGACGAACCCGGCCGGTTACGTTCACCCAAATACCCTGGAAGCGCTTCGGGAAATCGGGATTCAACACGACGGCTATTCGAAGCGAGCGGATGTATTTCGTGACATAGACTTTGATCTCGTCGTGACCGTCTGCGATTCGGCGGCGGAGGAATGCCCCGTTTGGCTTGGGAAAGGCAAACGCGCCCATCTCAGTTTTCCTGATCCTGCCAGGAGCGGAAATATGGATGATTTCCGCAAAGTGCGGGACGATATTGCCCTTAAAATCCCCCAACTTCTCAAGCAAGTTGGGTAATCCTTCTTGTGATGGAGGTTTTTAATGCCTGACGTCGCAGCAGTGCAAGCTGGGGTGCAAATCCCACGGAAGCAACTATCATTTCTGGACCGTTTTCTCACCCTATGGATTTTTTTGGCAATGGCTGTCGGTGTGGGCATCGGCTTTTTGTTCCCCGACGCCGTACAGCGCTTCAACGTGGCGGTTTCTGTTGGGACAACCAATATTCCCATAGCGATTGGCTTGATCTTGATGATGTACCCCCCGCTCACGAAGGTCAAATATGAGGAGATGGGCAGGGTGCTGAAAGCGCCCAGGCTCCTTATCTTTGCTTTGGTGCAAAATTGGATCGTAGGCCCGCTGGTCATGTTTGGCCTGGCAGTACTTTTCCTGCGCGACAAGCCCGAATATATGATGGGTCTCATACTGGTGGGACTGGCGCGTTGCATTGCCATGGTCATCGTTTGGAATGATTTGGCGGATGGCGACCGCGAACTGGCGGTGGGGATGGTCGCTTTCAATGCGGTTTTCCAGGTATTGTTTTACGCCGTCTATATCTGGTTTTTTATCGGTTACTTACTGCCCGCATTTCATCTTAGCCAGGGGATAAATGTTCACGTTTCAATGGGCGATGCAGCCAAGACAGTTCTCTTTTATCTGGGTACACCCTTTCTGGGGGGTGTGATCACCCGTTTTGCTCTCCTGCGCTGGAAAGGCCGAGAATGGTTCGATACGGTCTTTGCACCGCGTATCAGCCCAATGACGCTGGTTGCGTTGCTATTTACCATCGTTGTAATGTTCTCCCTTCAAGGGGAAAAGATCATTCAATTGCCCTTAGACGTAGTGCGGGTCGCGATCCCTTTGGTTTGCTATTTTGGAGTGATGTGGTTGATTTCGTTTTTCGTCGCCCGTCGCCTGGCTAATTCGTACCCGCCAGCGGTTTCAGTGGCATTCACTGCCTCAAGCAATGACTTCGAGCTGGCTATAGCAGTGGCAGTCGCGATCTTTGGCATCACGTCTGGCCAGGCCTTCGCCACCGTCATCGGTCCATTAATCGAAGTACCGGTGATGATTGGTCTGGTTAATCTGGCGATGGCTTTTCGGAAGCGATATTTTAGTAATGAAATTCTTACCAGTTCACCTCGGCTGGAAGTAAAGACGATTACCAGAAATTAATCTCGCGATGTTCACACGAGTCCTTTTCCCGACCGATCTTTCCGCCTATGCCGATGCAGTGTTAGCCTGCCTGCCGGACTTAAAGGCAATCGGTTTGTGCGAGGTGGTTCTGCTCAGTGTGATTCGTCCCAGCGACGTGCCACTGCCTGAAACTTTCAATCGCGAAAGCATGGAGTACTGGAAGTGGAGTTTATTGGAAAGATTGAATGTTGCCAAAATGGCACTGGAAGGGAAAGGACTTCGGGTGTTCACCCGAGTTGAGTATGGCAATCCAGTCGCGCAAATCCTTCAGGTGGCTGAAGACGAACGGATTGATATGATCGTGATGGGCGCACAGGGCGCCACCGCAGCACAAGAACTGCTCATCGGCAGCACCGCCTATGAAGTCGTTCGTCGCGCCTCGGTGCCCGTTCTGCTGCAAAAATTCGAGGTGGTGCGCGAACTGGGACATGTAAAATGTCACCAGGTATGTGAAAGTCTCTTCCACCGTGTTCTGCACCCCACAGATTTTTCCGATTACGCCGACGCTGCGTTTCAAATGGTCAAACGTTTGAAATCAGCCGGTGCTCAAGAGGTCATCGTGCTGCACGTGCAGGATGAGAGGCTCATGAAACATCGTCCAGCTGAACAACTGGCAGAATTCGATCGTCTCGACGCCGAACGCCTCGAAAAGCTCTGCAATATGCTGAGTTTGTTCGGATTGGGTGCCCGTCCGCTATTGCGACACGGCATCCCTTTCAAAGTAGCGTTGGAGGTTGCGGATGAATTTGACGCTTCATTGATTGTTCTTGGTTCACAAGGGCGCAGTGCCATTCGCGAAATCATGACCGGTAGCACACTGGAAAGCATTATCCGGCTGGCAAAACAACCCACCCTGGTGGTAAGGGGAAGAACCAATACAGGAAATATTTAACGAAGGAGTATTCGTATGGTCGATATTATCTGGAATGATCTGGAGG
>Ga0272448_1000494_pt1 | contig 61295 bp, 55 predicted proteins | sample YNPCB0191_FD_202220 | JGI IMG/M metagenome (GOLD analysis project Ga0272448, IMG submission 202220) | Hot spring sediment microbial communities from Yellowstone National Park, WY, United States - YNP-CB-019-1 | ecosystem: Environmental > Aquatic > Thermal springs > Hot (42-90C) > Sediment... | reverse complement strand
ACACAGCCAGACGGCACTTTGGCTGGAAGAGTTAAACTTGAAGATGGCCGATGGGTTCCTTTTACAGGAGACAAACTTTTAGAAAAAATATCAGGGAAGGAAATAAGGGGTGTCAAAGATATCTACACCCAGCCAGACGGCACTTTGGCTGGAAGTGTTAAACTTGAAGATGGCCGATTTGTAAACTTTTTCTGGGATGGAGAAAGATTGATTGTTAGATGAAAAAACATCTTAATTTAAATAAATCAAATCTCGTGAAATGGGCTGCTGTTAAATTTCCCGCCAGAGCTTAACTTTTTAGAATTCGGCGTCCGGATTTTCCTTGAAAAAAGTTCGGATTTTGTTCAGGACAGACAGCAGTATTGTTCGTTTCGAACTGATTTTCTTTAATAGGAATTATATTTTTCTCATCGGCGCTTCGGCCCGACGCCCCGCCTCGCTGATGCGAGGCGGGGCTTTTTTCCGCCAAAAAATTTTTGAGATTTTCTGAATAAAATGTTTTGCTTGACAGCAAAAGTTGAAATAGATCGCTTTTTGTTTGACCTTTTATATTGCTTTAATTTTACCTCCACCTCTTGACAAAATCATAGTCATCTGCTATAATAAGGATGTCAATTGAAAATGAGAAAATTCATTTTCAATTGCTAAATGGTTCTTTGTCAACCAAATAAGAAAGGAGAAAAAGCAATGAACGAGCTGACATCAAGAGAAGTTAAGGCCCTGATCGATCGGGTCGGCCCATCACTGGGCTACGACTTCACCGACGATCCCGTATTTCCGGAAGGGAGGCGGGACGTATGTGCTGTCCGTCGCCTTGTGGAGAATGGCAGTAACTACGGGTTTGACGTGATTTACCTTGTATGGAAGGAACCGGATGGTTCTTTGAAATATAAGGAAATCGCGGACAGCCGGGCTACTAAGGACTACATCCATATTGACTCGGTTGTAGTCCAAGAAGATGGTAGCTTGACAGTAAAATTCGGAAGCGGTGGCAGCTACAGCGGCGTTCCATGGAGCGAATCCATGAAGGTCGCGATCAGTAGCGGTCAACCCCAGGTTTCGAAAGAACCCCCGGCTACCTTCACCGAAAAAGTCAAGCAAGCAATGGTGAAGGTGGTAGAAAACCACCAACACCATCACCCCCTGTACCAGTCGACGGTCGTGACAGAATCTGTTATCGATGAGGATCGAAAAATCGCAGTTTTCATCCTCAAAGAGCAGATTGATACCGATCGACTGTCGGAGTATAGCGAAGGATTACTCGGCGATCAGTTCCGGTACTCGCTATGGGTGATGAGGGGCGAAGAGGCGCCTCAACAAATCTATGAGGACCACGCTTACATTCGTCCCCACACTAAGAGCGAGTTAACCGGCACCCGAGGGCGTGATTGTTCGCTGAGGGGCCTTAAGCTTGAAGGCAACACAATACGGGTGGAGAAGCAAGAACCCAAGGAGCTCACTTTCCACCTGTAGACAACATCGAAGCCCTTGTGGTAGAATATCACCACAGGGGCTTTTTCTTTTCCAAAATTTCAAAATTTATTGATTTTAGTTATCATAGCCGCCGGCGGGCGAAGCACAAAAAGGAGCAATGGCGGGGCGAAGCCCGCCTGCCGAATTTTACCCCCCCACCAAATTTTGGTGTGGGGGTTCATCTTTTGAGATTTCTTTTCTTTGATTTGTGAATTAAATTTGGTAAGATGATAGTGAAAGTTTGAATAGGTTTAATTCCCGTAGCCAAGTTGTAAAGTTTGCTTTTTCCGCCCCGCCCTCGCCGTCGCCAGAAAAATTTTTACTTTGTAAATAGTGGTATTTTTGTGAATTTTGTTGTATATTGAATAAATAAAAGATTTTTAGTAAAAAACCTATGTATGTTTAAATATTCAAATCGTTCAAAAATATTTATCATAATAGGAGTTATAACTTTTCTGATAATCGTTATTGGCGGTGGAATTTTTGTTTATAAATATTATACAGGGCAGAAACTGAATAAACAGCAAAATTACAATGTGTCAGATTTTATTTGGGAAGGTTCGTATAATTTTACTGAAATAAGTCCTGCCACACCGCCGACTGGTGTTGCTCAAACATGGTCTTATAATTTATCAATTTCAAGTGCCGATGGTAAATGGCATGTGGTTTTAAACGTAGATGGATTCCAAACATTATTAAGGATAAATGCAACAGCAAATAATGTTGGTAATTCTTTAGATGTTGTTTTCGACTCTTACGCAAGCAGCGATAGTATGCAACGTGGCTTCAAAAAAGGAGACGTTTTATTTACTTTAACTCCGGTGCAGAAAGGATTGGCGATTGAATGGAAAAAAATGCAGCCCAATTTACCAAAAAGTTTAAACGATAGTTTTTTTGAGAAAAAAACTAATGAAATTACTGGCTGGAAAAAATATGACAATGAAGATTTAGAAGTTTCCCTAGAATATCCAAGCAATTGGTCTATAAGGCAAATCAACCATAATCCTTTAATAATTAAGATTTATTCCCCAGACAATTCTTCACAAATATATATTTCCAACCTAGATTTATCGGGCCAGGCTAAATATACGATTGGTAAAACTGGGAAAGGTGGATTTTTATTGGCCAATTGGCAATACGATTCAAGTAGTAAAGATTATATAAAAAGAATCGTGGCACTTTCAACAAACGGAGAAAAATATACTTCTATAAACTTAATTGTAAAAAACGATTTAGCAAAAGGAGAAATGGATAAGATTGTTGATACAGTTAATTTTCAAAACACATTTTTGCATAAAAGAAAAGAAATAGATGGAGGAACTAATAACGGGTTATTATCAACAAATATAAGTACTTCAAATTGGCTAACTTATAACTATAAGGGCATCACTTTTAAATATCCAGCTATACTCCATAAAAAAATTAATTGGCCTGACGGAGTTCACTTATTTACTGGACCAGAAGAAAATCCCTGGGGAAAACTTTCTGTGGTAGAATTTTCGACTGCCGACGATTTAAGTTTATATATAAATTTCGATAGCGAATTATTATTAAGGGATGTGATATTAACAAAAACTAAAGTTACTATTAATGGTTTGGACGGCGAAATCATCGATAGAAAAACAAATGTTGGTATTTCAAGAATGTTCACCTTCAAACATAATGAAAAATATATATTATTCAAGCCTGACCCTGAGTCAAATTTTATGAATTTAGATGTCGTTAATGCTATTTATAACAGTATAAATAAAATTTAAAAATTTTTCTGGCGACGGCGAGGGCGGGGCGGGAATTCATTTTCCCCACACCCCTTTTTCTTCCCGCCCCGCCCGAGCGTAATTTTTCAGAAATCAGCGTCTGGATTTTCCTTGAAAAAAGTTCGGATTTTGTTCAGGACAGACAGCCAACTACTACATTCTGAAAAAGTTGAGGTAAAAAGAAATTAATAACAAATTTAAACAAACAAAACTGTGTTCAAATTTTTAAATCATAGCATACCCACTTTTTTAGCAATAGGTATTATTGCTGTATTAGTCATACTATTGGTTGTGGGAATATTTTATTATTACGTCAATTTCCAAAAACTGGAGGGAAAAAATATGATACCTAAGTTGGTGGAAGAAATCAAAGTACCCACGGGATGGAAAAACTATAAAAACGATGTTTTGGGCATTTCTTTTTATTATCCCTCCGAATGGGGCGATCCATATACAGAACCGAGTAGAACGCTTACTGATTTGGCGAAAATTAATGAAAAATATAAGGATACCGGAAGTGATTTTGCTTATTCGGTGAAAATTAATTTTTCAAGAGAAAAGACACCAATAATAACTATTTACAATGATGAATATGAGGGGAAATTATACCCCAACGCATATGCCTATCGTTTCGGCCCTATTGATAATTTTCTTGAAATGAAAAAGAGCGGGAATATTTGTAATTATAAAATAAAATTTGATCGTAGACCTGATTATGAAGGCACTATCGACGAAGTTTATAGCAAGTGCAGTAATAAAGTAAAAACTTACATTACGCGAAACATGGAAATTTACGAAAACGGGACGATGGTGCTGTACAACTATCAATTAAAAGATTCCTCTTTTGTTAAATTACAGAATGGCTATTTTGATAATGCTTTCATTGATTATTTTTATAGTGCAATGCATACCTCAAACGACAAGGTAGACTTACAAGATCTTTTAAAGGAAGTAAACGAGAATTATCAAAAAGATAAAGAGAATTTCGTCTTTTTTGTCAATAGTATTAATGCGTTTAAACCAGTTCCCCCGCAAGAAAAACCTTTCCAAATTATTAAAGGAGAGGACCCGAATATAACGACAATTCGTAAATATTACTTTGAAATAACAAAAGGAAATTTACAAAATGCTTACAATATGTATCAAGATAAAAAAGTAAGCTTTGAAACATATAAAGAGTGGTATAAAGATACTCTAATGGCTAATCCGCTTGAGTTCAAAAAAATAGGCGATAACCGTTATCAGTTTAAAGTTCAGTTTCAAGATAATAATCAAGAACAAGAGCTATATCGAGTTGTGATGGAGGTTAATAAAGAAAAAATTATTCCAATTTCCTCAGAAAAAATAATTACAAACCCTATATCGTTTGGAAATATAACTGCTTTTATAAAACAACGACAATCTAAAACATATTTGGTGTTATCAGAAAATGGAAAAGAACAAATCTTAGATCAGGGATCAGATAGTCCTTTAGATTGGAAAGGAAGACCAGTGATTGCCGGGCCATTGGAATTTTCTCCAGAAGGTAATTATTTAATGTGCGATGTTTATGGGTGGGAGTGGGGTGGTACTAATATATATGATATTAAAAACAAAAAAAGAGTTTTGGAACTAAGTTCACCTTTTATAGCTGGATTCACATCAAATGAAAAATATTTTTTTGCTTGTGCTAAAAATGATTTTGGCGGAGAATACTATGGCACGGTATATTCTGTTCCCGATTTTAAAGAAATATATAATGCTTTAACGGGAGAACATTATACTAATATAGATTGCAAGTATGACAAAGATAAACAAGTTATAAGATTTACGATGAATAATATTTATAATTCCGAAACTGGACAGATAGAAAAACAACTTAAAATTGTAGAATTTTCAGCAATTACCGGAGAAACAAAAACAATTAGCGATTAAATTTTTCTTTTTACTTCAATTTTTTTATAATTTAGACTAAGGGCAAAAAATTTTCAAGGGGCCTGAGGGAAGAAAATTTTTTGCCCGCTAGCTTTTATTTTTGCTTGCGCCAGCCCGCGCGAAGCGCTGGCTGGCGGTCAGAATTCGGCATCAGAATTTTCTTTAAAATAAGTTCGAATTTTATCCAAGAGATACAGCAACTCTTACAGTAATAAAATTTGCCTTTTTTGCTTTATAGTATAGGATAAAAGAAAGACTCAAATATACGGTTATGATGGTGAGGGAAACTACTTAAGGGATTTATTAATAAAACGCAAAGAACTTAAAGGTCGCTTTTTAAATAAATAAAATATTAAAAAGAATATGGGGATTTCTAGCTTTTCAACTCAGTATCTGCCAAGAAATTTGAGAGCGCTTGGTATTCTTGTTTTATTTTTTGGCATACTTTTTGCTTGGGGAGCAATTAGAGATAGTTCACTGTCACTATTGATGAATAGTTTTGTTTTCCTTCTTATTGGAATAATGTGGTTTTCTCTTGCTGTTGGCGTATCTAGAAAAGAAAGATGGGCTAGTATATTTGTTATACTTTTGATGGGATTAGGAATAATAGGTGTTTTTATTCAAGCCTTTCTTACTTCAGTTTCTCTTTCGGGATTGATTGGTATTGTGATTCTTGTTTTACTATTAATCTCATTTATCAGGTCATTAAAAGAAGCAACCGTTAAAAGTATCAGTATTATCCCTTTTATTATAACAATCATTGGATTTTGTTTAGTTATTGCTAGTTGGGTATTCCTTATTGTATTGGCGTTAAGATAATTGTAAAAGATAGCATTAATAAAAAAGCCCCTGTCCTGTTGTTTTGACAGGGGCTTTTTTTATTCTGTAAAAACAAATTGCTGCGGAATTAAAACACCAACAAACTTTTGAAATTCTTTTACCAAATCTGATACACAAATTCAAGAAACAAAATCTGAATTGACTAGTTCTCGCCGCCACAGACGACGGGCAGAACCAAAAAGAATGGCTCGCGGGCAAAAAATTTCCTACTCTTGAACCCTAATTTTTGCCCGCTCGCCGTCGCTGAATTTTTTTATTTTACAAACTCAAAAGTAGAAAGAATTGTTTTTTTTATCAATTCCATTGTAAAACGTCCATTAATCAGCAATTACAAAGAGTAATAGATATAAAAGATAAAAAGAAACTTTTAAACGATTTTGAGATCCTTCGAAAAAAAGCTACTAACTATGGATTGAAAATAAGTCTACCACCAGTTGAAACACAAAAAGGAATTATTCTCTGTCCAGATCCTTGGAGATCTTTATACTTTAGAAAAGATGGTTATGTCCGTCCTTGTTGCATTGATTATGAAAAAGTTTGGAAAAAAATATTTTTTATGATTCTTTAGAAGAAATTTGGAATTCAGCTGAGATGATTGCTTGGAGAAAAAAATTTATCGAAGGTAAACCACCAAAGATGTGCAGAAAATGTCCGATTGGTGTGATACCTAAAAATAATAAAAAGTTTAAAAGAATTTTGGATTTAGTTTAACAATCATATCTTTCTTATTTTTCTAAATACCCGAAGAAAATTACCCCCTATTATCGCCTTTATTTCATTATCTTCATACCCTCGAGAAATCAATCCTCTAATGTCATATGGCCACAACCTACATTATTTTTTGTATTATAAGTTAACTGAATGATTCGGACTCCTAAATTATAAAGTAAATCAATTTTTCTTTTAAAATTTAGGCCTAATTGGGTAGTATTTTCCAATTTTAAAATAAATCCGTGTCTATTTAATCTTTTTGTGTTTATAATATCTTCATATCTTGTAATTTTATTAAGCCAATTAAGATTAGTTATTTCTGAAGAAGTCAATTCAATGTCTTGAAGTGTTTTTTTAAAGGTAAAAAAATATGGGCTATTATCAAAAATTCCTACAGTTTTACATCCTATAGTGACTCCACTTACATCCCATATTCTTTTATATTCTGGTAATTCTCCCTTAATAATCATTTTAGTTCGTATTTGGTTAATTTTATTTATAATTTGCGGAAGAGTTTTCTTTTGGCGAATTAACTTTTTAAGAAAATTTATTAGACATCTGTTGTAAATAATAGGTCCTCCATAATGCATATCGACAATTATACTTTTTTTATGGAGGAATGTAGCGCGCTTTTCTTGAGATTTTGTTAATCCAAAATTAAACAACGAATAAAATTTTAATTCTTCCATGAAATAATAAAAAAATTTTGATCGTTTTATATTTTAAAATTCTATAATTTAAAAATAAAACGGGAGAGGAGTATTATTTTTCCTCTCTTATTTACCTAAATTAGCGAAATCGTGGTTGTTTAGAGAGAAGTTTTGGACAGTTGAGAGACATAAATGGTTTATCGCTTTGGAGTTGAGCGAGCCGGATCTTTAGTTCTCTAATTTCCATTTCTTTCTGCCCTGAAATTCCTCGCTCCCTTATTGAAATTTTGCCATTTGTTATTTCCTTGTCTCCAATAACTCCTATAAATGGTATCCAATTAATCTCCGCTTCACGGATTTTCTTAGGAACAGTTTCCGTTCGGTCATCAATTTCTACTCGGGCTTGAAGCTGCGAAGCAACCTCTATACAACGTTGAAAATGTCTATCTGCTACTGGAATCAATCTTAATTGGATCGGGGAGAGCCAATAAGGGAATCTTGGAATTCTTCCCTCTTGCATTTTCCTTGCTTCTTGTTCTAAAAGAGCATAGAGATTACGATCTATTGAGCCAGAGATAGAAGCATGAAGTAACAAAGGATATTGTGGTTTACTTTCCTTATTGATAAACCGAATATCAAACCGTTCAGCATTTTCAACATCAATCTGGACAGTAGAAAGAGCAGCCGCTTTTTTTTGTCCATCTACAACATTGAATTCGAACTTGAGAATGAAGTAGAAAAATCTTTTTTTCCATTTCTCGAAAAGAACCGGCTGGCCAAAATCTTTGACAATATCGAGAATGAAATCCCGATTTTGTTCAAAGAAGTTTTCTACTACCCTTATTGCCATTACATGGTTAAGTTCAAGGTCCTTCATCCATTTCTTGCAGAGAAGGTATTGTTGATAAAATTCTACTTTCGCTTGCTCTACATCGGCACAAAGAGTATGCATATCAGGCATAGTAAATCCTCTCAAACGTCGAAGACCAGCTAACTCACCTGCCAATTCTCGACGAAAGGAATAATGAGTCAATTCATAGATTCGAATAGGTAAATGCTGATAACTTATATGCATATCATGCATCATTAGATATTGACCAAAGCAGGCAGCAAAACGTAAAAAATATTTCTTTTTCCCGCTCAGAAGTTGGTATTGTCTTGCTGGAAAACGTTCAAGATACTGAGCCAACTGGGGATGTTTGAGGTCGTACATAATCGGAGTCTCGATTTGCATCCCTCCGTAACCCCGGACAATCTTTGAAGCATGTTCTTCCATCAACTTTTTCATTAAATACCCCTTTGGTAACCATTGGAAATTACCAGGATCAGCAGCTGGCTCGTAGTCTACTAATTCTAGTTTTTGCATCATCTTCACGTGGGCTGGGGCTTCTTTTACTTCCCGAGAACCTGCGCTTTCATAATGAAAAAAAATTTTTAAATCATCGTATCCTGCCCAATTGAAATTTTCTGCCTTTACAATTGAACCATTCGGAGAAATAATTAGCCATTTAGATTTTGATTCTTTCTTCCTAATTTTTTGATGTTTAAATTTCTGCATATCTTTATTATTCTTATTATAAGAAATTTATAAAAAATTATCAAATTATGTACAAGATCTTGACAAACTTTTTTGTTTTGCTAATATTTAAGATAATTAAGATTATGAAAGAATTAAAATTGATTGGAGATAATTCTAGAAAAAGAAGCGGCTAATTTTTGGTTTATAAGTGTTTAAAAAAACCGCTTCTTGAAAGCGGTTTTTTTGTAAGAAAGAGGATTGTGAGATGAAAAAAGAACCTTAACAATTAAATATGTATTGTAAATATTAATTGTTAGCCAATTAGTACAGGTAAAATAAATTTTAGGATAGGTTTTAGAGGCAGATGGTGGATGCCTTGGGATATTAAGGCGATGAAGGACGTAGCGTAACTGCGATAAGCCTCGGGGAGGTGTGTAGCAACCGTTGATCCGGGGATTTCCGAATGGGGAAACCCTGCGCTGACAACCAGCGCAAGCACTGTCTTATGGCAGTGCGGCGAACCCGCTGAAGTGAAACATCTCAGTAAGCGGAGGAAAAGAAAAAGATATTTTTATTTCCTTAGTAGCGGCGAGCGAAAAGGAAAGAGCCTAAACCGTTTTACATTTTTATGCAAAACGGGGTTGTAAGAAAATAGTGTCGGGGGCTCCCATACCAATTTTTTAATTGTTATGGAAGCTTTCGAGGGAGAGCACATAGATGAAAGATGGTTAGAAGAATAATCCTGGAAAGGATAGCCACAGAGGGTGATAGCCCCGTACTCGAAAACCCTTTCATGCTCCTTGCTATTTCTCTTAAGTACTATGGGAAAAGAAAGTCCCATAGGAATCAGGCCGAACTAATCGGCCAAGGCTAAATACTATAATATCCCCGATAGTGAACCAGTACCGTGAGGGAAAGGTGAAAAGCAACCCGGTGAGGGTGGTGAAATAGAACCTGAAACCATCATGCTTACAAGGAGTCAGAGCCGATGCTTTGCATCGGTGATGGCGTGCCTATTGAAGAATGAGCCAACGAGTCTTTTCATCTTCTTCGTCTAAGCCCTTTCGGGGCGGAGGCAAAGAGAAATCGAGTATGAATAGTGCGCTTCCTGATTTATCAGGAAAAGAAGGTGAAAAGGACCCGAAGCCAAGCGAGCTTGCCATGGCCAGGGTGAACCCAAGTGAAAACAAGGGGGAGGCCCGAACCCGTGAGCCGTTCAACACTCTGGGATGAGCTGTGGTAAGAAGTGAAAAGCTAATCGAGCTTGGTAATAGCTGGTTCTCTCCGAAATAGCTTTTGGGCTAGCGTCTTTATAAGGTTTTCCGGAGGTAGAGCACTGAATGGAATATCTTGGATTTTATCCGGATATTCCAATCAAACTCCGAATGCCGGAAAATTTTAAAGGCAGTTAGACTGTGGGGGCTAAGCTCCATGGTCAAAAGGGGAAGAGCCCGGATCTTCATCTAAGGTCCCTAAATTCAAGCTAAGTGATTTCAAGGAAGTAAAATTCCAATGATAGCTAGAAGGTTAGCTTAGAAGCAGCGAACCTTTGAAAAGTGCGTAATAGCTTACTAGCTAAGGAATTTTGCGCCAAAAATTCAACGGGGCTTAAGCTTGATACCGAAGATAAGGAATCTTATGTTTTATAACATAAGATTGGTAGGAGAGCGTCTCTTTTCCAGCGAAGGCAAATCGTAAGGTTTGCTGGAGGGAAGGGGAGTGAGAATGTTGGCATGAGTAACCACAACCCCGATTAGATTTCGGGGCACCTAAAACCTAAGGTTTCCTTGGCAATGAAAGTCATCCAAGGGTTAGGCGACCCTAACCTCTCGACCGAAAGGTCGCGGGGGATGGACAGCCGGTTAATATTCCGGCCCACTTGTTAGATAAAATTCAAACGCCGCAATCAAAATTTTGGAAGGGTTATTGGATTCCGAGTTCTGTTTAACGCAGAACGTTCCAAAAGTATGGTTGTCCAGAAGAGTTTGAATTATACTATCTAACAGGTTTCGTACCACAAACCGACACAGGTAGGTAGGTGTAAGAGCACCAAGGTGAACGAGTGAAAGCTCCTGAAGGAACTCGGCAAAAAAGCAGGCGTAACTTCGGGATATGCCTTACCGGTCATTTTGACCGGTCGCAGCGAAAGTACCCCTGGCGACTGTTTACCAAAAACACAGGTCCCTGCTTAATTTGTAAAAAGATGTATAGGGGCTGAGGCCTGACCAGTGCTGGATTGTTAACGATAGCGGTTTTCTTTGTTTTTAACATGGAAAGCTGACTGTCTTAAGCATCCAGTGAACGTCCGCGGTAACTATAACCGTGTTAAAGTAGCGTAACCTCTTGCCAGGTAAGTTCTGGCCCGCATGAAAGGCTTAACGACTGGGGGACTGTCTCCAGGAGTTGCTCGGTGAATATACAATAAGCGTGAAGACGCGCTTTACCTGCGGCTAGACGGAAAGACCCCGGGAGCTTTACTGTAGTTAGATATTGAATTTTGATTTTAAATGCGTAGCGTAGAAGGGAGACTATGAAGCTCGGCTTTCGGGCTGAGTGGAGTCGTCAATGAAACACCTTTCTTTTAAAATCTTAATTCTAATCTTATTAAAAAATAAGAAACAGTGTCTAACGGGCAGTTTAAGTGGGGCACTTTTCTCCTAAAAGGTAATGGAGAAGTTCAAAGGTCGGCTAGCTCCGGATAGAAATCGGAGTGGTCGTGTAAAGGCACAAGCCGGCTTTACTGCAAGGCGGATATGCCGCGCAGTTGGGAAACCAGGACTTAGTGAACCGACCCTCGGTTTTAGAATCGGGGAAGATCATCAACCAAAAGTTACCCCGGGGATAACAGGCTGGTAGGGCCCGCGAGTCCATATCAACGGCCCTGTTCGGCACCTCGATGTCGGCTCAACGCATCCTGGGGGTGGAGCCGCTCCCAAGGGTTTGGCTGTTCGCCAATTAAAGCGTTACGTGAGCTGGGTTCAGACCGTCGTGAGACAGGTTGGTCCTTATCTACCGCAGGCGCTTTGAATCTTGAGGGGATTTGACCACAGTACGAGAGGACCTGGTTGAACCGACCTCTGGTCTACCAGCTGTTCTGCCAAGAGCATAGCTGGGTAGCTAAGTCGGGACGGGATAAGCGCTGAAAGCATCTAAGCGCGAAACCCACCCCAAGATGAGGATTCTTAGATTTCCCGCAGATGACGGGATTGATAGGCTGCAGATGTAAGGACAGTAATGTCTTTAGTCGAGCAGTACTAATAATCTTTTTATCCTATCCCTTTTTAACTGTGCTTTTTTGGCTAACAATTAATGGGTACAATTATTATCAAGAATTTTGTAAGGCGACTATATCGAAGGTGCTCCACCTGTTCCCATTCCGAACACAGAAGTGAAATCCTTCAGAGCCGATGATAGTGGCTTTTGCCGCGAAAGTAGGTCGTCGTCTTACAAAGTTCTGGATAAGGAATTTTTTTGCCTGTTAATTTAACAGGCTTTTATTTTTAATAAATTTAAACTAAAATAAAGTAATGAAAACTTTTATTAAAAATAAAAAAAATTTACTTGAAGTTTTTGTTTTAATTTTATTGCTATTTATTTTGTTAAACGTTTTTCAAAAAGAAGTAAAAACCTTTTTTTATCATTTTTCTTTGCCGTTTCAAAAATCTTTATGGAAAATAGGGGAGAGGAGCGCTAATTTTATAAAGGGAATTGTTTATGCTGGAAAATTAAAAAAAGAGTTAAATGAATGTAATTTAAAAAACGAAGAATTGATTTCTAAAATCGTTTATTTAGAGGATTTAGAAAAAGAAAATCATATTTTAAGAGAAGCCCTAAAATTAGATATTCAAAAAGAGTTTAAATTAGTCTTGGCGGATGTGATTGGTAAAGATATTTCTCAAGATTCTATTTTAATTAATAAGGGCGAAAAAGACGGTATTTTAAAGAATATGGCAGTAATTACCGAGCAAAAAATATTGGTAGGCAAAATTAGCGAGGTTTATGATAATTTCTCAAGGGTAATGTTAATTTCTCATAAAGACAGTGTTGTAGATGCTGGTTTTGGCATAGTAAGGGGAAGGGGTAATTTTAGACTTTTATTTGATCTTATCCCCCAAAAACAAGAAGTAAAAAATGAAGAGGTTATAACAACCAGCGGATTAGGAAACGATTTTCCCAAAGGGCTTTTGATAGGCAAAATTAAAGAGATTAAAAAAAACGATTTGGACGCTTTTCAACAAGCAGAGGTTCAACCGATTTTTAACATTTCTCAACTGGAAAAACTATTTATTATTTTAGATTTTTAACTCAAACATTTAAAAAATGGAAAAAGCAAAAAACATTGTTTTAGAATCAACAAAACTTATAATAAAAAAATCTAAAGATGTAAAAATTAACTCAGAGGCAATCAAATCTTTTAAAATTCAACCTGAAGAAATTAGTTCTATTAAATGGGATAAAAATATTCATTTTTATTCATTAACCGATTTAGAAAAATTTTTAAATTATCTTCTTTTAATTGACTGTAATAATTTTTGCTTTTGGAAAGGTAAAGAAAAAAAACATTTTTCTAATTCTTTAAGCGGATATTTAGTATTAACAAATGAGTATAAAAACTTTTTTATATCCCAAAGAAAAAAAGCCAATTTAAAATATTTTTCCAAAATAAGCTTTGAGGAGTTTAAAAAAGAATTTAAAAATCTTTCAAAATTTCAATTATTTAAGAAAAGATGGGAAATAGTAAGAAGGGTTTCTTTATATATGGTAAAAAATTATAATGGCAGTTTTTATTTGTTTTTAAAATCTGTTAAAAAAGATGCGGCAAAATTGATTAAAAAAATTAGCCAAGAGCTTTATTCGTTTAATGATTCTAGCCAATTTCAGCAAAAAAAAATTTATTTTTTAAAAAGAGCCCAACATTTAACGGCTAATATCTGGGGAGCGTTAGAAGGAAAAGATGTTAGTAATTTTTATAATCTGGAATATCTAACAGCTATGGCTGATTATAAATTACCACAGATTTTAAACTATTTGGGCATTTTACAATACTCGCAAAAACTAAAAAATATTTTAAAAAAAGGAAAAATAATTAAAAAAAATTCTTCAATTGAGCTTGAATTAAGAGCAAACACGATTTGGGCTATTGAACAACTAAAAAATGAGTTAAACAAAAAAGGAATTTCTATTTACTCTTTTCAGGTTGATTGGTATTTATGGAATAAATCTCACTGTTTAAATTTAATCTTGCCGCACCATCGTACAAAAACTTTTTATTATTAAATTCTATTTATCATAATTATATGTTTTCATTTAAAATTATTAAGAAGTCAAAAAAAAGTTTTGCTCGGTTGGGAATAATAGAAACACCACACGGAGAAATTATTACTCCTAGTTTTACTCCAGTTGCTACCCGGGCTACTGTAAAAGGATTAACAGTAAAACATTTAAAAGAAATTGGAGTTCAAGCGATTTTTTGCAATACCTACCATTTATATTTAAGACCAGGAAGCGAAGTGGTTAAAAAGATTGGCGGTTTACATAAATTTATTAATTTTGACAAACCAATTTTTACCGATAGTGGTGGATTTCAGGTTTTTAGCTTGGGGAGCGGTTTAAAAGATGGGGTGGGAAAAATTGCCAATATTTTTCCCGAAGAAATAGAAGAAAAAAAACAAGTTAAAAATGAAAAGAAAAAATCTCAAGTAAAAATTATTGAAGAAGGTGTTTTTTTTAAATCAGAAATAGATGGGACAAAAAAGTTTTTATCGCCAGAAGTTTCAATAAAAATTCAAGAAGATTTAAAGGGGGATATTGTTTTTGTTTTAGACGAGTGCACTTCGCCTTTTGATGATTACGATTATACAAAAAGGGCTTTAGAGCGGACTCATCGTTGGGCAATAAGGTCTTTAAAAACCTTTAAAGGAAATAACCAAGCAATTTATGGAATTGTTCAGGGGGGAAATTTTAAGGATTTACGAAAAAAGAGCGCTCAATTTGTTAATTCTTTAGATTTTTTTGGCATTGGCATTGGAGGAAGTTTGGGAAAAACAAAAAAAGATATGTATAAGATCTTACAATGGACCCTACCTGAATTAAACGAGAAAAAGCCAAGACATTTATTGGGAATTGGGTCATTATCAGACATTGAAAAAATTGTTAAGTTGGGAATTGATACTTTTGACTGCGTAACTCCTACAAGATTGGCTCGTCACGGAGCCGCTATTTTAAACGACAAGCAAATAAATTTCAAATCTGGAAAGTATAAATTTTCAAAAGAACCAATTGATAAAAATTGCGATTGTTATACCTGTAAAAATTTTTCCCGGGCGTATTTAAGACATTTGGTTAGTTCTCAGGAAATTACCGGAATTATATTACTAGCCATTCATAATCTCTTTACTATCGAAAAAACATTAGAAAAAGTTAGGCAGAAAATAAAAAATGGTCTGCTTTAAGTTTAAAAACGCAAACAAATTATTAAAATAATAAAAGTATGAACTAAAAATATGAACAAAAAAGAAGCTTTAAAATTATTAAAAGAAAACATTTCTAACCCTAATTTGATTAAACATAGTTTGGCCGTAGGAATAATTATGAAAAATTTAGCCGTTTATTTTAATCAAGACCAAGAAAAATGGGAAATAGCTGGACTTTTACACGATATTGACTACGAGAAGACAAAAAATGACCCGGAAAAACACTCTTTGGTGGGCGCTCAAATGTTAGAAAAGTTAGGAGTAGAAAAAGATATTTGCCAAGCGGTAAAATTGCATAACGAAATTCACCATATTTACCCCCAAACCTTAATGGAAAAATCTTTGTTTACTGTTGATCCTTTAAGCGGTTTAATAGTGGCAGTTACCTTGGTGTTACCTTCAAAGAAAATAAGCGATTTAACCGTTGAAAATGTTTTAAATCGTTTCAAAGAAAAATCTTTTGCCAAGGGCGCCAATAGAGAGATTATTAAAAAATGCGTAACTTTTCTTAACTTAAGTTTAGAAAAATTTATTAAAATTGGACTTGAAGCAATGCAAGAAATATCTCAAGAATTAGGGCTATAAAAAATATTGCCTTTTATTTTTTTTTAATTATAATTATTTATAAAAAGGTCGATTTTACTTATTAATAATTAAAATAATAATAAAAAATTATGGCAATAATTCCTTGGAAACCATTTTTTAACATAGATCGTTTTTTTGAAGATGAAGACTGGTTTTTACCAGTTTTACCCAAAAATAAGATTTTTGAACCAGCGATGGATCTTTATGAAACCGATAAAGAAGTAATTGCCGAAATTAATGCGCCTGGTTATGATTCAGATAAGTTTGAAGTTTCAGTAAATGATGGTCTTTTAAAAATAAGGGGAGAAATGGAAGAGAAAAAAGAAGAAAAGAAAAGGAATTATTGGCGTAAAGAAATCAGAGAGGGTTCTTTTGAAAAGGTTGTCCGTTTACCCACGGCGGTTGATGAAAATAAAGTAGAGGCAACTTATGAAAAGGGAATCTTAAGAGTGGTAATGCCGAAAATTAAAAAAGAAACAAAAACAGAAAAGAAAATTAAGGTTAAAACAAAATAAAATAATGTTATAATTAACAGAAAAAGGGGCTGTTTAAATAAAACAGCCCCTTTTTCTGTGGGAGTTTTTTTATTTGTGAAAAATAAACTTTTTTGCTAAAATGATTTAATTTAAAGATAAATCAAAGGTAGAATAAAAAACTAGAAATGTTTAAAAAAATATTAGTTTCTTTTATATTACTTTATTGTCTTGTTTTGCTCGAAGTAAGTTTTTTTGTTCATTTTTCTGTTTCCAAAAGTCTTTTTCTAAATCTCGTTTTTATTTTAATAATTATTTGGAATCTTTTTGAAAAACCAGAAAATAACCTTGGGTTATATTTGGCTATTATTGGTGGATTTTTTTGTGATATATTTTCTCCGTTTTTTATTGGTTATCACGTTTTGATTTTTTTGGGAGTATCTGTTTTTTTAAAGTTTATTTTTAAAAAATATGTTCAAATCCCATCTTTTTAAGAGATTTAAAATAAAGCAAAAAAAGTATACCGATATAGAACCCCAAGAGGTTTTTTTAGATCAATTGGCCCAAAAAAAGGAAGAAAAACTAGGTATTTCCGAAAAAAAATTTGAAATTCCTCTTTCACAAAGGAGCATTAAGGGACTTTTTATTATTTTTATAATTTTATTTTCTATTTTTTTTGCCAAAGCCCTTCAATACCAAGTTTTAGAACATAAAAAATTTTTGGCTTTGGCCGATCAAAATAAGTTTGCTTTTCGTTCTCTTAAGGCGGAACGAGGCATAATTTATGATTATAATGGAGAACAATTGGTTTTTAATCAAGTTATTTTTAATTTGGTTATTGATAAGAAAAAACTGCCAAATAATGATTTAGAGAGGCTTAAAGTTATTAACGAGGTTGCAAAGATTATGCAGTTAAATCCCAATGAACTGGAAGAAAAAATTAGAAATAACCAAGAAAATGAGCAAAAAATTGTAATTAAAAAAAATATTAACCATGAAAAAGTAGTAGTTTTTGAAACAAAAATAAATAGTCTACCGGGGGTTGAATTGGAAAAAAAATATACCAGATATTACAAAGACGGTCCTAGTTTTTCTCATCTTATTGGTTATATTGGCAAAATAAGTACAGAAGAATTAAAAACATTTCCTAATTATTCAATTAATGATTTTATTGGACGCGAAGGAATAGAGAAATCATACGAAGAGGTTCTAAAGGAAAATAAGGGAATAACTAAAGTGGAAAGAGATGTTTATGGCAACATCTTGTCAGAGGAAATTTCTTCTTTACCCCAATCGGGAAAAAATCTGGTTTTGTGGCTAAATGCTGACTTGCAAAGAAAAATAGAAGAAGAACTTAAAAAAATTATGAAAAAAACCAATGCTAAAAAAGCAGTAGGAGTAGCTTTAAATCCTAAAACAGGAGGAATTATGGCTTTGGTTAGTTTACCAAGTTACGATAATAATTTGTTAACTAGTGAAAGTAATCAAGAATCTCTTGAAAATCTTTTTACTAATCCAGAAAAACCCTTTTTTAACAGGGTAATTGCCGGATTATATCCAACCGGTTCTGTTATTAAACCATTAATTGCAATTGCTGCATTGGAGGAAAAAATAATACTTCCTCAAAAGAAAGTCTTTTGTCAAGGAGAAATTACTGTACCCAATAAATATAATCCAGAAATAATTTATCATTATAGAGATTGGCGAACGCATGGTTTTACTGATATTAGAAAAGCAATTGCCGAATCTTGCGACGTTTATTTTTATACCATTGGCGGTGGTTATGGTGATCAAAAAGGCCTAGGTCCCTCAAATATCAAAAAATATCTTGAACTTTTTGGCTGGGGAAATGAAACCGGGATTGACTTGCCGGGCGAAAAAAAAGGTTTTATTCCTTCGCCGGATTGGAAAAAAAAGGCCAAAAACCAACCTTGGTTTGATGGAGATACCTATAATATTTCTATTGGTCAGGGAGATTTGCAAATAACCCCCATTCAAGTAACAGCAGCCTTTGGCGCTATCGCCAATAATGGTACGCTTTTTAAACCAACAATAGTAAAATCAATTATTGACAGCGAAAAAAATATTATTAACGAAATAAAACCGGTAATAGTAAAACAAAACTTTATTAATCCTGAAAACCTTCAAATCGTTAAAGATGGAATGAGAATGGCAGTAACTGGAGAAAATAGTCCTTTTGCCTCTTCTGTAATTTTGAATTCTTTACCTGTAGCGGTGGCGGCTAAAACCGGAACAGCTGAAACTTCGCTAAAAAACCACTATCATAATTGGATAACCGTTTTTGGACCTTATGAAAATCCGGAAATTGTTTTGACAATTATGGTAGAAAATGTTGAAAAAGTTCAAGCCGTTGCCTTACCAGTAGCAAAAGAGATTCTTAACTGGTATTTTAATAAATAATATTTTAGTTATAATTATTAAAAGAGGTATTTTATTCTTAACTACTTATTATAAGCTTTAAATATGGAACCAGTAAGTCAAATATTAGAAGAAAAATTTAAGTTCATTAAACCAGGAGAGGTGCGAACAAGATTCGCCCCTTCGCCAACTGGTTTTTTACATATTGGCAGTGTTAGAACCGCTCTTTTTAATTATTTATTTGCCAAAAAACACAATGGAACATTTGTTTTAAGAATTGAAAACACAGATAAAGAAAGATCTAAACCAGAATTTGAAGAGGATATAAAAGAAGGTTTAAAATGGCTTGGAATTAATTGGGACGAAGGTCCATATAGGCAAAGCGAAAGAAAAGATATTTACTCAAGATATTTAAAAAAACTTTTAGAAGAAGGAAAGTGTTACTATTGCTTTTGTTCAGAAAAAGAATTAGAAATTCAACGTCAGGAACAGATGAGTAGGGGATTAGCGCCTCGTTATAATGGAAAATGCCTTAATCTTTCGTTAAAAGAAATCAAAAAAAACTTAGCAGAAGGAAAAAAACCGGTTATTAGGTTTAAAGTTCCAGCAAAAAAAATTATTTTTGAAGATCTTATTAGAGGAAAGGTAGAATTTGACACAAGTTTAATGGGGGATATTGTTATTGCCAAAGACTTAGAAAATCCTTTATATAATTTCGCAGTGGTAATTGATGATTTTGAAATGAAAATTAGTCATGTTATTAGAGGAGAAGATTTATTGCCAAGCACCCCATTACAAATTCTTTTACAAGAAAGCCTTAATTTTTCACATCCCCATTACGCTCATTTGCCCTTAATTTTAGGGCCCGACAAAAGCAAATTAAGCAAAAGGCACGGTGCTGTTTCTGTTAACGAGTATAAAAAAATGGGATATTTGCCGGAAACCCTAATAAACTTTATAGCTTTTTTGGGGTGGAATCCGGGAACAAAAAGAGAAATTTTTTCTTTAAGTTCATTAATAAAGGAATTTTCAATACAACGTGTTCAAAAAGGAGCGGCTGTTTTTAATGTTAAAAGATTGGATTATTTAAACGGTTTTTATATCCGCCAAAAATCAATAGAAAAGTTAACGGAGTCTTGTCTACCATATTTTATTCAGGAAGGATTAATAAAACCAATTTTGAAAACAGAACAATATCCGCCCGCCTATGGCGGAAGCCAAATTGTTCGAACTTATAAAATTATTGAAATAAAAGAAGAAATAAGTTTTGATTATTTAAAAAGAATTGTAGCAATCTACCAAAAAAGGCTTAAAAAGCTTTCCGAAATCTCCGCTTTAACTGACTTTTTCTTTAAAAATGAGTTAAATTACGAAAAAAATCTTCTTTTTTGGAAAGATATGACTGACAAAGAATTAAAAGATTCGCTTATAAAATTAAAAGAAATAATTTCTAAAATAAATGAAGATAATTGGACCAAAGAAAATTTAGAAAGTACCCTGCTTTTTTACGCAGAAAAAGAAAAAGATAGGGGATATTTGCTTTGGCCATTGAGGGTTTCTTTAACTGGTAAAAGAGAATCAGCCACTCCTTTTGAAATCGCTGAAATTTTAGGGAAAAAGAAAACCTTAAAAAGGTTGGAAGAGGCAATTAAAAAAGCAATTTAAAATAATATCGTGCTTAATATTATGCGACCTTTTAACAAAAAGTTTCTTTTAATAGTGGTTTTTACATTAACCCTTTTTTGTTTTTTACTTAACAATTCTTTTTATTTACCAACCTTTATTGTTTATGCTCAAACAAAGGAAAATATCTTAAAAAAGGATAATTTTGATTTTAAAAAGACAATAGAAAAAGAGGGGGAAGTTATATTAAAAAAAACATTTCAATTTTTTAAAAATCTTTGGCAAAAGATATTTGGTTGGGGAAAAGAAATACTTAATTCTTATATTTTTCCTTTTTTAAAAGATCTTTGGCAAAAAATTTCCTCCTTTTTAAATAAAGAGGTTGAAAAGAAAAAACCTGAAGTAAAAGAAGAATTAAAAAAAGAGGGGCAAGAAATTAAAGAGGAAATAGAGACATTAAAGAAAAGCCAAACCTTATGGGAAAGGATAAAAGAATTTATTAAATAACAAAAGGGGGAGTGTTTTATTGTATATACTTGTATAATTTTTATAATTTTATATAATTATATTAAATGTCGTATAATATAACTTAATAGAACTTTCGTAAATTTAATTTATGAAAAAAAGCGATAAACCTATCACCCACTATTTAACTGATTTTTTGGCCTGGATAGATGTAGAAAAAGGGTTGTCATCAAAAACCCAAGAAAACTACGAAAGATTTTTAAAAAAATTTTTAAATTGGTTAAAAATAAAAAAGTTAGAAAATCTAAAACCCCACGAACTTACTTCAGATCAAATATGGGAATATCGCTTATATTTATCCCGTTATATTGATAAAAATGGCCGTCCCTTAAAGAAAAGCACCCAAAACTACTACTTAATCGCTTTAAGGGCTCTTTTGGGCTATTTTTCAAGTAAAGACATCTTATCCCTCCCGGCAGATAAAATCGCCCTTCCAAAAGCTGAAAAAAAGGAAAAAAGCGTAAAATTTCTTAACCTAGAACAAATAGAAAAGCTTTTAACCTCCCCAGACATAAAAACAAACATTGGAATAAGAGATAGGGCTATTTTAGAGGTTCTTTTTTCAACAGGTTTAAGAATTTCCGAATTAATAGCGTTAAACCGCGACCAATTTGTTAATTTAAAAGAAAATAAAGATTTAGAATTAACCATTGTGGGTAAGGGCGATTATCCCCGAACAGTTTATTTTTCAGAAAGGGCTTGTAATTGGCTTAAAAGATATTTAGAAACAAGAAAAGATAAAGAAAAACCCTTATTTATCCATTATAGGTCAAAAAAAGACGCTGAATCTCGTTTGACCAATCGTTCAATAGAAAGAATTGTAAAAAAATACGCAATAAAAGCAGGAATACCTATTTTTACTACTCCCCACACCCTTCGTCATTCTTACGCCACAGATTTATTGTCTCAAGGAGTGGATTTAAGAACAATTCAGGAATTCTTGGGTCATAGAAGTATTACAAGCACACAAATTTATACTCACGTTACCAACAAACGTTTAAGAGAGATTCATCGCAAATTTCATAGCGGTAAAAGATTAAAAGAATAAAAAAACCTTAATCTTAAAAATAAGGTTTAAATATTAAAAGACACGGCTTATGAAATGTCGCATAATATTATCACTTTCCAAATCTTCTTTCTCTCTGGCTATAATCTAAAAATGCTGTTTCTAAATCTTCCTTTTTAAAATCCGGCCAATATTTTTTAATAAAACAAAGTTCGGAATAAGCCGCTTGCCAAATTAAAAAATTTGAAATTCTTTGCTCTTTTCCCGTTCTAATTAATAAATCCAAATCAGATGTCCAAAGATTTTCAGAAATTACTTTTTCATCAATTCTTTCTAATGGAATTTTTTTTCTAATAATATTTTTTATTGCTTCTACTATTTCTGTTCTTCCCCCATAACTTAAAGCAAAATTTACAGTCATTTTTTTATTATTTTTTGTTAATTCTTCCGCCTTTTCTATTGATTTTTTTAAAGACAGTGGCAGTTTTCCCCTTTGGCCAATTACTTTTACCCTAACCTCTTCTTTTTGGGCATTATGAGCGTAATTTTTTATCGCTTCTTCGGCTAATTTCATTAAATAACCTACTTCTTCTTTTGAACGTTTCCAATTTTCTGTTGAAAAAACAAAAAAGGTAAGAATTTTTACCCCCTTTTCTTTGGCCCATTTAATTGTTTCTTTAACTTTTTCTAATCCTCTTCTATGACCTTCAAAACTGGGCAACATTCTTTCTTTTGCCCATCTTCTGTTTCCATCAATAATAATTCCTAAATGATATGGAATTATTTGGTTTATAATACTTGCGTTTGCCACAAATTTAAATTACTAAAATAAAAAGTCTTTATATTATTTATTTATATTATAACAGAAAATCTGATTCTATCAATAAGTTTGAAGGAAGAAAATAAGGTGTTTTAAATCCTAAAAAATAAGCTAGACGAAGCGCTGTTTTTGAGAGAATAATTTTTGGAATAAAAAATTTTTTCATTGCCTTTTTATACTTTAAAAAATCGGGAAAATACTTTAAAAGAATATTTGCCGAAGTAAGACTCCAAACTACTCCCCCACCCGACCAAGGTTTTGTTAATCCCGTTGCATCGCCACAAAGAGTAATTTTAGAACAAGAAGGAATTATAAATCCCTGAGGAATGGGTCTGGATTTTAAATCTAAGCCCTTTAAAAAATCATTTTCTTTTAATTGTAAAATTTGTTTTGGTTCTGCGATAAGCCCATACTCTACTTGATTATCGCTTTTTGGAATTTTCCAAAAAAAACCGGTTTTAACAGGCCACACCTCAACAAAATTATTATTAGCAAAAGATCCTAATTCCTTTTTAAGTCCCAAAACTCCCAACCTATACTTTGGTTCTAAAAGCCCTAATTTTTTCCTTATATAAGAATGTGCGCCGTCGCATCCAATTACGCAGTCATAACCCTTTGGAATTGAAATAATGTGAGAATTTAATAAAATTTCCGATTTTGCCTTTTTGGCAAAATTAAATACCATCTTGTCTAATTCAAAGCGAGATATTACAAAAAATTTCTTGGAAAAACTTACCTTAATTGTTTTTTGGGGAAAATGAATTAAAACAAAATTTATTTCGTTTTGTATTAACTTTTTGCTTTCTGGAATAAATTCTAAAATTCTTTCAGAATAAAGCCCGGAACAAATTTTTTCTCCAATTTCTTCTTTTTTTTCAAAAACCTTGACTTTATGCCCTCTTTCTGAAAGTTTCCAAGCCAAATACAAGCCGCAAATACCTCCGCCAACTATTGCTACTTGCATATAAAAATAAATGTAAAAATAAAATTAATTTATTTATTAAATATTTTTAATAATGTAACCAAAGGCAAAAGAAAAAAGTGAAACCAATAAAATAATAATAAATAAAATAATGTCTTCTTTTTTTTCTTTAAGGACTAAATAAAATCTTTCTTTAACCTCTTTTATTTGTTTGACAATCTTTGATAATTTTGCTAATATAGTTAACATAAATATTATAAATTTCAAATTCTCTATGGCTAAGACAAAATCAGCGGGAGCTACAAAATTGGGAAGAGATTCCCAACCAAAATATTTAGGGGTAAAATTATTTGAAGGACAAAAGGTAAAACCGGGAATGGTAATTGTTAGACAACGAGGAACAAAGTTTTATTTTGGAAAAAATGTAAAGAAAGGATCTGATGATACTTTATATGCTGTAAAGGAAGGAATCGTTAAGTTTAAAACAAAAAGAAAAAAGGGATTTAATGGTTCTCAACGGATAATAAAGATTGTTAATGTTGAATAAAATTAAACTTATTTATTCTCTTTTCCTTTTAGGGAAGCCCTAATAAATTCCTTAAATAAAGGATGCGGGTTTAATGGCCTTGATTTGAATTCGGGATGAAATTGGGTAGCAACAAAAAATGGATGATTTTTTATTTCAATAATTTCCACTAAATTTTTCTCCGGGTTAACTCCTGCAATTTGGAGGCCATTTTTTTCTAAAATTTCACGGTAGCGATTATCCAATTCATAGCGATGGCGATGACGTTCAAAAATTATCTCTGATTTATAAACCTTATAACTAATGGTATTTGGGGCTAATTTACACTTATAAGCCCCTAATCGCATTGTTCCTCCATATTTTTTATTTTTTAAAAGTTTTTTCTGTTCTGATATTATATTAATAACAGGATGTTGAGAATTTGGCAAAAATTCTGTTGAATTGGCGTCTTTTAAACCACAAACATTTCTTGCAAACTCCACCACTGCCAGTTGCATTCCCAAACAAAGTCCTAAAAATGGAATTTTGTTTTTTCTGCAAAAACTAATTACTTTTATTTTTCCCTCCACTCCCCTTTTTCCAAAACCGCCGGGAACAATTATTCCGTTGTAATTTTTTAATTCTTTTATTAATTGGGGATTTTTTTCATATCTTTCTGCTGATAGCCAAAATATTTCTGGTTTTCTTTTTAAGGAATAGGCAGCATGTTTAATTGCTTCAATTACCGAAATATACGAATCCATCAAGGTAAACTTTCCCGTTTCAAAATATTTACCTGCTATTCCAATTTTTACTACTTTTTTTGTGCTTTTTATTCTTCTTATTAGTGCCTCCCATTCTTTTAAATCTTTTTTTCTTTGCTTCATTTTCAACTTTTTCAAGATTAGATTTCCCAAATTTTCCTTTTCAAAATTAAAAGGAACTTCATAAATTGTTTCAATATCAGGAGCAGAAATAACATCTTTAAGGTGAACATTACAGAAAAGCGATATCTTTCTTTTTCTTACTTCATCTAAAGAGACAGTAGAACGGGCAAGAATTATATCTGGTTGAATACCGGCAGAATTTAAAGTTCTAACAGCATATTGGGTAGGTTTTGTTTTCATTTCTCCAATTATTTTTGGTACGGGTAAATAACTAACCAAGATAAAAAGCACATCCTTTGGAAATAATAATTTCATTATTCTGGCTGTTTCTAAAAAAAGCATATTTTGATACTCTCCAATTGTTCCGCCTATCTCTATTAACACAAAATCAGCTTTTGTTTTTCTTTTCACCTTATTAATTCTTGAGATTACCTCATTTGGTATATCCGGCACTACTTCTACGCAACGGCCGTGATAGCCCAAATTTCTTTCTCTTTCTATTACTGCTTGGTAAATTCGGCCGGTAGTTAAATAGTTATCACTGTAAATATTTTCATCTAAAAACCTTTCGTAATTTCCCACGTCTTGATCGCACTCCAAACCATCATCGGTTACAAAAACTTCCCCATGTTCTATGGGGTTCATTGTACCAGCGTCAACATTAATATAGGGATCAATTTTAATTGCAGTAACTTTAAATCCTTTGCTTTTTAGAATTCTACCAATAGAAGATACAGCAATACCTTTGCCAATACCAGACATTACGCCTCCGGCAACAAAAATAAATTTAGTCATTTTGATCTTTTTCTTCAGTTATAATTATTTTTATTTCCGCTTCTAGGTTATGTTTGAAACTAACTTTTATTAAAAATTCTCCTAATTCGTTAATCGGTTTTTCCAAATTAATTTGTTCTTTTTTTATCTTAACATTTAACTGTTCGTTTATCTTTTCTGAAATTTTTTGAGGTGCTATTTTTTCAAAAAGTTGGCCCTCCTTTCCAATTTTTACCGGTATAATAATTTCTGATCCGTCAATTTTTGACGCCAATTCTTGATATTCTTTGAGTTCTTGTTCAATTTTTTCCAACTCTTTCTTTTTCTGATTTTCTAGCCACTTCATTGCTTTTTCTGTGGCTAATTTTGCTAATTTTTTGGGAAGTAAAAAGTTTCTCGCATAACCATCTTTTACTTCTTTAACTTCATACTTTTTCCCTAAATTTTCAATATCTTGTAAAAGTATAACGCGCATATTTTTAAATTTTAATTTATTAGTCTTTAATAAATGTTATTAATATTTTTAATTTCTGTGTTATATTTTACTCCATTTTTTTAATTACCTCAATAGCTTTTTCTAATTGAGGGTCTTTATTTTCATTATAATCTTTTTCTGTCATTTCTACTTTAATATCAGGTTCTAATCCCTTTCCTGTAATTAATTCTCTTTTTGGGGTTAACCAATTGGCAACTGTAACTTTTAAGGTAGAACCGTCTCTTAATGACTCTAATTCCTGAACCGATCCCTTACCAAAAGATTTTTCGCCAATTAACTTTACATTGCGATTATCCCGTAAAGCCGCAGCCAATATTTCTGAAGCAGACGCTGATCCACCGTTAATTAAAATCACCACGGGATAACTAGATAGTTTACCATTTTTTTCGGTTTTATAAACCTCTTCCTCTTTTTTTCCTCCAAAATCTTCAATTACTATTATTTGATCCTTTTCTAAAAACCATTTGGCAATATCTTGGGCTCTCTCTAAATAACCACCGGGATTGTTTCGTAGATCAAGTACTATTTTCTTTATTGGACTATTTAAAATTTTAAGGGCTACTTCCTGAAAATCCCAGTCAATATTTTCTGAAAATTGAAAAATTTTGATATAAGCAATATTTTCTTCTTTTATTTCAAATTTTAATGAAGGGATTTTAATAACATCTCTAATAATAGTAAAATTTTGCGGCTCTTTCCATCCGTCTCTTAAAATAGTTAAAGAAACCTTTGTTCCTTTGGGGCCCCGAATAAGGGTGGCTGCCTTTTCTACTGTTAAATCCGTGGTGGACTTGCCATCAATTTCTAATATTTTATCTTTTGTTCTTAAACCTGCTTTTTGGGCGGGTGTTCCTTCTAGCGGAGCAATTACTTGAAGTTGTTCTTCTTTTATTCCAATTTCTATTCCTATTCCTTCAAATTCTCCCTTTACATCTTCTAAAAAGATTTTTGTTTCATCGGGATCAAAAAAGGTTGTATAGGGATCTTCTAAAGATTTTACCATCCCCGCTGTTGCTCCATAAATCATTTTCTGAATATCTAAACTTTTTGGGAAAACATAATTTTCCTCTATCTTTTTCCATGTTTCCCAAAAAATAGAGAAATCAACATTTTCTGGTGGACAAACAGGACAAATAGGACAAGAAACTGTTTTCTGGCCATTTGAAAATCCAAACAAATAACCAATTCCCAACCCAATAACCAAAAGAATAATTAAAGAAATAAATTTAAAACTTTTTTTCATTATTTTTTTATAACAAATTAAACTAAAAGTATCAATATTTTTTTATCTATCAATATTTTTTATTACTTTGTTTTAATATTTTATCTTTATGTATCTTATATTATATATTATAAAATTAGATAAGTAAAATCTTTTTAATGGTTTCAAGTTAAAAAAATTATTGATATTTTTAATTATTCATAATATAATAGGATTATTGTAAAAAATAAAAAATTATTAAATAATTATTAAAAAAACCATTAGCATTTTAAATATGAATATGATTAAGTTTATTAAAAAACCTACAAGCATTATTATATTAGTTTTACTTATTATTGGATTTGCAATCGCTATTTATTTTCATTTTAATCAGGAAAAAAAATCAAATCTTGATATAACGGCTGTAAAAAGGGCCACTATTTATCAGATAGTAAGCGTTACAGGTCGAGTGAAACCAGCAGAAAAAGTGGATCTTGCATTTGAAAAGGGCGGTAAGGTTTCAGCTATTTACGCTGACGTTGGAAAACAAGTATCTGAGGGAGAAATACTTGTAACTTTAGAAAATGCGGAATTAATCGCTTTGCTTAATCAAGCAAAAGCTAATCTTGAAGCTGAACAAGCGAAATTAAACGAATTGGAAAAAGGAACCAGAGAAGAAGAAATTCAAACATACAAAACAAAAGTTACTAATGCGGAACGTTCTCTTTTAGACGCTCAAAAGAACTTAGAAACAATGAAAGAAAAGTCAATTGCGCTTTTAAACGATGTTTATAGTAGCGCCATTAGCTCTGCTCAAGACGCGATTAATGTGGGAAAAAACGCTCTTTTAACCTTAACCGATATTCAGTTTTCTCACTTTTTAACAAGTAGTCAGGAAAGTGTAAGAATTGCCAATGCAAAAGCAGTGGCAGTAAAATGTCTTCTTGGCGCAGATAACGCAGGTTATTGGACCAATAAATTTATAGCATTGTCAGAGGGAGGTGCCTATAAAGCCGTAAAAAACGCAATAGAAAATCCGTCATTTGAAAATATAGACCAAGCGTTAAATGAAACCATTTTTGCCCTACAAAAAGTAAAAGAAGCGCTTGATGTGGTGCCTATAACAGATGCTTTTACAAGTACTGAAAAAACAAACCTTATTACTGAAAAAAATAATGTTAATTCAAAAATTACTATTATTTCAGGAAAGCAAACCGCTATTAGTGTTCAAAAAACCACCAATGAGGTTAATATTAAATCCGCCGAATCAGCTGTTGTTAGCGCTCAAAATACTTTAGATAGCGCCAAAAGCGAATTAGAATTAAAAAAAGCAGGAAATGTTTCAGAAGAAATAATTGCTCAAAAAGCAAGGGTTGAATCTGCAAAAGCCACTGTTGAAAACTATAAAGCCCAAATAGTAAAAACTATTCTTAGAGCCCCAATTTCAGGAATGGTTATTAAACAAGACGCTAAAGTGGGAGAAGTGATTTCATCTGGCGTTTCAATAATTTCCCTTTTTTCAAACTCTGAGTTTGAAATTGAAACAAATATTCCCGAAGCAGATATTGCAAAAGTGAAAATTGGCGATAGCGCCAAAATAACCCTAGACGCTTATGGAGATAATTTAACCTTTGAGGCAAGGGTTGTAAAAATAGATCCGGCTGAAACTATGATTGAAGGTGTAGCCACTTATAAAACCACTCTTCAATTTATTAAAAAATATGAAGGAATTAAATCGGGTATGACTGCCAATGTGGATATTTTAACTGATAAACGCGAAAATGTAATAGTTATTCCCCAACGAGCAGTTATAACTAAAGACGAGAAAAAATTTGTTCAAATTTTAGAGAACGGAAAAGAAAAGGAAATTGAAGTAGAAGTTGGAATTAAGGACTCTAACGGAAATATAGAAGTTATTAGTGGTCTTAACGAAGGAGATAAGGTTGTTATTTCCTCTAAATAAGTAAGTTTTTAATAAATCTTTCAGTATGGCAATTATTGAAATAAGAAATCTGGCAAAGACCTATTATGATGAAGGAACAAAAACCTCAGCGCTTAAAGGGGTTTCGCTTTCATTTGAATCGGGCGACTTTGTTGCTATTATGGGTCCTTCTGGTTCGGGTAAATCTACCCTTCTTCACCTTCTTGGTTTATTAGATGAACCAACAGGAGGTGAATATTATTTAGAAGGAAAAAATATAAAAAATTATTCCAAAGAAGAAATTGCATATTTAAGAAATAAGAAATTTGGATTTATTTTTCAGAATTTTAATCTTCTTTATCGCCTAACAGTATTAGAAAATGTAAAATTACCGCTTTTATACTCAGATGTTTTAGAATCGGAATGGAACATCTTCGCAAAAAAAGCGATTGAATCGGTAGGAATGAGTCACCGCCTTAATTATAAGGCATCTCAACTTTCCGGTGGAGAAAAACAAAGAGTAGCCATTGCCCGGGCGCTTGTAAATAATCCTATGGTAATTTTTGCTGATGAACCAACGGGTAATCTTGATTCTAAATCCGGACAAATTGTTATGGATATTATTCAACAATTATCAGAAAAAGAAGGTAAAACAGTTATTCTTGTTACCCACGAAACATATACTGCTCAACGCGCTGAAATTATTATAAAAATGCGAGACGGTTTAATTGAAAGCCAAAAAAGGGTTGAATTAGATAAAAGACTTATTGCTCGAAATCATTTTATAAAATAAAAAATATGAAAATTAAACATAGTTTTAAAACAGCTATTAATGGATTAAAAATTCATCGTTCCCGTTCCCTTCTTACTATTTTAGGTATTGTTATAGGTATTGCCGCAATTATGGGAGTAATGTCTTTGGGACAGGGCGCTCAGAATTTAATCTTAAGGCAAATGCAAAGCATTGGACCAAAAATTATTGCGATTGTCCCCGGAAAACAACCAAAAGGACCAACTGATATTCTTTCTATTTTTTCCGATTCACTTAAGCAAAAAGATTTGGAAGCCATTAAAAATAAATTAAATGTGCCTCATGCCAGTAAAGTTATGCCGGTAGTTTTTGGTAACGAAAGTTTGGCGTTTGAAGGCGAAACCTATCGAGCAACAATCTTTGGCGTTACTGATTTATTTGCCCAAATTTATAATATGTATCCATCTAATGGTCGTTTGTTTACTGAAGATGAATTAAAAAGTTATGCCAATGTTGTTATTATTGGTTCCAAAGTTAAAAATGAACTTTTTTTTAATAACGATAACCCCCTTGACAAAAAGATAAAAATAAAAGGCAGAAACTTTAAGGTTATTGGTGTTTTGCCACAAAAGGGCCAATCCTCCTTTTTAAACTTTGACGACGTGGCAATTATTCCTTATACCACTGCCCAACAATATGTTTTCGGAATTAAACATTTTCATAGAATTGTGGTTGAGGCAGATAAAGAAGAAAATGTTTCCCAAACCGTTAAAGACATTAAAGATACTCTAAGAAATTCTCATAATATAACGGATCCGGAAAAAGATGACTTTTTTATAGAAACCCAGGTTGAAGCAATGGAAACAGTTGGAACTATTACAAATATTTTAACCTGGTTTTTAGCCGGTGTAGCAGCAATTTCTCTTCTTGTTGGCGGTATTGGAATTATGAATATTATGCTTGTTTCGGTAACCGAACGAACAAGGGAAATTGGCTTAAGAAAAGCCCTTGGCGCTACGGAAAAAGACATTCTTATTCAATTTCTTTTAGAATCAATAGTTTTAACAATAATTGGAGGAATAATTGGTATTCTTTTGGGAACGCTTTTTTCTTTTGTTAGTTCTTTAATTCTAACAAAGGTATTAGGACTAAATTGGACATTTACTTTTCCGCTTTTTGCCGCGTTCTTAGGAATATTAGTAGCAAGTTTTGTCGGACTAATTTTTGGTATTTATCCGGCTCGCCAAGCGTCTTTAAAAAGCCCCATAGAAGCCCTAAGATATGAGTAGTTAAATAATTAATTTAGGGTTGAAATAATTCTTTTGGCAAAAATTGAACATTTTTTACTTGGGAAAATTGTTTTGCTGTTTGCTCAATTTGAAACCACAAAATTCCCACCCTACAAGCTCCGCCAATGGTTTTATTTTGACTATCTTCAAATTCCAAAATTAAAGTCCCGTCTTCTTTTAAATTTAAAGATTTTAACTTAAAACCCATTAAAGGATATTCAGTAGTAATTCCTTGCAAAATCTCTCTTTCGGTTAAGTTTTCTTTTCCTTTTAATAAAAGTTCTATTGTATCTTTAATAGGTGTTTGAGAAATTGGAATTTCTTTTTCAATTGCTACTAGCCCATCTCTTGAACATTTTATATTCCCCTTTTCGTTTTTATCTTTTTCTGGATTATAATAATAAAGCAAAACCTTTTTAAAGGTGGGAGATTCAAATTGAATCGGCAATTCAAAAATTTTTTGATGTTCTGGCAAACCAGAAGGATTAGAACTCAAAAAACGCAATTTGCCAAAATCAGTTTTAGGATTAAAAAATTCTAAAACACCTTCAAACATTACAAAATCTTCTGTTGTCCAATTATCTTTGGCAGTTAATATTGCTTTACCTAAATAATTTTCATTTTCATCATAAAGTTCAGCAGTAAATTCTCCTTCAAAAAACCAATTTCCCCTTGCTTTCCCTCTTATTTTTAAAGGATTTTTTATTTTTTCATTTTCTTTGGGAGATTCAATAATAATTCCTTCTTTTACTGGTTTAAGACAAATGCTATAAGATTTGCTTTCTCTCCATTCAACCAAATTTTGGCAACATTTTTGACTAATTGGTCCAATTAAAGGGTTTCTATTAACTTTTTCTCCTTCTTTCGCACAGGAAGTTTCTGCTTCTTTTTTGCAATCCTTTTGACAATTTTCTGTCGTTTCTGCACAGGGACAACCTAATGTTTGACAAACAATTTCCTGACAAATGCCATCTCCGCATAAGTCCTTACAAAAATTTTCTCCCTTTTTACACCTTCCAGAATAAAAATCCCATTCTTCACATTCTGATCCATCATCAAAAACACAAAAACCTTTCTGGCCATCTAAAAAATCTCTAATTTCTGATTTTCCATTTTGACTTTGACAAAAAACTGTTGCCGGATTGGCAATATTAACTATTTGTTTTTGTTCCGGTATATTTTTTGACAAATTTTTCTCTTGAAAGTAAAAAATGTAGGCCAGAATAAAAAAAACAAAAATTAAGATAATAATTATAACTACTAAAAATTTTTTGTTCATAACTAATTTACTTTTTTATTTTTCAATATCAAGCGCCAATGATAAATAAACAGTGGCGTTCCCACAAAAATCATAGCCAAAGAATTAGAGGTCTCTCTCTGTTTTTGGGACTTTCTATTTAATTCTTCTGCTTTTTGTTGTTCTTGATTTTGTCTTTCTATTTCTTCTGAAGATAATTTATTACTTTCCGGATAAATTGGCATACTAATCTTTGGGATATAATAATTATCGGCATTTTTAAAAACAAAAGCCCTTAGTCCCAAATCAAGCAACCTTACCGAACCAATAATAATTAAGATAAGACCAATGGTAGAAAATAAATATAAGTAAATTAGTTTTAATAATTCTTTTTTTTCCATAAATTTTACTTTTGTAATGTTTTAGAAATGTTTTTTAATCAATTTCATAAACAATACTAACATTTACCTCAATTTTGTTTTCTCCAGTTTGAATTTGAGGCGTAGGCGTCGTCTCCGCTTCTTTAATGGCTCTATCTGTAAAATAAGGTCTAAATATCGGCACAACGCTATTTTCGTTAAAGCTAACAACTTTTACTAATTTCACGCCCAATTGATTAGCAATTTCTTGCGCTTTTAATTTGGCGTTTTCAATTGCTTCTTTTCTTGCCTGAGATTTTAATGCTTCTTGATTATCTATAGTAAACTGAAGATCCCCTACTTGATTAGCCCCTGCATTAACCGCTGACTGTATAATACTTCCAATTTTTGTTAAATCTCTTACCTTTACCTCTAATGTTTGATCTACTTCATATCCTACTAAAACTCTTTTTCCTTCAATAAATTCAGATTTTATCCATTCATAACGAGGAAAAATGTTAAAATTAGTTGTTTTTAAATCTTTTTCTTCAATCCCCTGAGTTATAATTGCGTTAATTGTGTCGTTCATTTTTTTGGTATTTGCTGTCATTGCATCTTCAATTGTTTTTTTCTCAGTTACTACTGAAAAATCAATTATGGCTAAATCTGGTTTTACCCAAATTTCACCGCTTCCTGAAACAGAAATTCTATTTTCTGAAGTTATTTCCTTTCCAATAAACTTATTTTCTTTTAACTTATTTAAAATTCCAACCCCAAACCAAATAGTTACTATAATTAAAAATAAAATAATTGTTAATCCTAAAACAATTTTTAAATTTTTAAACTGTAATTCTTGGAAATTCATATTATTTGCTTTTAATTTTTATTATCTTGACCTTTTTAATTTTATGGCTTTATTATTTTTTATTTTATCTCTTCCCAAACAAAATATGTACTTTTGCGGTACGTAGATAATAAGCTATAATTAGTACAATCTATTATACTTCAAAAAAAAGAAAAAGGCAAAAAATGATTTTAAAGAGTTCTTGGAGTTTTTGCCTGCGCCCCCGTATCATCCGAGCAATAGCGAGGATTGGTTCGGGGTTTTGGAATTAATTAATGATTCTAATCAAATTTTCCAGCCATAGATTTATGTAAAACGCTCTCAAAAAGCTCTTTTAATTTTTCTCTTTGCTCAACTAATTTCTTTTTGTATTCTTGCACAGCAGAGAGTTTTTTGACAATTTTTTGCTGGATATTTAATGGAGGAAGAGGAATTTTTATTCTTTCAGCGCCTGACTTTGTGATAAAGAGCTGTCCGGCGCCAACACTTTTCCATTTATCTGGAGTCAAATAATAAAAAAGTATTTAGTTAAAACGATTTTCTCGTCATTAATTCTTCTCTCAAAATAGAATATCTTAAATCATCCAGCCATTTACCTTTTCTAAAGGTAGTTTTCCTCATTCGTCCTTCATATTTAAATCCAGATTTTTCAAGTAGATTTGCAGATGCTATATTTGGATGCATTACTCTTGCATAGATTCTTACGAGCTTCAATTCTTTAAAGCCGAAATTGAGAATAAGTTTTAATGCTTCTTTCATAATCTTTCTGCCCCAATATTTTTTTCCAAGCCAATATCCAATTTCGGCATTTTTATTATTATAGTCAATTTTCATTAAACCTATCATTCCAATTATTTTTTTTATTTTCTTTAAGTTCAATGCCTAACTCATAGTCTGTTTTTTTTCTCATTTTTTGATGAGTTCTTTTAATAAAAATTAATGCATCGTTTAAAGTATAAGGATGAGGAAGCGTTGTATATCTTGCAATCTCAAAATCTTTGGCATTTTGATAAATAGATTGTGCATCAGATCTCTTTAATTTTCTAAGATTAATTGTTTTCCTTCTATTCTGAGTTTCATACCATAATTAAGAAATTAGTTGATAAATAAAGTTTTCTGTATGAGCCATTTTATCTTTAGAATTAACGTACTGTGAATCATTTATACCAATTGCGAAAATAATAATGTTTGGTTTGCTTGCTATTGCTTCAATTTTAAATCTTTGAAGTAAATCATCAGTATTATTTCCAGAAACACCACAATTATAAACATTTATTTCAATATTATTGGTCTCAAAATAACTTCTTAAACGAGCACCCCAACCCCCTCTTTCAGAGTCCCAAGCACCCCAAGTAATACTATCTCCAAAAAGACAAATTGTTTTCCCATAGTTTAATAAAAAATGTTGAACATTATAAAGTTTATTTTAGCCGCCGCCCGAGTAATATGTCGTATAACGTATGCGATTTAACGAAGTCGGCGAAGTCGATTTGGGTGTGTATAGTGAGATGCAACCGAGTGAAACCATTAAAGCGCTGTTATGCTCTCTGAACGAAGTGAAGACCGAGAATGAGCTTAGCGAGTTCGGAGGAGTTAATGTACAGGAGCGTTGCCCTTTCTAGATTTGAAATAATACAGCAAATTTATGACGTCTATGGTGGACCCGCGGGGAATTGAACCCCGTACTCCTCCATGCCATGGAGGCGTGTTACCGGTATACCACGGGCCCTTTCTCTATGTGCCCCCGCCGCGACTCGAACGCGGAACCAATAGCTTAAAAGGCTACTGCTCTACCAATTGAGCTACGAGGGCATATGGTCGTCAAAGACGACCTAAATAAAAAATAAAAAAGGTAAAATTAAAAATTAAAGATCTTCTTCTTTCAATTTCTCCAACAATTCTTTTTGTCTTTTGGTCAACTTTTTAGGAATCTTAACAATTAATTCAACATATAAATTTCCCCTCCCAAATCCGCCAAAATGAGGTATCCCCTTGCCTGAAATTTTTAAAACCTTACCTGATTCTGAACCAGCGGGAACTTTTAATAAAATTTTCTTTCCTTCTAGGGTTGGTATTTCAACCTCATCCCCCAAAACTGCCTGAGAAAAACTAATTGGAATTGTAATAAACAAATCATCTCCTTTTCTTTCAAAAACCGGATGTTTTTTTATTAAAACTCTAACATATAAATCACCCGACGCTCCTCCCCCTTTCCCTGCCTCTCCCTTACAAGGAATTTTTATTATTTGATTTGAATCAACACCGGCCGGAATAACAATTTTAACATCTTCTTTTCCCTTAATTCTTCCCTCGCCCTTGCAAACATTACAGGGTTTTTCTGGTATCCGACCCTCACCCTTACATTCGGAACAAACGGTCCAACGGGTAAAAAATCCAAAGAAAGAATTTTTAACCTGTTGAACCTCCCCTGTTCCCCGACAGGCAAAACATTCTTTTACTGTTGTGTTTGGTTCTGCTCCTTTTCCCTGGCAACGGGAACAAACAACCTCTTTGTATAAAGAAATTTCTTTGGTTAAATCCGATAAAGTTGCTTCAAGAGGAATTTCTATATCAATTCTTATATCTCTCCCCTTTTTAAGATTACTTTTTCTAAAACCTCTTGTTTTTTCAAAACCAAAAAAGTTCTCAAAGATGTCTCCAATATCTCCCAAATCTTCAAAACTAAACTCAAAATTAGAACCTTCGCCAAAGGGTCTGTTCCATTGCCAATTAAAATCATTATTTCCAGTCCCATCAAATGTATGGCCAAATCTGTCATACTGTTCTCTTTTTTCTTTGTTAGACAATACTTCATATGCCTGGTTTATTTCTTTCATTTTTTCTTTATCGCCTCCCTTATCCGGATGATATTTATGAGCCAACTTATAATACGCCTTCTTTATTTCTTCTGGCGAAGCATCGCGAGGAACACCTAAAATTTTATAATAATCTTTTTCCATTGTTGTTATAAATTAGTAGAAAATTTGCTTATTTTTCTCTGTATTCCCCTTCTTCTTTATCATTTTTTTTCTCATCTTTATCGGATCTTTTCTCCTGACTCGCCTTATAAAGTTCTGTTCCTACTTTCTGAATTAAATTTGAAAGTTCTTGGGTTTTTTCCTTTATTTCTTCTATGTTATCACCTTCTTTTGATTTTTTCAACTCCTCAATTTTTCCTTCAACCTCTTTTTTTAAATCATTAATAGCTGGATTTCTCTGTGCTTCTTTTAGAGTTTTCTCACAGGTATAAATTAAGTTCTCTGCCACATTTCTTGCTTCAATTAATTCTTTCTTTTTCCTATCTTCTTCCGCGTGAATCTCCGCTTCTTTCTTTAATCTTTCAATGTCTTCTTTTGACATACCTATAGATCCTTCAATTCTTATTGATTGAGTTTTGCCCGTTGCTTTATCTTTGGCAGAAACATTTAAAATTCCATTAGCGTCAATATCAAATGTTACCTCAATTTGAGGAATACCGCGAGGAGCGGGTGGAATTCCGTCCAAAATAAATCTTCCCAAGGTTTTATTGTCTTGAGCCATTGGCCGTTCACCCTGTAATACATGGATTTCAACTGATGTTTGATTATCAGCCGCGGTTGAAAAAATCTGGGTTTTGTCAGTAGGAATTGTTGTGTTTTTAGGAATCAAAATAGTATTTACTCCGCCCAAAGTTTCAATCCCCAGTGAAAGAGGAGTAACATCAAGCAATAATACTTCTCTCATTTCTCCACGAATAATTCCTCCCTGAATAGCTGCGCCAATCGCCACGACTTCGTCTGGATTAATTGACTTATTTGGTTCTTTGCCAAATATTTTTTTAACTTCTTCCTGAATTTTCGGCATTCGCGTTTGACCGCCAACCAAAACAACTTCTTCAATGTCTTTAATTTCCATCTTTGCTTCTTTTAGGGTTTTTTTCACCAATTCAATTGACTTTTTTATATATTCTTCAACAAGATTTTCTAATTGACTACGTGTTAATTTTAAGTAAAGGTGTTTGGGACCAGAAGCGTCGGAAGTAATAAAAGGAAGATTAATTTCTGTTTCTAAAGCAGTAGACAGTTCAATTTTTGCTTTTTCTGCTGCTTCTTTAATTCTTTGAAGGGCCAATTGGTCTTTTGTTAAATCAATTCCTTGTTCTTTTTTAAATTCGTTAATAATCCATTCCATTATTTTTTGGTCAAAATCATCACCGCCCAGGTGAGTATCTCCACCTGTTCCAATCACCTTAATTGTTTCTTCAGTAACGTCCAAAATGGAAACATCAAAAGTTCCACCACCAAAATCATAAACCAAAATTTGTTGGCCCTTTTTCTGATTAAGACCATATGCCAAAGCAGCGGCCGTTGGTTCGTTTATAACTCTAATAACATTTAATCCCGCTATTTCTCCCGCTACCTTTGTTGCCTTCCTTTGGGAATCGTCAAAGTAAGCCGGACAAGTGATAATGGCGTCGGTAATCTTTTCTCCTAACTTTTCTTCGGCATCTTGTTTTAGTTTTTGTAAAATCATAGCTGAAATTTCAGCGGGCTTATACCATCTATCTCCCATTTTAACCTCAACTCCTTCATCTTTTGCTTTTCTAATTTCGTAAGGAAGAAGTTTTTTATCTCGTTGTACCTCCGGATCTGAAAATCTTCTTCCGATTAACCTTTTTACCGAGAAAATAGTATTTTTAGGATTTGTAATTTGTTGCCTTTTAGCAATAATTCCCACTACCCTTTCATTATTTTTAGTAAGAGCAACAACAGAAGGCGTGGTTCTTGCTCCTTCTTTGTTTTCTATAATTCTTGGCTGTCCGCCTTCTACTATTGCCATTGCCGAAAAAGTTGTTCCTAAATCAATACCTAATACTTTAGACATATTATTAACTAATTTCTAAATTCTATTCTAACCCTTAAACAAAAGTTAAAAAATTGTTTAAAAATTAGAAGATTTAGAAAATTAGAGTTATTTTTATTAAATTTAATTTTTTATTATGTTTTTATTTGATTATTTATGTTTTTTACTTTCCAATTCTTACCTTACTGGGTCTTATAACTTTTCCATAAAGAGTATATCCTTTTTTTATTTCTTCAACTACTGTTCCAGATTTTTGAGGATCGCCGGTTTCTACTTCTTCTATCGCCTCTTCCATTTTAGGATCAAATTTCTTACCCAAACAATCAATTTCTTTTATCCCTTCTTTAATTAAAAGATCCATTAATTGATTCTTTATTTTGAAAATTCCTTCTACCCACTTGTTATTTTTAAAATTTTCTGGAATTTCTTTTTCCGCAAGGTAAAAGTTATCTACTATTTCCAACAACTTTAAAATTAAGGACTCGTTTCCGTATTTTATTAATTCTGTTACTCTTTCCATTTCATCTTTTTTGTAATTTAAAAAATCAGCCCTTTCTCTCTTCCATCCATTTAAATACTCCTCTTTTAGTTTCTGACATTCTTCCAACTGTTTCTTATTTTTTTCAATTTCCATTTCAAGTTCAATTTCTTTTTTAGATTTGGATTCTTTAGATGATTCTTTAGACATATAATATTTTAACTGTTTATCTTAATTATATTAAATATATTTATTTATAATTTTTCTAATCTTTTTATTAAAGAATGAATTATATTAATGTTTTTATTATAATTCATTCTTTTTGGTCCCAAAATTCCCAACAAAATATCCTCTTTTTTAAAAAAGGTAGTCCCTGAAATAATTAAACTAAAACTATTGGGACCCAAAAACGGCCTTTCTTTCCCTATAAAGACATTTATTTCTTCTTTATTTTCTTCGCATAGTTCGCAAAAGTCTCCAATTTTTTTTTCAAAATTTTCAATCGCTTTAAAAAATCCTTCTAAATAATCATTTTCTTTAAACTCCGGATTTTGAAAAACCTTTTTCCATCCTTCCTTTAATAAAATGTCTTTTTTATAGAGATAAGTTATTGTCAAACCAGAAACAGAAAGACTAAGAACCTTAGTAATAAATTCAATAGTTTTATATCTATCGTAGTCCGCCCTTTTTAAAAAGTTAGCAATTTTATCAGAAATCAAACTATTCTCTTTAATATGGTTAAGTTTCAAAAAATGATCAACAAAAAACCGATACGCCTTGTTGGTTGGAATTCTTCCTGAAGAAAAATAAGGTTGTTCTAAATAACCCAATTCGTTTAATTTTTGAAGTTCGTTTCTAATTGTGGCAGGAGAAATTCCCATTTTATATTTTTTTTCTAAAAAATCAGAACTAATCGGCTCGGCTTTTCTGATATATTCCTGAACCAAAATATTTAAAATTTTTTGTTGTCTCTCTGTTATTGTCATATGTATATGGTTGTATTTATTATATACTTTTTAAATTAGCAGTCAAGAGGTTTGATTGCTAATTTTAAAAAATAAACATGTAATCATTCAGGTATTAATAAAATTAATAAAATTTGCTATAGTTTATTATAACATCTTTTTGTTCTTGTATTAAGACCCTTAAAAAGTTAAAATAATATTAATGACAAAAACAATAAAATCAAAAAAACAATTTTTCTTATTAATCCTAATAACGTTTGTTTTCTTATTAGCTGCTTTTTTTCGCTTGTGGAAGCTTAATCTAATTCCTCCGGGACTTTATCCTGATGTGGCAATAAACGGAAACGATGCGCTAGACACATTAGAATCTCATCATTGGAAATTATTTTACCCGGAAAATAATGGCCGCGAAGGTCTTTTTATGTGGTTAATTGCCCTTTCTTTTGTAATTTTCAAACCAAGCGTCTGGGCAATAAAAATCGTTGCTGCAATTATCGGAATTTTAACTGTTATTGGATTTTACTTATTAACGGAAGAATTATTTAGAGTTAGAAACCAGAAATTAATTGAAAATTATAAATTAAAAATTGAAAGTTCTACTGCTATTGCCTTGCTTTCTAGTTTCTTTTTAGCCACTTCTTTTTGGCATGTAAATTTTTCCAGAATCGGTTTTCGAGCAATAATGGTGCCGTTTTGTTTGGTTTTTGCTTTTTATTTTTTGTTTAAAGGATTCTCTCAAAAAAGAACTTTGTTTTTTATAATTTCCGGTATTTTCTTTGGTTTGGGTTTTTATACTTATATTTCTTATCGCTTTATAATATTATTACTACCCATTGGTTTGCTTTACTGGTTTTTAAAATATAAAAAAGAAAATAATTATAAGTTGTTTTTTAATTTTAGCGCTTTCTGTTTAATAACTACCTTCCTTGTTGCTTTACCTATTGGTGTGTATTTTCTTTTACACCCGGCGGATTTCTTTGGAAGAGCAAGTGAAGTATCAATATTTTCTTCCGAAAGACCGCTTTATGAATTGACAAAAGCAATAGTTTTACATTTAGCAATGTTTAATTTCTATGGTGATACCAATTGGCGACATAATTTTTCCGGCCAACCCGAGCTTTTTTGGCCGGTAGGTATATTCTTTTTGATTGGTTTAATTCTTTCCTTTAAAAATAAGGATTATTTCTTATTGTCTTGGTTTTTTATTATGCTGTTTCCCGGCTTTTTATCACGAGAAGGAAATCCCCACGCTTTACGGGTTATTGGATCAGTTCCTCCTGTCTTTATATTTTCCGGTTTAGGCAGTTATTGGTTTTTAAAAGAGGTCAATAATTTTCTTAAAAAAAATTGGCAAAAAACATTGTTTTCTTTTTGTTTTCTCTTGCTTTTGATTTATGTTGCTTTTGGCGAATTTAACAGATATTTTTATCAATGGGCAAAAAGGGCTGAAACAGAAAGCGCTTTTTCTAAAGATTATTATGAACTTGGAAATTATTTGAATTCCCTACCAGATAATGTTTCAAAATATGTAATAGTAAATCAGAACGGCGTACCCGTACCTTTTCCCAATGGTATTCCTATGCCAGCCCAAACTCCTATGTTTATTGAAAGAGCAAAGTTTGGAAAAATTAGAGCTACTTATTTATTGCCAGAAGACTTAAAAAAAATTAAAATAGAAGAAGACGCAATAGTTATTCCACTTCATAAACCATAAACCATTATAACTATTTTAATAAATAAAATAATAAAAATATGTCTAATCGTTTAACCAATATTATAGCTTTTTTATTATTAGTTTTCGTTTTTTTTGTATGCTTTTTCAGCGTTAAAAACGATTCTTTAACAATGGATGAACTTGCCCATTTGCCAGCTGGATATTCTTATCTTTCCCAAAAAGATATGCGATTAAACCCGGAACATCCGCCATTAATTAAAGATTTAGCGGCAATACCCTTAATTTTTATAAAAAATATAAATTTCCCCTATAACTTAAAAGATTGGAAAGAAGATATTAATGGTCAATGGGGATTTGGCAATAAATTTTTATATTATAGCGAAAATCCAACAGACGAAATGATTTTTTGGGCAAGAATCCCAATGATTTTAGTTTTATTGATATTGGGATTTTACATTTTCTTTTGGGCAAAAGAATCCTTTGGTAATAAGACTGCGCTTTTGGCTCTGTTTTTATTTTCCTTTTCTCCTACTTTTTTAGCCCATGGACGACTAGTAACCACCGATGTGGGCGCGGCATTGGGAGTAACAATTGCTACTTACTATTTTTTAAAATTTTTAAATAATCCTTCAAAGAAAAACCTTTTTTTATCGGGTATTGCCTTGGGACTTGCTGAATTAATGAAGTTTTCTTTAATTTTACTTTTGCCATTTTTTGTTATTATTCTTTTCTTTTGGATATTTAATAAACTTTTGAATTATAAAAATTTTTTAAAAGATTTTCTAAAAGTTGGTGCCCCTTATTTTCTATATTTACTTTTTATCTTTATTATCGCCTATATTCTTGTTTGGGGGGTTTACCAATATCATGTTTTTAACGAACCTCCGCAAAAACAGGTTAGCGATACAAAATTCTTACTTTCTTCTTTTGGCAGTAAAACGCTTGCAAGTGTGGTAGTATGGATGGCTGATAAACCAATTTTAAAACCTTTAAGTAAATATCTTTTGGGTCTTTTTATGGCTTTGCAAAGAGCAGTCGGCGGAAATACCACCTACTTTTTGGGCGAGGTATCAGCCGCAGGGTGGAAAACTTATTTTCCCACTGTCTATGCCATAAAAGAACCATTGGCTTTCCACTTATTAGTAATAATTGCCATTGTATACTCTGCCTTACTAATAAAAAAGCCCTTATGGGAAAAACCCCTATTAAGGTTTCGTTTATGGTTAAAGTCCCATTTTTCTGAATTTGCTATGTTAATCTTTATTGTAATATACTGGGCAACAAGTTTAAAAAGTAACCTTAATATTGGAATACGCCATCTTTTACCGGTTTTTCCTTTTACAATCTTATTGGTCAGTAAAACCATAGTATCTTTTTTAGAAAATCCTCCTTTAATAAAGATAAAAAAAGGATTTTTAATTTTACTTTTAATCTGGCAAATGATTAGTGTTTTAACGACTTATCCTTACTTTTTATCTTATTTTAATGAATTGGCTGGCGGATTTAAAAATGGATATATTTATACCGTTGACTCTAATTATGATTGGGGTCAAGATTTAAAACGTTTAGTTAACTGGCTTGAAAAAAATAAAATTGAAAAAATATATGTTGATTATTTTGGAGGCAGCGATGTTAAATATTATCTTAAAGATAAATACCTTCCTTGGTGGGGAACAAGAAATCCAAATGAGATGCCCAAAGGAAGTTATTTGGCTGTTTCGGCCACCTTTTTAATGGGTGGCATAGGAGAACCCGCCCCTGGTTTTGATTTACCAACTAGGTATTATCAATGGCTTTGTAGTTATAAACCAGTAGCTCAAATCGGATCAATTTTTGTTTTTTATATTAACTAAAATTATATATTTACTCCTCTATTTATTACTCGTTTACTCTATTATATTTTCCCAATATTAAATTCCATCTAATTTTTAACATCTCATAAAACATACTAATAATACTTTTAAATTTTACCTTGCTGTTCGGATTATTTACCCAAACAATAGGAATTTCTTTAATTTTATAGCCCAATTTTTTCCCGATTACCAAAATTTCCGGATCAAATCCAAAGCCCTGAATTTTTGCCCGTAAAAAAATGTCTTTCACAGTCCTATCTTTAAAAGCCTTAAAGCCGCATTGGGTATCTTCTATATCCCATAAACCAACAATTAGTTTTCTTATTAATTTAAAACCGTCGCCCAAAATTACCCTTCTAAACCATGATTGAGGCACAGAAAGAACTGCTCCTTTTATGGCTCGCGAACCAATCACAATATCAAAACCCCTTTCAAACTCTGGCCACATTTTTTCAATTTGATCAATAGAGGTTGAATTATCAGCGTCGGTAAAAATTCGGTACTTTCCTTTGGCATTAAACATTCCTTCTTTTACCCCAAACCCCTTACCATGACGATTATTAAACTCAACAATTTTCAGGTTGTTTATTTCCGACATTAAACTTTTTACTTTTTCAACAGTATTATCGCTTGAACCGTCGCTCACCACTACTATTTCAGAGGTATATTTTTGTTTTTTTAAATAATCATTGATTTCGTTTAGTGTTTTTGGCAGCCTTTTTTCTTCATTATAAGCAGGAATAATTACGGAAAGAAAAAAATCATTTAATTTTTGGTTAGAATATATTTTTGGATTGTTCATAGCATTCATAGTATTTAAAAATAATAATTTATAAATGTTATTTTATTAATTTTAAGTTTTATTTTCTGGATAAATAAAAATCTTGTTAAACCTTAAATCGATGTATTCAATATTTTTTCTATTTTTTAAAATATTTTCTTCTTTTAATAATACTTCCAATTCATTTAATTGTAAATCTAAATCTTTTTCTAAACTAAAATAAATTTCCCATTTATTACAAGTTTTAACATTTAACCTTTTATCAAAAACCAACAAAAATTCCTCTGCTGGAATTTCTAAATTCTTTAATTGACTATTAATTTTTAAAATTTTTTTAATTAGCTCACTATCAATAACTACCTGCCCTAAATCCAAATCTTTAAAAATCTCTTCTTTTATTTTTACCATTTCTAAGGGAAATTGATCAACTCCCAATGGTTCAAAGATTACTCCTTTATTATCAATAAAATAGCAGGTTTCTTGATTGTCCCGAATTGAACAAAAAATAGCCGCCGGTTTTCTCTCTTCAATTTGAACATTTAAGATATTGGGAAGTTTTTTTTGAAAAGATACTTTTTCAATGTAAGGATATTTTTTTAAAATATTATCTTTTATTTGGGACAAATTAATCAAAAAAATATTTTTTTCTTTTTCTAAAATAACCTTATTTAACTCTTTAAAGGAAGTTTTTTCGTTGCCTAAAAATTGAAGCGTTTTTATTTGAAAAAAAGAAGAGAAAAAAAGAAAGTAGATAATAACCCCCAAAATAACTAAAACAAAAGAAAAAAACCAGAACAAACCGTTTTTAAAAATGAATCTCTTTTTTGTAATTCTGTAATTTTTTTTGTAACGATAAGTTCCCACAACTAATTTTAAACCTATTTATTTTTTTTATTATTTGTATTATTTTATTATCCTATACTATTTATAAACGTCTTTTTATTTTTCTTGCTTTTTCAAAAGCAAATGTAAGCCAATAGCGCCAATTAAAGAGTAAATCTTGGGTTTTAACATATTCTTTTTTCTCACCACCAAAACCCATTTTAAACAAACTTAATCCGTACCAAGGATGTTTTAAGTCTTTTTCTTCCGGCGCTATCCCCCAAAAATTATATTTTTTACATCCTCTTTTTTTTGCTTCCCTTATTGCTTCCCATTGCAAAAGATAAGACACCGGCGTTTTATTATTGTTATACTCGGAAAGTGAAGCGCCATGATGATAAAATCCAATCTTCTGCCAATAAACTATAATAGCAGAAGAAACAATTTTTTCTTTATGCTTTCCTAAAAAAATTAAAATTTGATTATCGTTTAAAAACTGCAAAAACTGATTCTTTAAATAAGAAAAATAATAAGGCACAAATTTATGCCTTTTAGCAGTTAAATTGTAAACCTCGTAAAACCTTACTAAATCTTTAATTTCTTTACTTTTTATAATTTCAATTTCTTTGTTCTCTAGAGATTTTTTTATTAAATATCTGGTTGTTTTTCTCATTTCTTTTAAAATTTCTTCCTCACTTTTTCTAAGATCCAATTCCCAAGTCACCTCAGGGTGAATATGAATAGGAGCGGTTATAAAATTTAACTTTTTAAATAATAAATTATTTTCTCCGTTTCTTTCCCAAATAGGAGAAATTCTTAAAAAAATTGCTTTTTCGTTTTTTGCTAAATTCTTTGTTTTTCCCACCAAAATTCTTAACAAGTCATCTTTCAAAAGAGGTATTTGAGAATCAAAATTCTTTACCACCGGCCCATGGGGAATAAATAAAAAAGTTCCTCTTTTTGCCTTAATTTTTACAACTAAAAAAACGGCAATTAACACATTGTCTTTATATATTCCCATTCGCCAAATTTTATTTCCTTCCAATTTTTGAAATTCTCCCCAGTTCCAAGAATCTAAGAAGGTCTTTTCTTCACATTCATTAAGAAATTCTTCCCATATTTCTTTGCTGTTGATTTCTTTTATTTCCATTTTTAATTTTAATACTTATTTTTAATATTTTAAAAAATTTTCCATTTTCTTTAAAAATTTTACAATTTTCTCCGCTTCTTTATAAGAAATATTAATATGGGTGGGCAAATTTAAGGTAATTTTAGCTAATCTTTCTGCTTTTTTACACTCCCCTATTTTATATTTTAATTTATCTAGTTGCGTATCAAAGGGCGCAATCGGACTGGTATACCAATCTCCCAATAAAATGTTTTCTTTGTGCCACGCGTTATAAATTATTTCATGTGCTTTTAAATGTTTTATAGTAAATCTTAAAAATATAGAATTATCTTTTGGCGGAAGAACAAAAGAGAAATCTTTTAATTGCTGATAATAAAAATTAGCAATTTTTTTTCGGTGTTGATTAAAATTTTCTAACTTTTTAAATTGATTTAAAGCCAAAACAGCCAAACCATTAGGAAATTTTTTAGGAAAGTAATCTGGTTTTTCTCCTCTTTTTTCTTTCCAGTGCACTGCTTTCGATAAAAGATGAAACCACTGCGATAAAACCAAAATTATTTTTCCTAAATCCAAAAAGTTATAAATGGGCAATACCAACCAGTTTATTAAAACAGGATGAAGTAATTGCTGAAAAATCCAAAAATAGCCGGGATAATTAAATTTAAGGTAATTTTCTTTAATTTTTTCAGCAAGAAAAGAATCATTGGTAATAACCATTCCCCCAAAAACCGATGAAATTACTTTATCCCGAGAAAAACTAAAAAAACTTACTTTTCCAAAAGTACCAACCTTTTGCCCATTATAGGTTGCACCCAAAGAATGAGCGCAATCCTCTATTAAAATAAGGTTTTTTTCTTTGCAAATTTCCAAAATTTTATCCATTTCAACCGATAAACCAAAATTATGTTGAACAATTAACACCTTCGGAGTTCTTTTTAAATTTTCTTGGTTCTTTATTTTTCTTTTTAAATCGTTTATATCAATATTAAAGTTCTTTTCATTACAATCAACATAAATAGGCGTTAAACCGGCCCACAAAATTGGATTAATAACAGCGTTGCACGTAAAAGCCTGAACCAATACCCCGTTTTCTTCTTTTTTTAAATCAAGAGATTTTAAAATAGCCAAAAGCGCTGTTCTTCCGCTATTAAAAGAAAAGGCGTATTTTACGTTAAAGTATTTCTTAAATTCTTCTTCTAATTCTTTTATTTCTTTTCCTTTTTTCCAGCGCCAGGGAGAAAAAATCAACTTAAGGGCTAAAAAAATATCATCTTTTTGGGTATTTGGCGATAAAGATATAGAAATTGGTTTCATATTTTAGCTAACAACTTAACTAAATCTTTAGGGACTCTTCCTTCCAAGAAAATAACATCGTCCTCTCCTTTAAATTCTTTTATTTTATAAATAATTTCTTTTGTTTTTTCTAAAAGTAAAATATTTTCATTGTTATTTTTTATTTCTTTAAAGTAATCCTTTGTTGTAATTATACCAAGATCGCATATTTGGGCGATTTTTTCCCCAATTTTCTTATGGATATCTCTACCAAGATATCCCAATTCAATTAAGCATGGCATTATAATAACCTTTTTGCCTTTATATAACTTTAAATATTCTAAATGACTTATAACGCTATTAGGATTAGCTGAATATGAAGAATCAATAATGGTGGGAAATTTTTTTAAAATTCTCATTCCTCCCTGTTCCGGTTTAATTTTTAAACAAGCAGCGCTAATTTCTTCTAAACTCATTTTTAACTTATTAGCGCAAAGAATAGCCAATAAAATATTGTTAATGTTGTGTTTGCCCAGTAAGTTTAACCTGAAATTAACACCATTAATGTTAAAAGAAAAAAATTCTTTTTCAACCTTTATTTCTTTTGCGTTTAATATTAAATTATCTTTTGAAATAACCATTTCGCCTTCTGTAATATTTTTTATTGATTCAAAGGTAAAAGCCCATTCGCTTTTAGGTAAAAATTTTATCAATTCAAATTTTGCCTCTTTTATATTTTCCAATGATCCAAAGGTGGATAAATGTTGTTCGTTAATGCCCGTTAAAATTCCAATATTTGGCTTGAGCATTTGGCAAACTTCTTTTATTTTCCCCCGTTCATACGCTCCTATTTCAGCAATAAAAATTTGATGCTCAAATGTTAAGTCATTAAGTATTGTTTTGGCAATGCCAATTTCAGCATTGTTATTTTTTGGGGTTTTCAATACATTAAATTTTTCTGATAGAATCGTTGCTAAAAACTCTTTGGTGGAACTTTTTCCGTAACTACCGGTAATCCCAATAACAATCAGGTTTTTAAACTTTTCTCTTTTTAACCGCGCTCTTTTTAAAACCACTCTTCGCATTATATAAGCAAAAACCTGAAAAACTAAAATTAGTAAAGAAAAAAATAAAGGGGCAAATATAATAAAACCCAGAATTAAAATTATAATACCTGGCTTAATCTGAACTTGAGAATCGTTTTTAAAAAGGATTTCCCAAATGATAAAAACCTCAAAAACTAAACCAAAAAGTATAATAAAAGTAGTTTTTAATGTTATTTTTGGATATCTAAAACCATAGAAACTAAAAAGGAATTTTCTTAATTTTTGAGTTTCAAAATGAGCTTTAAATCTTTTTAAGTGATATTCCTTTAATTGCCAAAGCCACACCCAAAAAAGAAAAATTTTTGTAAAAATAAAAAAACATAAAATGGCAATTAATACTTTCATAAGTTCATAAATATTTACTTATTATCTCAACCAATTTTTCTGGCGTTTTTAAATGAGGACTGTGGTCAGACTCGGGAATAATTTCTAATTTTGAATTTAAAATTTTAGAATTCATTAAATAGGCGTTTTTAAGAGGGGTAATCTTATCTTTCTTTCCCCAAATAATTGTTGTTGATACTGAAACCTTATCAAAAAAATCAGTTAGGTCTTTTTCAATTAGCTTTAAATAGATTTCTTTCATTATCCCACTAACTGATAAATAATCAGTTTTTCTGTAAAAAATCTTTCTAAAAAATAATGACTTTAATTTAAAAAATTTAGAAAGAAAATTAAGTAGTTTAACCTTAAAACTTTTTTTTCTTACACAGGCGGCTCCAACCAAAAACAATTTTTCTATTTCTTCTGGAAATTTCAAGCTATACATTAAAGCCACCGCGCCCCCAAAAGAATGTCCCAAAAGGTAAAATTTTTTTATATTTAATAAATCAACAAATTTTTTAACAAAATTAGAATAATCTTCAACGGTAAAAACAAAATTCGGCGTTTGGCTGTTTCCAAAACCTGGCAAATCGGGAATAATAACCTTAAAACCTCTTTTTGACAATAATTCTCCTACCTTTTGCCATTTACTACTATCTGATCCCCAACCGTGCAAAATCAAAAATGTTTTTCCCTTCCCAATCGTCTTATAATTAATTTTTAAACCATTAATAATCACCTTATTAGTTTAAAACCAAGATACTTTTGAAGAACCTTAGGAACTTTAATAGTTCCATCTCTTTGTTGATAATTTTCAATAATCGCAATAAGAGGTCTCATAGAAAAAACCGTTCCATTAATAGTATGAACAAAACTTGTCTTACCGTCTTTGTTTTTATAACGAATATTTAATCTCCTTGCCTGAAAATCAGTACAATTTGAAGTAGAATGGGTTTCTCGATATTTGTTTTCTCCTATCATAAAGGTTTCTATATCGTATTTAGCCGCCGCTGGTCTTCCTAAATCGCCGGTGCAAATGTTTACTACCTGATATGGTAGTTTAAGGGATTTCATTAGTTTTTCCTCAATTGATAAAAACAAATGGTGTTCTTTTATTGAATCTTCTGGTTTGGAAAAACTTACCATTTCTAACTTATCAAACTGATGAACTCTTAAAATGCCCTTTGTGTCTTTACCGTAAGAACCTGCTTCTCTTCTAAAGCAAGTAGAAAAACCAACGTATCTTTTTGGCAAATCCTCTTCTTTAAGGGTTTCTCCCGCATGCATCGCCAATAGCGATTGTTCCGATGTTCCCACTAAAAATAGTTTGTCATCGGGAATATAATATGCCTCTTTTCTGTCGCTTGCCTCAAAATAACCAGTTCCTTTTGCCATTTCTTCTTTTAACATTACAGGCGGAATAACAGGAATAAATCCTTCTTTTGTCAAAATATCAAAACCAAACCCTACTAAAGCAAAATATAATAATACCAAGTCTCCTTTTATATAACTAAATCTTGTTCCCGCCACCTTTGCTGCTCTTTTTGTATCAATTAAATCAAGTTTTTCAGCAATTTCCATATAATCTTTTGGTTTAAAATTAAATTTAGGAATTTTCCCTACTCTTTTTATAACCACATTTTCACTATCGTCTTTTCCCACCGGCACGTCCTCAAAAGGAATATTTGGAACCTGAGACATTAGTTCATTATATTTTTTTTCAATATCTTTAAGTAATGGTTCTGTTTCTTCAATTTCGCTTTTAATTTCTTTAGCTTTTTCAATATCCTCTTTCCCTAGTTTATTTTTTTGTGCCCTTAAACCTTCTATTTTTTGAAGAAAATCTCTTCTTTTTTTATCTAATTCTAAGATTTTATCAACATCAACATTTACCTGCTTTTTTTTACAGGCCTCTTTCACTTTATTTGGATTTTCTCTAATAAATTTTATGTCTAACATAATTATTTAGATTTCATTGTTGGAAATAATATTACCTCTCTTAAAGCGTAGGAATCGGTTAATAAAATTACCAATCTATCAATTCCCATTCCAAAGCCAGCGGCCGGCGGCATTCCGTATTCCAAGGCGGTAATAAAATCTTTGTCCATTCTTTGAGCTTCCTCAAAACCTTCTTTAAAAATTTTTTCTTGCTTTTTAAATCTTTCTGTTTGTAAAATAGGATTATTTAATTCGGAAAATGCTTTTATTAATTCCATACCCATCACCACTAACTGAAAACTGGCTGATTTTTTAGGATTTTTATCCAGTGGCTTTGCCAAAGGGAACGCTTCTGCCGGATAGTTAATAATAAAGGTGGGGTATTCTATTTTGGGTCTTATTGTCTTTTTAAACACCTCATCGGCAATTTCAAATTTTCCACCCCTTAAATCTTTTAATCCTATTTTTTCCGCCTTTTTTTTCAAGCCATCAACATTTAATTCTTCTAAATCAATATTTAAGTACTTTTTAAATAAATCGTAATATTCAACTCTTAGCCAGGGAGGATTAAAGTTAAGATCTTTTCCCTGATAAGAAATTTTTAATGAATTAAATAATTTTTTTAAAAGAGAGGTTATTATTTTTTCTGTAAATTTCATTAACTCTTTGTAATCCGCGTACGCCCAATAAAATTCAAGCATTGTAAAGTCCGGATTATGCGCCTTGTCTATTCCTTCATTTCTAAAACATTTACCTATTTCATAAACCTTTTCAAATCCCCCAACCAATAAACGTTTTAAATACAACTCCGGCGAAATTCTTAAATATAAATCAATATCCAACGCGTTTAAATGGGTTTTAAACGGCTTCGCTGTTGCCCCGCCGTAAATCGGTTGTAAAATAGGAGTTTCAACTTCTAAAAAACCTTCTGAATCTAAAATATTTCTCAATTCTTTTATTATTTTAGATCTTAAAAAAAATTTTTGTTTAATCTCTTCATTAAAAAGCAAATCTAAATACCTTTTTCTAAATCTTTCCTCTATATCTTGTAAACCATGCCACTTTTCCGGTAGGGGTAAAAGAGATTTTGTTAAAATTTTATAATCTGAAACCTCTAAGGTTTTTTCACCTTTTTTTGTTTTAAAAAGAACGCCTCTTATTTCAATAAAGTCGCCAATGTCAAAATTTTCTAGAAAAAAATTATAACCCTTATCTCCTAATTGGTCTTTTTTAAGCAAAATTTGAATTTTTCCCGAACCATCGGAAATATGACAAAAAACCAAACTGCCATGTTCTCTTAATGAAAGAATCCTACCGGCTAAGATAATTTCTTTTTTTGTTTTTACTATTTTCTCAAACCCATTAATCGCTTCTATGCATCTATGGGTTCTTTTTGTTTGGCCGGGAAAAGCCAAAAAACCAGCGCTTTCTATTGCTTTTAACTTCTTTAAACGATTCTTTTTAATTTCGTCAATTGTCGCCATAAAAATTATTTTAGCAAAAAATATATATTAGGTCAAAATTTGGTAATTAAAAACAAGCCAAATTCTTATTATTGTTTTAAATAAGCAACAATATATTCGGCGATAATTTTAGAAGAATAAGGCCGAGAAAATTCTTCCGCTTTTTTAGCCATTTTATTTAAAATAAAAGGTTGGGAAAGTAAATATTTCACTCGTTCTAAAAAGAAATGGGGTTTAAAATTTATTTCCTCTATTACTATTGCCGCTCCATTTTCACCAAAAGCGTAAGCGTTTTTAATTTGATGATTTTGAGCTGATCCCGATAAAGGAATCAAGATTGAAGGTTTTTTTACGCCGGCAATTTCAAAAATAGCGCTGGCGCCGGCTCGACTAATAATTAAATTAGCCGCCGCATAAGCACAAGACAACTCTTTCTCATTTAAAAAACCAATAGGGTGATAATATTTTTTAAGCTCTTTTGTTAACACTACTTCTGATTCTTTCTTTACCTGTTCAAAGTTATTTTTACCTGTTTGATGAATTATTTCAAAATCTTTCAAAATTTCGGCTAAAATTATCAATAAATTGTCGTTTATCTTTTGGGCGCCCTGAGAACCTCCCAAAACCAAAATGACCGGCTTTTCTTCTGTTAAATTAAATATTTTTTTTGCTTCATCTTTATTACCATTTAATATCTCGCTTCTAATGGGGCAACCAATGGAAAGCACCTTTTTTGTTGGAAAATATTCTGTTTTTTCAACAGAAAAACTTATAAAAATCTCTAAGGCGAATTTAGAAGCAATTCTATTTGCTAATCCTGGGGTAATATCTGATTCGTGTAAAAAAATAGGAACATTTAAAAGCCATCCGCAAATAACGGTGGGTACTGACCCATATCCTCCTTTGCTAAAAATAAGATCAGGAGAAATTACAAAAACATAATAAAAGGCTTGAAAAATTCCAATGGGAAATTTTAAGATATCTATAATATTTTCTATTGAAAAATATCTTCTAATTTTTCCTGTTATAATTGTTTTAACCACTACTCCTTTTTTATTAAAAATCTCTTTGGCAAAATCATCTTTTGGTCCCACATAAAAAAATTCAAAAGACTCTAAGGGATGGTTTCTTTTTATTTCATCTATAATCGCCGCTATTGGAAAAATGTGGCCTGCGGTACCGCCGCCGGTAAAAATTATTCTCATATTTAAAATATTAGCATTTTATTATTTTAATATACAAATTAATATACAAACAGATATATTAGATATATTTATTATATTCTATCTAATAAACTAAATTTTTAAAATAATCACTTTTGTTTTGAAATATTTAATAATATACCCACGCCAATTAATTCGGCAATAATATGAGAACCGCCATAACTAATAAAAGGTAAAGCAACACCAGTTAAAGGCAAAACACCAATCATCGCCCCTATATTAATAAAAGCTTGGAAAGAAATCCAAAAAGTTATTCCTATCGCTAAAAGTTTAAAAAATTTATCTTGGCTTGATTTAAAAATTTTAAAACCACGCCAAAAGAAAATCACAAAAAGAGATATTAAAATTAACCCGCCAATAAAACCTGTTTCTTCTGCTATAATGGCAAAAATTGAATCCGAAATTGTTTGGGGAATAAAACCAAATTTTTGATTAGACATACCCAAACCCACCCCATAAAGCCCGCCCGAACCAATAGCAATTGAAATTTGCTTTATCTGATAACCCAATCCCATATAATCTTTTATTAGTCCCAATAACACCTGAATCCTTTTTATTCTATAGGGAGACTCTATTAAAAAGATTAAAAGCCCCAGTATGCCCACAAAAACCAAAAAAAGACTATGCCACAACGAAGAATTTGACAAAAAATACATTGTTACTGCTATTATTAAAATTATTCCTGTTGTACTAGTATGTGATTGAAAAAAAAGAAGAAAACCAATAATAATAAGTATTAACAAAAATGGCAATAAATCAAAAAATTCTTTCTTAAATTTAAAAAAAAGATTTTTACTTTCAAACATCTTATTTTTTAAAAAACTCTTATCTCTTATAGGATTGGAAAGCCAAGCGGCAAGATAAATAATAAAGGAAATTTTAAGAATTTCCGAAGGTTGAAAAGAAATATTCCCTAATTTTAACCACCGTTGGGCCCCGCCGCTAACCATACCTATAGAAGGAAGAAAAACCAAAACCATCAAAAAAAGACTTGATAAAAGTATAAAAAAAGAAAATTTTTTAATCGTTTTAAGATTTATCTTAAAAACCAAAAATCCTAAAATCAAACCGGGAATTAAGCCATATACAATCTGATGAAAAAGATAATAAGTGGCGTTGCCAAATTTTTCCTGAGAAAACACCCCGGAAACGCTTGTTAAAAATATAATACCAATAATTATCAAAAAAACCACTACTATAAGTAAACAATAGTCAAAATGATTTTTTTTCATATTTTTTTTACCGCTTCTTTAAATTGCCTACCCCTGTCAAATTCGTTTTTGAATAGGTTAAAACTGGCAGAAGCCGGAGAAAGCAAAACAATATCTCCTTTTTTAGCCACCGCCGCCGCTTTTTTTACTGCTTCTGTCATTTTTTTTGTTTTAAAAATAGGAAAATTTCCTAACTCTTTTTCTAATTTTAAAGAAGCAGACCCTTCTAAAAGAATAAGATAACTTACATTTTTTTTAATTTCTTTTGATAAATCTTGATAATCTAAATTTTTATCTTCTCCTCCGGCAATTAAAATTATATTTTTACATTTATTTCTTAGCTCTTTAATCGCCAAAATTGTTGATTGAGGAGTGGTGGCGGCTGTATCGTTATAATACCTTACCCCGTTTTTTTCTCTTATAAATTCTTGCCTATTAGAAAGACCCTTAAAGGAAGAAATAACAATATTAATATCTTTTTTAGACACCTTATATAGTTTGGCAACTAAAATCGCTGGTGCGTATTTTGATTCTTTTTCAGAAAAAAAGTAAACCCTGCTCTTTGCTTCTTTAATAAGTAATTTGGTATATGGATTATCCTTATTTAAAATTAAAATGTCGTCCTTTTTTTGATACTTAAAAATTGGCTTTTTTGCCTCAATATAATCTTTTAAAGTTTTATATCTATTTAAATGGTCAGGAAAGATATTGGTTATTACTGCCACTCTTGGGCTTTTTTTCAAATTTTCTAAGGCAAAACTAGAAAGCTCTAAAACCACTTTTGTTTTTCTATTTGCCCTTGAAAGAATTTCTAAGGGAGAAATTCCAATATTTCCAGCCAAAAAAATGTTTTTGGGATATTTTTTCTTTAATAATAAATATATTAATGTAGCAATAGTTGACTTTCCTTTTGTGCCGGTAACGCCAATAATTTCTCCTAGAAACAAATCAAAAAATATTTCTGTGTCTGTCTTTATTAAAACATTATTTTTCTGGGCAGTTTTAAGATAAAAAGAATCCCATTTAACGCTTGGGTTCTTAATTATTAGGTCTTTATTAATAAAATCTTTTTTCCTGTGCCTACCTAAAACAAATTTAATAGGCAGCCCTTTAAGTTTTTTTAAGGAATCTTTTAATTCTTTTTTATCTTTTAAATCAGTAACCAAAACCTTTGCCTTTTGTTGGCAAAAAAATTTAGCCGCGCCTACTCCTCCGCCACAAAGTCCCAAACCCATAATAACAACTTTTTTACCATTAAATATTTTTTTCATTTTTAAAAAGGATTTTTTACTATTATGGGCTTAATTTTGATTTCTTTTAAAAAAAGTTTGTTAATTTTTTTTAAATTATAGGGCTCGTCACTAAAAAAGAATTTGTGTTTTGAACCTCTTTTAATTTTAGATTTTAAGTAAGGATTATTTTCTAAAAATAATTTAAGTTCTTTTGCTAAACTGTCGGCCGGGTTTATAATTTTAACTTCCCGACCCATTTCTTTTTGAATTGTTTCTTTTAACATAGGATAGTGAGTACAAGCCAAAACCAAAGTATTTATTTTTTTTTGTTTAATTTCTTTTAAGTATATTTTTGCTACTTCTTTGGTTACTTTACTTTTTATCCATCCTTCTTCAACCAAAGGAACAAATAAGGGACAGGCCTTAGAGTAAACCCGAAAAGAGTTGTTTACAGATAATAACTTTTTTTTCCATAGACCGCTTTTAATTGTGGATGGCGTTCCAATTACCCCTATCCTTTTGTTTTTATTTAAGGATAATATTTCTTTTATTGCCGGTGTAATTACCTCAAAAATGGGAATTTTAAATTTTTTTTTCAAATATTCGTAAGACCAAACAGAAGAAGTATGGCAAGCAATAATAATAATTCTTGCCCCATTTTTAATTAACCAATGCGTAATTTTTTCCGAATAATGACGGATAAAATCCCCTCCTTTTGTGCCATAAGGAAGACGAGCCGTATCGCCAAAGTAAATAATTTGATAACCCGGAAGATATTTAAGAATTTTTTTGACTACTGTTAATCCTCCTATTCCAGAATCAAAAACCCCAATCATAATTAATTATTATTAATTTTAACTTTATTAATTTGAAAAAATTATTTATTAAAGAATAAATTAACCCAACAATCTAATCGCTACGCCAATAAGAGCAAAAACTATGCCCACAACCCAAAAACGCATTGTAATTTTATAACCGGGCCAACCCATAGCTTCAAAATGATGATGAATTGGCGAAGCCAGAAAAATTTTCTTTTTAAAAAACCTCTTTGATAAAAGCTGTAGTATAACAGATAAAGATTCAACCACCAATAGAAATCCAACCACAGGTAAAATCAACACAGAATCAGTTAAAAAAGCAATAACAGTTAAAGCAGAACAAAGCCCTAATATTCCTGTTTCGCCCATATAAAATCTGGCTGGCGGAATATTAAACCACAAAAAAGCCAGAATTGCTCCCACGATTACAGAACAAAAAGACGCTAAATCAATTTGCCCTCTAAACAAAGAAATTCCTGTAAAGGAAGCAAAAATTATGGCAAAAACCCCTCCGGCCAAACCGTCAAGCCCATCAATTACTCCACTCGTGTAAACTGCCAACATTATCAAAACAAAAATTGGAATATACCATATGCCTATAAAAATATCTCCATTCCCAGGAATATGAATAGTGCTATAACCTAATTTATAATAAAACCACCATCCGCCAATTAATCCGATTAAAAAAACCAGCATTAACCGATATTTTAATTGTAAACCACCGCCAATATATTTACCCTTCCCTAAAACCTGAAAAACATCATCTATTAATCCTACAATTGAGGCAGCAATTAAAGCAAATAAAGGCAACCAGGTTTGGGATCTACTTAAAAAATTTAGTTTTTGAAACCACCATATGTTGGTTTTTGAAAGCAGAAAGAAAAGAAAAATCAAAGTAAGAGTGCTTGTCCAAATAAGTAATCCCCCAAAGCGGGGAACATGACTTTCTTCTTTAGAATGAAACTTTTTAAAAAAGATTAGTTCTTTCCCGTCAATTGACTTTTCCCTAATTTGCTTTCGCCATAATTTATATTTGTATAAAAGTTTAATCAAAATAGGCGCTAAAGAAAAAGCCATAATAAAAGATAAAGCTCCAAGAAAAAAAATTTTAATAACGTTTAATGTCATTTAATAATAAAAAAAATGAATTTATAAATTAATTTGTCAATAAAACTTCCAAGATTTTTTTCATATCGCTAAAACGATCAGTTGATCCTAAAATTACGCTAATAAAATATCCTTCTTCTTCCGGATCTTTAAAAATTAAAAGCAAACACTCCTCTGCTCTTTTTTCTTTTCCTGTTTTCCCTCCAATTATTTTTTCCGGAAATTCTTCTAATAACTTATTGGTATTTTGAGAAACAACATGATAAAAAGAACCATCTGGTTTTAATATCTTGTAGGATTTTAAGGTAGTAATTTCAAAAATTTGGGGATAGTTTTCCATAATATAACGACTAATCTTAACAAGATCTTGAGCGGTTGAAACATTAATTAATTCTCTGCCATTTAAATTATCTGGCTCAAGGCCGGTAGGGTTAAAAAAATAGGTATTTTTGAGTTCTAAATCTTTCGCGTAAAAATTCATTAAATCAACAAATGCTTCTTTGCCTATTAGATCCGTTAAGGCAAAAGCAGCATCATTGTTTGATTCAATAAGCATTGAATAGATAAGGTCTTTTATTAATAACTCATCACCTGCTTTTAAATAATTACCTCCCTTTAAACTATCTTCCTGAAAAACAGCCTCTTTGGTTATTTTAATGGGTTTTAAAAGGTCATATGTTTCTTTCAAATCAAAAACCACTAGGGCCGTCATTAATTTGGTTAAGGAAGCAATTGGTAATAGTTCGTTTGAATTTTTCTCATAAAAAACCTTTTCTTTTCCTTCTTTATCTACTTTAATCAAAAGAACTGATTTTGCGTTAATATTTAATTCTTTTAATTTCTCTATTTTCTCTCTTTTTAATTTTAATTGAAAAATTTTTTCATCAGTGATTTTTGATTCCAAATTCGCAGTAAAAAGCTTTGAGTTATTAGACATTTCTTTTAAATAACAAAAGTTTTCCAGTTTTTCTACTGATATATTCAATCCCCACCAAAACGGCAAACTTAATATAAAAGAAGTAAGTAAAAGATTTTTTTTCATCTTTTATTTTCTATTCTTTACCTTAACTTTTTTGTCTGTTTTTTTCTTTGTTTACTATTTTAATGTTTAGTTCCTTTAATTGTTTATCTAAAACATCAGATGGAGCGCCCATCATTAAATCGCGACTATCACCGGTTTTAGGAAAAGCAATTACTTCTCTTATATTGGGTTCATTTTCTAAAATAGATAAAATCCTATCAATTCCCAAGGCAATTCCTCCATGAGGAGGCGCTCCGTAATCAAAAGCAGTTAACATATGTCCAAATTTTTCTCTAATTTCCTCTTTTTTATATCCCATAATTTCAAAAACAGCCTCCAATGCTTCAGCCTCGTGATTACGAATACTTCCACCTCCGATTTCAAAACCATTTAATACAATATCATATTGGGTAGTTAATATACCTTCAATATTTCTTTTATTTAGCAAATCGTTTTTAAATTGAGGTTTAGGAGCAGAAAAAGGATTATGAGTAAATGTCCACTTCCCTTCTTCGTCTTTTTCAAAAAAAGGAAAATCAACCACCCAACAAAAAGCCAAAAGATTCTTATTTGTTTTCTCCTTTCGCAAATCAGGCCGATCAATGCCGTAATTTTGAATTGCTTTTTGATAGGTAATCCACGGAAAAGGAATTTCCTGAATCCTTTTTTCGGGATAAAGTTTTTTTACAATTTCAATAAGCAAACTTTCTATTAAATTCATTACATCTGTTTGCTCAACAAAAGACATTTCAATGTCTAATTGAGTATGTTCTGCTTGACGATCTGCCCGCGGATCTTCGTCCCTTAAGCATTTGGCAACCTGAAAGTATTTCTCTAACCCTCCAACCATTAAAAGTTGCTTGTATTGTTGCGGCGATTGAGGCAAAGCGTAAAACTTGCCGGGTTGTAATCGAGACGGAACAATAAAATCTCTTGCTCCTTCTGGGGTTGATTTTGTTAAAATTGGCGTTTCTACCTCAATAAAACCTTCTTTTTGTAAAAAATCCCTCATAAATTGAACAAGTTTGTGGCGATGAATGAGGTTTTTTTTCATTCTTTGCCTCCGTAAATCCAAATAACGATATTTCATTCTTTTTTCCTCGTTTATTTCATATCCATCAGTTTCAACAGAAAAAGGCAAAGCCTTCGCTTTAGCCAAAACTTCTAAATTTTCCATTAAAATTTCTACTTTTCCTGTTTCAATTTTGGGATTAATCATTTTAGAAGGCCTTTCCAAAACTGTCCCTTCTACTTCTATTACCCATTCGGGCCGAATTTGTTTTAATAAGTTTTCTGTTTTTAATCCTTCTTTCTTTTCATCTGGCTTTTTACTGTTTTCTTCAAAAGGACAAACAATTTGAACAATTCCGCTAACATCCCTTAAATCAATAAAAATAATTTTTCCATGTAATCTTAAAGAATTTACCCATCCGGTAACTTTTATTTTTTTTCCTAAATAATAAGGTGCTTCTTTAATAAGGGTTCTTTTCATATTTTTTTTATTATTTTATTATTAAATTAATTACATTATTTATTATTCATTTTATACAATTTTTTAATATTTGACAAATGAAAATTAAAAAAATAGTTAAATTCAAAAAATTAATTAAAAAAAGTCCACGATTGACTTTCGTGGATTTTTTTTAAATTTCAAAAAAAGCAAGAGGACAATTGGCAAGCGGTGGAAAGAAGGATATGAAGAACCACCTTTAAACCGGTGTCACACTGCCCGTGAGTCCGTCACCTCGGGAGCGAAGGTGAACATACTTTCTGGTACTTGCCAACTGTCCAAAAAACTAAAAGAGCAAATCTTTTACTTAGTATTTATATTATATTAATACCTTTGTCAAGGGGTTGTACTAGAAGGGTACATAGGTAACACTTTTAGGTATTTTGCCTGAAAGTTAATAGGTGGTGTGTAATCCAAGGCTTGATGAGGTCTCCGGAAGTTGTATTCTACTAGCCACTCAGTAGGGACCTGATTGAATTTCTGAGGATCTAAATGGAAGTTTCCCTGTGTCAAAAATTCTTCTGCACAAGTCCATAACATATCAATTTTTGGTTAAATCTATTTTTGGTTAAATCTATTCTTTTTTGAGAC
>Ga0272448_1000493_pt1 | contig 61397 bp, 64 predicted proteins | sample YNPCB0191_FD_202220 | JGI IMG/M metagenome (GOLD analysis project Ga0272448, IMG submission 202220) | Hot spring sediment microbial communities from Yellowstone National Park, WY, United States - YNP-CB-019-1 | ecosystem: Environmental > Aquatic > Thermal springs > Hot (42-90C) > Sediment... | reverse complement strand
TTAATAAAAAGTAGAGGCGTTTTTTAATAAAGATTTTTTCTTGTATTATTTCTTGTATTGTCTTAAAACCATATCCAGCCAAGAGGGCAACGGAAGGAAAAATCGGAAGATAATAATGACCAAAGGGCCTTTTTCCTGTATATGCCCCAAAAAATGAAAATATAGTTTGTAAAAAAAGGAAGAGAATAAATGCCTCGTATTCAACATTTTTATTTTTCCAAACTTTAATTCTTAAAAAAATTTTAATTACCCCACATAAAGCAAGTCCAAAAAGAACAAAATTATGAATGATAAGTTGCTTGGTCATAGCGTAATTTGTGTATAAGCCACTTTTCAAGGTCACTGCTTTTACATAATTATACCCAATAATAAAGTTGGAATAAATATAACTACTAAGGCTGTTTTTAAATAAAAAATAAACTAAAGTAATAAAAAATGGCAATAAAAAACCTATTCCCACTATAGATAAAAGAACTATTGTTTGTCTATTAAAAAGATAGCTAAATTTGTCATGTAAATTTTTCTTTTTTTCTTCTAATAAAAGATAAAGGCTGACTAGAAAAACGGGAAAAATATTGTATATCCCTATCTGCTTAAATAGAAAAGAAATACCCACCATAAATGCGGATAAAAAACAATATATCTTTTTTTTCTCAAATAGATAATAAGAAAAGAATAAAAAACTCAACACGAGAGGAAAAATCATAAAAATCTCAGCATTGGCAGCAACCACATCCATGCAATAATATCCCATACTAAAGACAGAATATAAAAAACCAGTAATAAATCCTATATTATTTCCTAAAATACGATTTCCTATATGAATCAAAATTAAAATTGTTAATATCACCCAAGCTATTGTTAACAAATGGATTCCAAAGAGCGTATTTTTTTTATTACCTATAATTTCTACTAACATATACAAAAGATAACCCAAAGGTGGTCTTGTATCCACAATATCTTTGTAAATAGTTTTTCCCTTTAAAACTTCTCGTGCAATAATGGTATAATTTGCCTCATCGGGATTAAGAATCCTAATATAAGCATACGGTAGCCTTAAAAATATTGTTAGAAATATAATTCCTAAAGCTATAAATATTTGTTTTTTTCTCATTTGTTATAATGTGCCTCTTACACTGAACCCTGTTAATAAAACTATCTTCTCCGTAAACAGTAACTCCAATTTCTCAAATTGAGATGCCGTTAGATATTCTAAGAATGAGCGAGGAGAATCATCGCTGTAATTATCAACCCATCTTTTAAATCCTTCCTGAATGCTACTGGATTTGAAAATTCATTTATCCCGATAAAATATTCTTTGATAGCTCTTATAGCCGTTGTGCACCAGAATTAACTTTTGGATTGTTATGGCTAGTAAAGGTTTTTTTGATTCATAGAAGAGAACGGACTCGTCTAAAACTTCTTGACTTAGGTTGACAGCCACTGTTTCTAATTAAGCAGAGTTTCTTTTTTTGAGCTCATACCCTCATCTAAGGCAACGAACAGTATTTTGTCTCAAATTGACTATAGGGAGGATAACCAATAATCACTTTGGTAACCCAGCCAATGTTAATGACAAGATACAATCAACCAATTGTGCTTTCTCTAAAGCGGTATTCGTTGCATAATTCTGATAGATTTCTTTGATTGAAAGTAATTAAGAATAATTTTAATTTGGCCTTTGTATACCAGGTTGTCTTTTGCATCTGCATACCTTCTTGTTGTATAAATTGTAACACTATTTCTACGAAAATCTATCCTTTACTTAAAGAGTGCAGTACAGCTGGATATAAAGATGAAAAATAAAATTATTTGTATCTAAAAATTTATCTATTCTTTTGAAATATGAGAAATTGAGCAAAAACAGGAATCCTTATTCTTTTCATTTGCAGCTTTAATAATTTAATATATTTTTATTATTTCATTTTTTAGCTTCAAGATTTCTTTTATTAAATAGGCAATCTCTTCTTGAAAAACAAAAGTTGATATTAAAATAGGGACGTCCTCTTTAATCTCGCTAGGAGATTTTATCTCTTTACCCATTAACTTCTTACCGAAATACCTCTTGTTAGAATCAACAAAATATAGTATTTTTGAAATATTCAAACCCGTTCCAATTAATCTCTGCGTATGGGTACCTACACCCCAAACTATTATTCTATCCTTGTTTAATAATCTTTCTTTAATTATTTCCTTAATTTCAAAATCCCGTTCTAAGCACCTATTTATATAACTCCTTATCTTGGTCTCGGAAATATTATCTTTAGTTAAATTAAATTCAATTTTATTAATTTTTTTTGAAAGAATAAATATATCTGGATCAATAAATTGATTAAGCTTCGATTCGTTCTGTTGTAATTCGAGAGTTTGAAAAGAAAACTTAGATAACAAATTCGTTATAGAATAACGGGAAAAATAGTTAATATGCTCTGTGCTAAACTGTTGAAATGGCGCAGAAATAAATAAATCAAACCTTTCTACATCAGGGACCTCAATAAATAATAGCCCCTGGTCATTTAATAAAGAACGAATTTTTCTTAGCGAATTATCCAAATCAACCAAATGTTCTAAAACAGCTGATAAAATAATTAAATCAAATTTTTCTTTAGAATCAAAATTTAAAATATCGCAGGAAAATGCTTTGATATTGTATAATCTTTTTGTAGTTTCCACGCAAACCTCAGATGGATCAATCCCAAAAAGATTAGTGTATCCACTTTTATTCAATAGAGATAGCAGCCCTCCCGTAGAACAACCAATATCCAATATTTTTAATTTTGGGTCTGTCAAATATGGGGCTAAAAAATTTACTATTTTTGTAAAGTGATTAAGGTGATCCTTACTAACAACCCCATTATTATAATTGAATTCGTATTTAGACAGCGAGGCGTAATAATCGCTAAAATCGGACTGCGAAGGTATATTATCGGCATAAACGAAACCACAATTGACACATACTACTACATCATAGTTTTCCACTAATGAAATTTCTTTATTGTTAAAATTCTGCCTATAAATAAAGGTTTTATTCTCGCAGGAACAAATAGGACAGAATCTACTAGCGTTATTAGACTTCATAGATTTTTTTTAGGCGTTCTACATCATTATCTAAAATATCTTCCGGAAAGATTCGATACTTAAAAATTTTACATCTTGCACAAACCTCGCCTGACTGTTTAACACCAGATAGCATCTTGCGCCTAAAGGTTTGAAACTGTATACCATTCCATATACTAATGATAGATTCAACATTAGAATCACCCATAATGTCTGGATATTCCCAAGCATAACAGGGAACAATTTTTCCGTCTGGATTTATCTGCATCGTAAAAAATGGCTGAGGGCAAATTTGGACATCTACCACAGTTAGCCCGAATTGGGTGAAGTTAAATGTATTGACTCTTTTCTTCAAAATATGGCTATATTCAATACATTGATGAATAGGAACCGCGTGCTCAACCGCTATGGTATCGCATATATCTCCAAAGATTTCATAAAATCTATTTTTGTCAGTCTCCTCCTCTAATGTACAATCTATAATTTTAATATATACATGTGTATTACTTTTATTATTATAAAAATACCGCAAATTCTCAACGAGCTTATTAAAATCTATATCTACTGCACAAATTTTACGGTACATCTCTCTAGTAGTACCTTGTAAAGAGACGACCAACCTAGTAAGCCCGGCTGAAATAAGCGCATCTGACATCTTAGGAGTTAAAAGTGAGGCATTTGTTAAAAGTTCAACTGTATTTGCAATACCATTTTTTACTGCGTACCCAACCATTTCTGCGATATTTGGATGCAAAAGAGGCTCACCTATTCCTACAAAACGTAATACCTTTACCTTGTGCGGAAAAGAAAGCATATCATCTATACATTTTTTATATAGCTCAAAATTCATGATAACTTTCTCAGAAATAAAACCATGTTTTGACTTATCTTGTGAAAAAATACAATACGTACATTTAAAATTACAAGCATATATAGGAAATATCTGAACTACAAAAGGTGTTTCCAAAGGCAGTATGCTTGCCAATATCGTCCTTTTTCCACCAGGTGGTTTTCCGCTAATATCCCTTGCTTTCAAATATACAATCCTCCTAAACTATTTATTAAATTATGAATTTTTATAAATCCGGTGAAATTTTAGCATATTTCTATGACAATGCTTATGCCACTTAAGGTATCCACTATCCTTAACAGAAAGACTAATACCTCTTGTTATAATTTTACGAAAGAAAACAACTGAATAAAATATAAAACAAAATTGCTTCTTATTCTATGGTTATAATGTCAGAGTTGATTTTATTAGTATTGGTTTCGCATTAAATTTTATCTCAGTGCCGATTTCTCTTTCGGCTACTCTGTTTAACCTCTCCACTAATGTCTCTTTCTATATTTCTCTCTCTGGAGGATATACCAAACTTTTCCACAATACCTATCATCTTTCCATGGCATAAGCATACGACCAAGCTCATATTTTAAAATAATGCCTGCATTAATAAAAGACGCAACCTGACTAATAAAATAAAACTCTCCATCTGGAGGTTATTTTATAGGTTACTAACAGATTTATCAATAAGGTCTGCTTTAATATTCTATAGCACTTAAAATTATTCTGGAACAGTTTGAAATAATCTCTTATCCTCATAAAATGGTTTTTGAGTAGCATCTTTTTCAGTAAAAACTTCAAACCAAGGTACTGGCAAGGTTTTTCCGTAGATACAATTTTTTACATAATTGTTAATAAATTTTCTATCCTCGGCTATAAGACAGGTATCAACGTATTCACCAAAGTATTTTATTTTTAACCCTCTCTGGATAATATCTTTCAACGGCTCATTAAATATATTTCCTAACGAAATATAAATATATGGACAGGGCAGAACATCACCGTATTGCGTTACCGAAAACATTCCTTTCACTGCTATGCATCCCATATTAATTCCATAACCAGCAGTTAAGTGGGTAAAAACATTATACCTTTTTTCAAGCTTTCTCATATACTCCATATCATTTTTATCAATTAAAACTTTAAGATTCCCCTCCCATTCTCCCACTGGTTTCGCATAACTCACAAAAACCCCTATTCCCTTTTTATTGAAAAATTCTATAAATTCAATAAACTCCTTTGACCAAAGCCGTTGCTTAGTGACAACCGTTTGGATAAAAATAGCAAGACCAGCATTTAAGGTTGCATCAACCGCTCTCATTGCCCTTTCATATGACCCCTTAGCTCTCCTAAAACTATCGTGTTCATCAGGGTAAAAGCTATCTATACTCAGCTGGATCCTATCAACACCTATCCTTTTTAAATGTCTGGCTCTTTTATCATCCAAAAACCAACCATTGGTATCGCAATTAATATAAAATTTTTGTGGGTTGATAGCTTCAATCAAGTCATCAAAATCACTAAATATCAACGGCTCTCCGCCAGTAATCGTAATACGGGCAAGACCCATTTCATCAGCCTGGCGAGCAAATTCTTTTACATCTGCTAATGTAAGTTTCTTATTACCTTGAACCCTTTTTGCTGAACAATGTTGACAACTAAAATTGCAAGTATAATTGTACTGAAATTGGATAATAGCGATACTTTCTCCCCGTTTAATTTTTTCTTCAAATTTCATGATTTTCTCATAAACATACGGTTTTAGTTTTTTAAGCTTATTTCTTTTAGTGGTTTCCTCTAACTGGTGCTTTATTTGTGGAGTTGTCATAACTATCCCCTTCTCGGTATGATCTTATCTTTTGGACTGAATTTTCTCTAAGGACATATTTATATATTTTCTATATATTTTATGGACTTTTATAAGATTCCTGGGGCAGCCATCATGCCATTTTAGATAACCGTTATCTTTTTCCGACAGGCCTTTATTTTTAGGCATAAATTTAGAGGGAAGAAAACATTTATATAGTATAGAGATAAAATGGCCCCTCGTTCTATGGGGAACGATAATTTCATTTATGACTATTGGAACTGGGTCAAACTTAACCATTCCTCCAATTTCTTTTAGGGCAACCTTTTTTATTCTTTCCTGAAGTTTTTCTTTAAATCTTACTACTCCACCGGGGATATGCCAGCCTTTTCCACAAAATTGGTCATCCCGCCAAGATAAAAGGGTTTGCCCTTTTTCATTCTTTACCAAAAGGTCAACATTTACCATAGGCGTGATTCGACTGATAAATAAAAATACCTCTTCAGGTAAACCAAAATATGGTTTTTTAATTTGGCTATCCAGAAATTTAATAGCTTCTGATATGTCCATAAAACTTTAATAATGAAATTTATCCTTTTGGATAATGTGCCTGTTTTTTTCGTACCAATTATATAATTTTTTTATTGCTTCATCCATAGAGATAAAATCAAAACCGCCTAATTCCTCAAGAAGCAGAGAATTATCACCGCTGTACTCTATACCCTTGCTTTTATCTTTAATAATAATTTCCAATTTTTTATTAGCTATTTTAAGAATCTTTTCCGCTATCGCTTTAAAATCAAACCTTTTACCTGTACAGACATTATAAACTTTTCTTTTGGGCTGGTGATCAATAAACCATTTAACAATTCTAACTAGATCATCTATATAAAGGAAATCAAAAGTTTTATTTTGGTTGATGACTATAGGAAGATCTAATACCGTTTTACAACAGACATTGGAAATAAAACGATACCGCCAGTCTTCATATTTACCAAATACTGCAAAGAGTCTTAGATTATAAATCTTATTACTTAGTTGCGCATATTTAGCCATTAAATATTTGGAAAAACCGTATTGGTCTTGAGGGATATGCTGATCGAAATAATCTTCCCTCATTTTAGGCATCCAATTCTCACGGTCAAATTCTGCACCTGAGCCGAAGTAAATCATTTTACCATAATAATCTTTACATCTTAAAATATTAAAAAACATCTTTAGGTTATATTCTAAAACTCTTGTTGGGTCTTTAAGAGAATCCTTGGGAGCAGCATCATAAGTAGCAGTATGGATAATTACATCAAAGCGTCGATTTTTTATGAAATCAAAAACTTTTCTATAGTCAAGAAGGTCTAATTCTTCTCTGCTACAAGATAATATCCTATATTGGGTATGCAGCTGCTCAAATAAATTTCTGGCAATAAAACCTTTTCCTCCAGTTATTAATATCTTCATTTTTATTCCTCAGACATGGCGACCATATTCGCCTTCAATTCTTCTCTATCTAAAAATGGCCATAAATCTTCTAAAGGTTTAGAGACGATTGAACCATCAGGTTTAACTTCAGAAGAAAGCCGATGAAAAATTGATAAATCTGGATCAACCTTTACCTCACAGATGACTGGGCCGTCGGTTTCTAAAGCCTTCTTTATTTGGTTTTTAATATTTTTATGACTTAGTATGCGGAAATTCTTGAGGCGATAAGCTGAAGCTATTTTACAAATATCAGGAATGGTCAAGCCGCTTAAGGGGTCGCAGGCAACAAGATTGCCTTTAAAAAAACTGTTTTGGGTATTTCTTATCGAGGCATAACCATTGTTACTAAGTACAAAAATCTTAATCGGTAATTTCAGCCTAGCCAATGTTTCTAATTCTTGAATATTATGCTGCAGACCCCCATCTCCTATAATACTAATAGTTCTTTTTTTACCACTGGCCAAACAAGCGCCGATACTTGCTGGTAAACCAAAGCCCATTGCCCCTAAACCAGGGGTATTAAAAATGCGCTGGCCTTTTTTTACCCGAAAGGCCTGCATTGTTATCTCACTACAAGTACCAGAACTACCAGGAATAATAACATCTTCTTGCGTGAGCAAATCTGAAAGCACATCAATCAATACATAGGTATTTACAAATTTTTTTTCTCGCCAGTATTCTGGTTTAATGACGGGGTATTTTTCTTTCCACTCCTTACAACGCCTAAGCCAAGGAGTTCTATCTTTAAATTTAACTTTATCAATTCTATCAAAAATTTCCCTTATAAAATCTGATGCATTAAAACAAGCTGTAATAGTATTTTTCATCTTAAACTTCTTTAGTTCTAAGGGGTCAATATCTACAATAATTTTCTTTGCTGAAGGGGCAAAATTACTGTAGTTATAACCAACCTGTGGTAAATCTAATCTTGCACCTATAGTCATTAAAAAATCACAATTCTGCAAAATAAAATTTGCCCCCCGAGAAGCAACTGACCCTGGCCTACCAAAAAATAATTCATGTTCTTCTGGCAAAAAGTCTATTGCCTTCCAAGTGGTTAAAACTGGGGCCTTGAGCTTTTCTACTAGTTGGAGAAAATTATCTAATGCCCCGGATAATCTTATGCCATTTCCCGCTAAAATTACAGGCCGTTTTGAATTGTTTAGAAGCTGAATAGTTCTTTCAATAAGATTGTTGAGTTTCTTTCTATTTACTGCCGTATTTAATTTAGGAGGCCTTGAGCCTACAAGTTTAGACTCAGCTATCAGCGCTGCTTGAACATCTAAAGGTATATCAAGCCAAACTGGTCCTGGCCGACCAGATTTAGCTAAAAAAATAGCCTTATCGAGATGGTATTTTATACTTTCTGGCTCGGTGATAGTAACCACATATTTGGTGATTGGTTTTACTATAGAAACAATATCAACCTCTTGATTACCCTTCTGTCTAAGTCCACTTCCTCCAATCAAATCCGAGCGTTTTACTTGTCCAGAAATAACCAAAAGAGGTATTGAGTCTATCCAGGCCCCAGCCACTCCAGTAATTGCGTTTGTGCCACCAGGTCCTGTAGTTACTAAGGCTACACCAATGTTATTAGTATATTCTCCGTAAGCCTCAGCCGCTATTGCCGCTGCCTGCTCATGCAAACAACAGACATACTTCAAAGTTTTATGCCTTCCTAATGAATCTACCAAGTGCATGCAACCGCCGCCGGGAAGCATAAAAATATACTTTACCCCAAGAGCAGCAATATAATTCATTACAAAATCTGATAATTTATTCATGCTAATTTCTAATTATTTATTTACAGTATCAATCTCCTCCAATGCCTCTTCGAGCGATAAAACAGCCTTATTCCAAGGCCGGGAAATCAAAATTCCTTTTATGCCCATATCTTGCGCCTGCCTGATTATTTCCTCTTTATCTTCAACCAGGATATCTACCTTTCCTAACCAACGTAAGTAATCTATCTTATTAATTTCGTATTGGGGAATTTTCTCTCCTTGTCTTAGCGAAGGGACAAAATGGAATGTTCTTATCCATTGTCCAAAATTTCTTAATACCCATTCAGCACAATAGCCCGCACAGCGTAAAGGAACTGCAGTTAAGGCAATATGTCGGGCTTTGTAGCCGTGATTTTTAAACCAACTCAAAACCTCAAAATTCGCAGGCATATCGTGGTATTTAGATGACTGTCTAAAGCTATCCAAAGAATTAAGATATTCTTCTAAAGTGCAATTCAAAATCTTATGCGGAGGATTCTCGATAATATCCTCAAAGTTTATATGGTATTGAGGGTGTTCAGGTAGCCATCTATCTTGTAGCCAAAGAAGCATTAAGTCATTTAAAACATCATCCACATCCCAAGCTACAGTAATCACCTTTATTTTATATCCTCAGTTAACCAGGCTGACCTGAAGGTCAACTCAGTCTTGCGATAACTATTTTTTGAAATTTCTTCATCCTGATAAAATGAATCATCCATGTAATGAGTGGTAGATATCTCTTCAAAAATAACACCCTCCTGGGAAGAAAAGTCATGATTAATTCCTCTTTCTATGGTCAAGATATCTCCTGACTTAAGCAACCTTCGCTCGTTACCCACCTTAACTGTCATGCTTCCAAACAGTACCTGAAAGGTCTCTTCTTTTTTTAAGTGGTGGTGAATTGGGTGTTTCTGCCCTGGCAAAAGTATAATCAACTTCTTGCAATACTCACGATTAACACAATTAAAAATAGATGCTCCGTATTCCTCAAATCTATCTAAACCATAATGATGCGATAATTCAAGCTCTATCTTTTCAGGCAAGGCAATACGACTCGTTAAGATAATATTTTTTAAATCTTTTATAATCTTAAGAATTTTTTCACGCTGGTCTTTAACAGTTACGACATCAAAAGTAATAGCCTTATTCACTTCTATATCTTCGGTTAAAGTATACTCAATATATTTAGACATATCATTGGCCAAGATTTGGTTTTTCTGGCTAGGTATGGCAAAAAAGACATTATTTAAGGCTAAGCGTTGACCCTTTTTTAAACTTGACTTTGCAAATACCCCTCGCTTTAATCCTCTTAAATCTTCGGCCTCCTTTTCAGTTATCGGATAACGGCCTACTTTGGTCCCCAGCATTTTAAAAGCAAGTTCCGCTGAACTAAGCCACCTATCTATCTGTTGAGGAATTGAAGAATATGCATTTATTTTATGACCAGAGTATTCAACATCTACATGTCTCTCAAAAACCTTTGCCCCTTGCGCAATAGCAATTTTTATCGCATCAGTATTATTGGGGTCTTCATGGGTTGAAAACCCTACAGGAATTCCGGCATAGCGTTGGCGTAAAAGCGAAATCTGATTTAATTGTAGATTTTCCTCTTTGGTGGGGTACTCTCCTACGCAATGCATAAGGCAGAAATTTTTATTTCTGTGCTCAAAAAAGGTAACCACCCGGTCAATCTCATCCCAAGAGGCACCTGCAATAGAGGCAATAATTGGCAGGTCGGTCTGAATTATTCTTTCAAGCAAAGGCCAATCAGTAAAGGAACAACTACCGATTTTGATAATATCAAATTTGTGTCTTTCTAAAAGATCTACGGATTTCTCATCAAAGGGGGTGCAGATGGAAATGAAACCCAATTTAACAATCTCATCTTTCAAAATCTTAAGTTCCTCCTCGCTAAGACGAGTCTCTTCAAAACGTTTTACATACTTAAATTCCTTACTTCCTTTAAAATCAGGGTGGATAAATGAATCTAGATGGCGGTATTGAAGTTTAAAGCCAAAACGAAAATTGTATTTTTTACATACCTGGGCTATTTCTCTGATTATACAGATACCGTGCTCAACGCTACCACCATGGTTATTTGCCAGATCAAAAATAAATAATTTATCAAAAACAAAGGCACTACTCATAATCACCCCCAAATCTTTCTGTCGATTGGAATTCTAACATAAACCACAACAACTAAAACCTATATTTTAATAGTAAAGCCATCTCTTGCGGCCTTTGTATTTTTAAATATCTTCTGCGCTACCCGTTCAGCATTTTTTATCTCATCTTCTTTAGTGTAAATACTAGCATCAAAATGTACCAAAATTAACTGCCCAACCTTTGATTTTTTTGCAATTAATGCGGCGAGTTGGGGATTAAGATGCGGCCATTTTCTATTCTCTTGTCCAGCAAGCAAAGAAGACTCTGCAATCAGGATATCAGCCTTTTTTGCCAAAAACAAAATATTTTTGCACAGTCCTGTATCAGTACAAAAAGCCACATTTTTACCTTCTGCTGTTAATCTATATCCGTAGCAAATAGTTGAATGCAAAACTTTTCGATAACATATTTTCACTGGTAGCTTTAATGAATTAGAAAATTCTTCTATTTTAACTTTTGTCTTAAGTTTTTTAATTGGAGCGGAGTAAGGGGTATTAATAATAGCGCTAATAAATCTCCTTACTCCCGTAGGGCCATAGATGTTTATACCTTGCGGAAAGTAAAATTTATTCAAAATATGCAACCCAACAATATGGTCTAAATGAAAATGACTCAGTAAAAGAAAAATTGGTTTCTTTTCTTCTTTTATATAGTTGTCAAGTTTATAAAGCCCATTTCCAGCATCAAAAATAATATATGCCCTTTCAGTATCTAACAATACCGAAATGGTGTTACCTAAGTTTGTATCATACCAGCCGTTAGTCCCTAAAAAATATATCTCCATTGCTTCTAAAATAATTCAAATACCAGGCCGCAGTTTTTTTAAGACCTTCTTCGAGGCTGTATTTGGCTTGCCAATTTAAGATACGTTTAGCTTTGGCTGAAGAAAGAAATTGTTTCTTTATCTCTGCTTTGGCTATATCCATAATTTTATACCTCAACTTCTTCCTAATAATTCCCGTATTACCGATTTTATCTATTAAGGCTAGCACACTTATTGGCTCCTCATTGCTAAAATTAAATGCTTCGCCATTCAGACTTTTTATTCTAACAAGTTCAGCAATTTTGGTATATCCATTTATAATATCATCTATATATACATAATCCCGCACAAAATTACCATCACTACGTACCTTCAGGGTTTGTTCCAGGATAATGCTCCTGAAGGCATCAGGAACTATACGACTAAAATTAAAGTCACCTGGCCCATAAATATTACCACAACGAGTAACTACCACCGGCAAATTATAAGTATGGGCGTAGGTAGAAGCAATTAAATCCGCACAGCTTTTAGAGACATCATAAGGGTGATTTGCAACTAAGGGGGCATCCTCTGTATAGGGAATTTTTTTATGCTCGCCGTATGCCTTATCGCTTGAAGCGATAATGATTGCTTCGAACCCCCCTTTTTGCCGGGCTGCTTCTAAAACCTGCCAAGTTCCTTTTATGTTGGTTTCAAATGCCCTACGCGGATTACGATAGCTTCTTTCAACAATTGCCTCTGCTGCAAGATGAAAAATTATATTAATTGTGTGCTTCTCTAAAATCTCTTTCAGAAATTTAAAGTTAGTAACGCTTCCTTTATAAACAATAAATTTTCGATAATCTTCTTTAGTCAAAATAGTTTCTTTACGAAAGGTCTTGATATCCAAACCAACAATCCTTGCTTTAGTTTTAAGCAAAACCTTGGTAAGATGCGAACCAACAAAACCTTCAAATCCTGTAATTAACACATTCTTACCCTTCCAAAAACCACTAGTCATATTTCACCAAACCTTCCAAGGGGGATTGGGTTGTTTCCAGAGGTTGTTTAATATATTTAACTCGCGATAGGTGTCCACGCATTGCCAAAAGTAGTTATGGATATAAACCATAAGTTCCTTTTCCGATGCTATCCTATTTAAAGGCTCTCCTTCTAAGTAGCAATTATCATCCTCCTTTAAATATTTTAAAAATTTTCTTTTAAATACAAAAAAACCGCCATTGATTAAACCAGAGGTAACCTGAGGTTTTTCATGAAATTTTAGTACCCTGTTTTTTTCTATAATTAGTTCCCCAAAACGCGAGGAAGGATGAACACCTGTAATAGTTCCTAATTTTCCGTGGGATTTATGGAATTTAACCAAACCCTTTATATCAATATTTCCCACCCCATCGCCATAGGTCACCATAAAAAAATTACCATCAATGTACCTCTCGACCCTCTTTACCCGCGCCCCTGTCTGTGCCTTGTCTCCGGTATCTACCAAAGTCACCTTCCAGTTTTTTTCTTCAAAACTGCCGTGAAATTGAACAATTGTTTGCCTGCCTAGCCTTATAGTGAAATCATTATTCATTGCCTTGTAGTTTAAAAAATACTCCTTTATCATTTCACCTTTATAACCCAGACAGAGTATAAAATCGTTAAAGCCAAAATGCGAATAAATCTTCATAATGTGCCAAAGAATAGGCTTACCACCAACCTCAACTAATGGTTTGGGTCGAACCGTTGTTTCTTCCTGAAGCCTCGTACCTCTTCCGCCGCACAAAATAATTACCTTCATGCTTAATCACTCCTATTTTTGGGTAATACAATCATCTAATTAGAACAAACCAGAATATTAACGCAAGCAAAATCCGATAAACCCCGAAAGGGATAAAATTCCTCGTTTGGATAAAGCTCAAAAGAAACCTTACCGCCAAGATTGCGGTTAAAAAGGATAGAGCAAATCCTAACATAAGCAAACCAAACTCATTAGGGGTAAAATTTACTGAACTTTTTATAAAATCGTAGGCTGCTGCTGATGCAATAGTAGGAATTGCCAATAAAAAAGAAAATTCAACAATAGCCTTACGATCTACGCCTAAGAGGAGACCGCCTAAAATAGTTACAGCAGAACGGGAAACGCCAGGTATAACTGCCAGGGATTGACATACTCCTACCAGAAATGCCTGACTCCAGGTTAATTCTCGGTTACCATTAAAAGCGTATTTCCTTGATAACCTTGATATCTCAAATAAAATAATAAGGATGCCTCCTATAAGCAAGGCCCAAAGGACAACCTGGACATTTTCCATAAGATAACCTTTGATTAATTTATAAAAAGACCAGCCAATGACAGCGGTAGGAATAAAGCTAACCAGCACCTTTAAAAGAAGCAGCCTATCAAATGCTAATTTGCGCCAGTATAAAACAATTACGGAAAGTAGCGCTCCTAATTGAATGGCTATCTCAAAAGATTTCCAAAACTCCGTTGACTCGATGCGAAAAAAAGAGGAAAAAAGGATAAGATGGCCCGTCGAAGAGATTGGTAGAAATTCAGTAAAACCTTCAATTAAACTTAAAATTATTACCCCCAAAAATAAAGGCATTTAAAAAATAGAAAAACTCTTGCTTATCTTATTGATTGACCCTTCAAGACAACCCCTGCTTTTGCAAAAGCAGGGGTTGAACAAAGCTATAGGTAGCTATTATTTTTATTTTTTTATTTTTTCTAGAAAATCCTGCACAATTTTAGCAACAATATCTTTGCAACCTAAGCCAAACGCCAAGGCCAAAGCTAAACCTATTGAACCTAAAACAATAGCCAAGGTTAACTCAGTAATCCTAATACCAATCTTGAGTTGCTCCAAAGTAATAAAGATAGCAAAGGCTATTACCACTATCTCTACTATCTTGCTAAATAATTCTGCCTGAACTAACCCGGCATTGCTTGCTGCGGTCTTAACGATATTTTTTAAAAATGTCGCAACAAACATACCCAATACCAGAATAAATATACCCAAAATGGCATTGGGGATATAAAGAACAATCCTTTCCAGTAATTCTGCTGCTACCACCCAACCAATGGCGTTCATCGCCAAAAACAAGGCAACAAACAAAGTCAACCAATAACTAATAACCCCAACAAGCTCGGCAAAAGAGTACTTTATTCCACCTTTTTCTAAAATAGCCTCAAGTCTGATACGCTCCCAAAATAAGTCTAATCTTTTTAAAACACCAACTACAATAGCTTTAACCACTTTTGCAACCATCCATCCAACTAATAGAATCAACAAAACCAGTACCAACTGGGTCAGAAAATATCCAATCTGCTTTAGCATCTCCTTCGCTGGCTCAAGAAGAATAGAACTAACCAAGCTCATCTCCCCCTCCTTTTTTGTGCTGGTTTAGAGCTTAATTCCTACCAGCGGTTAACCTTTCTTTTATAACATTAGCAAAAATAAATAGTTATGTCAAGAGATATCTTAATAACAAGAGTTTCCCCATATTTTCTGGCTCTCAGACAACTTATAGAACTGGCACTTATCTTACCAGAAATCTCCGTCGGATTAAAAATTTTAGGGAAACAGTTTCCCCATTTTTTAAGCAAAATTCAGTATTACTGCAAAAATACTTTTTGCCAACTCTTGCTTGCCGTTACCTATTGAAAATGAAGCTATTACACAAAAATAGGCTTAAATTTTGGGGAAACTACTCATATCTTAATTATGGGTGGAAATGATACCATAGATCGTTACCCCCTCCCTTACGAAGGAAGGTTAAGGAAGATTCTTTGTAAACCTTAAGAGGTTTTTGAAAAATTAAAGGCGGCTCTGGCTGAATTTGGGTTAAAGCCAAAAAAAGCGCGTTTTAGACTAAAAAAACTCTTTTCGAGAAAAGCGCCCTAAAAAAGCGCCTCTGAAAGGCTCAAGGAACAACAATCATAAGCCAGATAGGGATAAAAGCATTGGTTCTTTTTTGAGCGCCCAATACCTACAAATAGCACAAAACGACCTGTAATTAGCCAAAGAGAAAAACCTGACCTTGATAAACGTCTGCTAATGACCCCTGCCGTTGACTTAGATGCATTACTTAATACTTACACTTCTTTTTTGACTCAAGGGGGTAAGAATCTATTGACCGTGCCTAAAATGGGGATAACCCTAAGGTTATCCCCTTGAAAACTATATCGGGGCGAGCGGACTTGAACCGCTGACCTCTTGAACCCCATTCAAGCGCTCTAGCCAAACTGAGCCACGCCCCGCCTTTTTTCCTTTGGAAAAAATATAAAGAATAAATCTAATCCCACTCCTCTTTTTTTCTGCGACCCATTAAATCGTTGACTGCCTTTAAAGGAGATTTATTTTTATAAAGAACTAAGTAAACCTGTTGGGTTATGGGCATATCGACATTATGTCTACAACTCAAGGCGTATGCAGATTTTGTAGTTACCACCCCTTCGGCAACCATCTGCATTCCAGATACAATTTCTTTTAGCCTCTTTCCCTTTCCAATCTGTTCGCCAACAAACCTGTTACGACTATAGGCACTGGTGCAGGTTGTAACCAAATCACCCAAACCAGACAAGCCAAAAAAGGTCTCTTCCTTTGCTCCCATAGCCTTGCCTAAACGGGCCATCTCGCATATACCCCGCGCTAGAAGGGCAGCCTTCGCATTTGTACCAAAACCTAAACCATCGCAAATACCGCAGGCAATAGCGATAACGTTCTTGAGGCTACCACCTAATTCCACACCCACCATATCGTCGTTGGTATATATTCTAAAGCTGTCGGTTGTAAAAATATCCTGAAGCGTTCTTCTTATCTTTTTGCTAGGGCAGGCAATAACAGCAGTCGTAGGAAACCCCCGGGCAAGTTCATAGGCAATAGTTGGCCCAGACAAAACCGCTAATTTTATATTCGGCAGGACCTCTTGAATTACCTCAGACATTCTTTTTAATGACCCCACCTCTATGCCCTTGCTTACACTTACATAAAAAGGTTTTTGGGAATACCCTTCCTTGGCTATATTTTTTAAAACACCCCTTAGATACTGAGAGGGAACTGCCAAGATTATCAATTCCTTATCAAAAGTTGCTTGTCTTAAATTAGCGGTAATGGTTATTTTTTTAGGAATTTTGATACCCGGCAAAAATTTATAATTCTTGCGGGTACGGGCTAAAATCTCGGCATAATCCCGAAAGGCACTCCACAAAGTTACGGAATACCCCTTACGGGACAAAGCAATAGCCAGAGTAGTTCCCCAGCCGCCATCTCCTAGTACCCCTATCTTTAGGCTACTGGTCAATTTCATCATCTTGTGGTTGTTGTGAAAAATGCTGCGGCGGTAATTCTTTTAAAAAATGAATCTTGGGATAAATATAGGTTAGATTCTTCTCCTGGCGAATAATAAATCTCAAACCAATATGAAAGCTATCACCTAATGCCCCAACGCGCACCACCTTGCCAATAATACCGTTTTGATAAATAAAGCAATTCCTTTCGATTTCTTCGCAAATGCTCAGGGTCGCTCGATCAAAAGAAAGCCAGAGTATATCACCTGGCTCAACCCGCTCATTTATCTTACAAAGAAGTCCGGATTGGCTTATGTTAACTGTATAGCCCGCAAAAAGCTTAAGAATAGTCTCCTTCTTGCAAACCTTATAAGCCAAAGGAGTGACGTAATCCAATCTTACGAAACCTCTGCGTTCTTGGCCTTTATACTGATTATCCATCCCACACCTCTTATAATAGGAAAATTTTACAATTAAACTAAAGACTGCTGAGGCGGCTTATTTGTCCTTGCCTTGGCCAATTCCCAGCTATACTCATAAAGGTGAAGCCCTTTACTTACCGCGATAATCTCGCCATCCTCGACGCCAATCTCACCTGCCATATACTGCTTAACAAGCTGTAACCCCCCGAGATTAGAAGGAAAACCTCCCCAAAGGTCCCAAGAACGAAAATAAAGAATAAAATGGAGTTTTCCATAGCGCACCCGCGTATCAATCAACCTAAGGCAAGGCGGATCAGGTAGTTTTACATCCGAAGGCATACCAATCTCCATAATCGCCTGATTTGTCCCAAAGCCCTGCTGTTTGTAGATACGGATAACCTCCTCAATCTGATTCACGCCCAAAGGCATCTCTTTTATCATCTCAGCCCCAGAGGAATTAAGCACAACCTTGACCTTTGGGTCAACAAGCCTTTCGCCGTAGGTGTACTCCTCGGTATCTGTCTTTTGTCCAGACATGAGATAACTGAGGTAACCCTGGATATATTCCATATCAGTAGGCGCAGGGATATTCATTCCTTCGGGAATAATGGGTATAATCTGGTGGGAGGGCTTTCTCACCCTGACCACCACAAAATCAAATTCTAAGCGGCGTTGGCCAACATAACTGCCGCGCGTTATCGTATAGATAGTCCCTTTTTCCAAAATTTGGGATAAGCACTGAAACCAGGCATCATCCAAATCAAAGGCTTCAATATAAACTGGACGTAAAAATTCTTCAGACATAGCTAATCAACCGCATTTTCCTTGGCCTTATGTAGATAAAGCTTAAAATTACTTAAAATCTGGGAAATAGGCATATTTTTCCCAATATAACCTGAACAACCCAATTCCTTAGATTTGGCAATCAACTCTTCATCATAGCCAAAACCAGTAATCATAATAACCGGCATCGTCGGCTTCATCTCCTTCATCCGCTTTAACGCCTCCAAGCCAGATATACCGCCTAATTTTATATCCAACAAGACACAGTCAAAGTCCTCATTACTCACCACAGATAAGGCCTCTTCCCCAGAGAAAGTGGCTTTAACCAAATTCCCCTGCCTCTCTAATAAATCTTTAAACATATTGCGAACCGGCTCCTCATCATCAACCACAAGAATTTTATATGACATTATCCCCTCCTGGTAATATCAATTCGTCTTTATTTCGCAAAAGGAATTTTTATAAGAAAAGTTGTACCTTTGTTAACTTCGCTATCCACATCGATATTCCCATTATGGTTTCGAATTATATTATAACATATCGAAAGGCCAAGACCAGTTCCTTCCTTCTTGGTAGAATAAAAAGGCATAAAGATATTCTTTAAATCCTTGGGAGAAATACCGCAACCAGTATCAGATACAGAGGCAGCAACAAAGGAATCTTCAGTATTGTAGGTCTTAATAGTTAAGACTCCTCCCTGAGGCATTGCCTGACAGGCATTTATAAGTAGGTTTAAAAAAACCTCTTGGAGCTGGTTGAAATCTCCCATCGCCAACTTCAGGTCATCGGCCAGCTCTTTTTGAATTGTGACCTTGGCCTCAGGAAGCTTGTGATAAGACAACAATGGCAATACGCTCTCTAATACCTCGTTGAGGTTGATTTTATCAAACTTAGGCGTAGAATGGCGGGAAAACTTTAGCAATCTGTCTACCAGCTTACGAATACGGTCACCCTGCTGTTGGACTATTACCAAGTCCTGCCTAATCTGGGGAGAAAAACCACCATCCTCCAACAACATCTCTAACCTGCCTGAAATTACAAAAAGTGGATTGTTTATCTCGTGGGCCATACCTGCTGCCAATTGACCTATAGCTGCCATCTTTTCTGCCTGGAAGACCTGGTATTCTAATTTCTTTCGCTCGGTTATATCCTTGGCAATAAAAACATAGCCAACCAGCTTTCCATCCGTATCTAAAAACGGGCTTACTGTAAGGATAACCGGAAAAACCTCCTTGTCTTTTTTGATTAGGTTTGTCTCAATTTCTACCTGGCCAATTTTTTTGACCTGCTCAAATAATCCTGGCAGTAGCGAATCGGCATCCTCATGTGGATGGAATATGCTTACATGTTTAAAGACAATCTCCTCCTTGCCCCAACCAAACATCTTCTCCGCACCCATAGCATAATAAGTAATGTTACCATCAAGATTTGCTACATAGAGTGCATACTCCCTTATACTGGAGAAGATATTCTTCATCGTTTCATCCATCTTCTTTAGGGTCATCTGCCTTTCTCTTAACTCAGTTATATCGTGACCAAAAAGAAGTATCCCCTCCAAATTGGTATCATTAGTAGATACGGGTATAATATCCCAAAATATATGCCGCTGTCCAAGGGTATTATCCAAAAAAAGACCTTCGAAATTATTCTTTCTTTTATAGAAGACAGAATCGTCAATCACTGCCTTAAACATCTGTTGTTGTATACTACTAGCTGTATCCCGATAAAGTATAACTGCCCAATTCTTCCCTACTAGAGACTCCCTCTTTAGCCCAACTGCCTCCTCAAGCCTTTTATTACACAAAAGTATATTCTCTTGAATATCCATAAAAATAAATAGTCCATCTATGCAATCTAAAAGTCTCAAACCAATTTTTTCATAATCGCTAGCCAAATGCATCATAGAAATCATTCCTTAAATTTGCAAAAATTTAAAAATCCTAAAGCGCCCTCGGAATCGAACCGAACAATACGTCTCCTCCCCAGCTGTAGTTTTTATCGTCTTCGAGATCCCGTTATAGTTCCTTTCTTAATCCCTGCTTCGAAAAAAACCACTCTATTTATAAAGAGCGGGAGAGGGGAATCGAACCCCCATATATAGCTTGGAAGGCTATTGTTCTACCACTGAACTACTCCCGCAATTAAATGGGCAGGGTAGGATTCGAACCTACGAAGCAGTTGTGCAGCAGATTTACAGTCTGCCCCCTTTGGCCGCTTGGGTACCTGCCCGGTTAGTTCATAGTTAATAGTTCGTAGTCAATAGTTTCCTATGAGCTAAGATTTAATAGCTAAAACTAACTATCAATAAGCTGGCGACCCGAATTGAACGGGCGACCCCCTCATTACAAGTGAGGCGCTCTACCAACTGAGCTACGCCAGCGTAGGCTCAATCTTTTTATTACGACAGGAATTTTATCAATAATATCGGATGCAATCAAGGAAATTTGTGTCTTCTCCTTAGCGGCTATATCCCCAGCCATTCCATGGAGGTAGACGCCAAACTTTGCAGCCTCAAAGGAATCCAGACCCTGGGCTAAAAGGGCGGCAATTATTCCGGTAAGCACATCACCACAGCCAGCAGTAGCCATTCCCGGATTTCCGGTCCGATTAAGGTAAACCCTATTACCGTCGCTAACTACTGTTCGATAACCCTTCAAGACTACCACTGCAGCCGAAAGCAAGGAAGACTGCCTAGCTAATTCAACCCGTCTTGACTGCACATCCTCAACTGTCACCCCTAAAAGCCTAGACATCTCACCAGGATGGGGAGTTATTACTGTATTTATTACTCCAGCATTATTTATTTTTTTTCTAATCTTTTTTAAAAGCGCTAAATTTCTTCTAAAGGCAAACAAGGCATCAGCATCTAAGACAACCGGAGATGATACCAAAGAGGCAAGCTTGATTACCAAAAGCTGGGTAGAAACATCCCTTCCCATTCCGCAGCCCATTGCCAAGACATCTACCTCTTTTAAGAAATCAATCAGGACCTTATATGCCTCTGCGCTTAGATAACCATCCTTGGTCTCAGGTAATGGAAAAAGCATAATCTCTGAAGACTTCTTGGCAATAAACGCCAAGGTCAGGCCTTCGGGTATCCCTAAGGTAACCAGTCCAGCGCCCGAACGCAAGGCAGCCTCAGCAGACAAAATAGCTGCCCCGCTGAATCTTGGCGAACCCGCAAGAATAAATACATGACCAAAATCACCCTTATGCACATCGGGATTATTTCGTAACAATTGCGCTGGCAACTGCATAGGTTTTCACATGGGATATCGAGAGATTAATCTTAAGCCCCTTTCCCTTATCTTTCAAAATCCTGCAAAAAGGACTGCCATCTTCTTTATTGAGCACAACAATATCCTGCCAACCCAAGGTTTTGTTCCCTAATGCCTTAAATACTGCCTCTTTAGCCGCAAATCTGCCAGCAAGATGCTGAAAAAACCTTCCCCTTTTATTGGCATTAGCCAACTCCTGCCTAGTAAACACCCTATTCAAAAAAGAATCACCCCACTTTTCTACTGCCCTTTGCAAGCGACGAACCTCAGTAATATCCACCCCCATGCCAACTATCTGCATACCTACATTTAACTTACCAATGACTTCATCTCTCTAACTGCCTTGCCCAAGCCGACAAATATAGCGCGGCAGATAATAGAATATCCGATATTTAACTCTTCTACATATGGTAGCTGGCTTACCTCTTTTACATTGTAGTAATCTAATCCGTGACCACAGCAAACCCTAAGACCGATATCGTGAGCGTATCTTTGGGCTATTTTTAATTCCTTTAGATAACGATTGCGTTCGACTATACTGCGGGCATTGGCATAAGAGCCTGTATGCAATTCTACCAAACCCACCCCGCATCTTAAGGCAGCATCTATCTGGCTCTTAACTGGGTCAATAAATAAACTGACCTGTATCCTTTGACCCTGCAATCTCTCAACTACCTTTTTAACCAATTTAAAATTATTAATGACATCCAAGCCGCCTTCGGTAGTCAACTCCCTCCTTTTTTCAGGAACCAATGTTGCCTGTTGAGGTTTCAGTTGGCAGGCAAAATCTACTATATCCCTATCGCAAGACATCTCTAAATTCAATTTGCAACTTATAACCCGCTTTAACGATAAAAGGTCTTTTTCCTGGATATGTCGCCGGTCTTCCCTTAGGTGTGCAACTATAGAATCCGCACCAGAATCCTGGGCCACAAGTGCAGCCAAAACCGGTTCAGGTTCAACACCCCTGCGCGCCTGCCTCAACGTAGCCACATGGTCAATATTAACCCCTAAATTCGGCATATCAACTAATAATCAAAACGGTTAATCTCGCCTTGGATATAGAACCAAAGCAGAATAGCAATTAAAAGGGAAATAACCTTAAGCCAGGGATGCGTGGTTATAATAATTATTAACCTGCGGGTAAAATTCTTTTTAACCATCTACCACCCTCAGTCTTGAAAATCTCTTTAATCTTAGAGAATAAAACCTCACGGGTTAAGCCTTGGTAAAGCTGACCCTTGTAAGCCAAAGAAATATCCTGCCTCTCCTCCGAAACAACAATAACTACGGCGTCTGTTTCCTCGCTCAGACCAATAGCTGCCCGATGGCGAGTACCTAAAAAACGGTGTAGTTGTTCTTTCTGGGTTAGGGGAAAAATACAACCTGCAGCCATAACCCTGCCTCCCTGCAAAATAACCCCTCCGTCATGTAAAAGACTATTCGGGGTAAATATAGTCTGAATTAATTCTGAGCTTGGTCGGCCATCAATAATTACCCCACTTTTTATATACTCGCTTAATGGGTCCTCCTTAGCCAAGACAATCAAGGCGCCAATTTTACTATTAGATAAATTCTCCACCGCTGTCAAAACCTCTTTCAAGACTAAATCAAAATCCTCACCTTCTTTTATAATTTCAAAAAGATGGCGTCTTCCAAGATTGGCCAAACCCTGCCGAATCTCAGGTTGGAAAATAATAAGCAAGGCCAATACCGAGATAGCAAAAAGCTTAGTAAACAACCACTCCAAAATCAAAAAATTCAACCGCTGCACGATAAAGAATGCCAAAAGAATCACTATTATGCCCCGCAAGACCAGAATTGCCCGCGTGCCTGCAAAAAAGAGCATAATCCGATAAATCACAAACCAAAGTATTACTATCTCAATAACAGGTTTCCATATATCTTGCAACATAAACTGACTCATACTGTCCTTATGGCTTGTAGAATTTTAAGGCCCTGCTTAAGCTCTTTTACATCATGTACCCTCAACATATGCGCCCCGTTTTGCGCAGCTACTAAAGAAGCCGACAATGTACCCAAAACTCTTTGATTGACCTCCACATTCAACAACTTACCAATAAATGACTTGCGCGAACAACCAACTAAAATTGGAAGACCCAAAGAATAAAACATCTTTAACTTTTTAAGCAGAATAAGGTTATGCTCAACAGTCTTTCCAAAACCTATCCCCGGGTCAATCATCATCCGACTGCGAGGAATACCAGCCTCAACTGCCTGATTTACCCGCTGCTCCAGATAATCCAAGACCTCAGCGCAAACATCCTGATAATGGGGATTGACCTGCATTGTCTGCGGCCTTCCCTGCATATGCATAATAACAGCTGCTGCCTTAAACTTAGCTATTATACGACGCATCTTTTCATTAGACAAGCCTGTAATATCGTTAATCATTGATACACCATTATCCAAGGCAACCTTGGCAACCTCAGGCTTATAGGTATCAACTGAAAGAGGAATTTTGATTTTTTTAGTCAACATCTTAATTACCGGTAAAACACGAGCTATCTCTTCTTTGGCCGATATGGCTCGGGCACCAGGACGGCTGGATTCCCCACCAATATCAATGCAGTCTGCTCCCTCTGCAGACATCTGCTCGGCTATTTCTCTTATCCTGTCCAAAGAACAACCGTAGAGGCCATCACCGCTAAAAGAATCAGGGGTTATATTTAGAATCCCCATAATAGCCACTTCTTTATTAAAATTTAATTTATATCTACCCAGCTCTAAAGTAAAATTAATTTTATTATAATTATCCAAAACCTCCTTTAATTGCTCAGCTAACCCATTGAGGCCAAAAGGCTGTAGCTTCAATTTCTCATTAAGGCGCAAAAATTGCGAAAGATTCCCTATTAAAATACAACTAGTTTTTTTTATCTTTCCAGTTAACGCCCCTTTCGCAACTGCGGCATCTGCTCCTAAGGAAAGCATTTCTTGTTTCAGTATATTTGCGGCAAAAGACGGCAGACCATCAACTTTTACTAAATACAAAAGGCCTTTTGGAGCCATTATATTAATGCCATAGGGGTCAACCCCTATTTCACGCAACAGCTTGACTATTTCATTGAGATTAGATACCTGAAGTACCTGAAGCATATTGCTTATAGGAAAGGCTAATTTTTATCCTGCTTCTGAATCCCCAACATCTGCTTGACCTCTTCTCCGTCAAGCACCTCTTTCTCGATGAGTTTGGCGGTGAGTAACTTCAAATTCTCCAAGTTAGCAGTTAAAAGCCCCTTTGCCCGAAGATAACACTCTTCTATAATCTTTTTTACCTCCTCGTCAATCAGGCGGGCAGTTTCTTCGCTATAATTTCTTTCCTCCATTATATCCCTACCCAAAAAAACCAAACCTTCTCGTTTACCTAAGGTCATATTTCCCAATTTCTCCGACATTCCAAACTGCGTGACCATTCGCCTCGCCATCTGGGTAGCCATCTCTAAATCATTCTGGGCTCCGGTAGTTACTTCATTAAGATTTATCTCTTCCGATGCCCGGCCTCCCAACATCATAGTTATCTCCTGCTTAAGCTGCTCCCTGGTCCAATAATGCCTATCCTCAACTGGTGGGGTAAATGTATATCCGCCAGCCAGACCCCGCGGAATTATGGAAACCTTTTTTAAAGGATTAACCTCAGGCAGAAGTAAAGATAAAAGCGAATGCCCTGCCTCATGTAAGGCAGTAATCTCCTTTTCCTTTTTAGACATTATGTGGCTCTTTTTTTCTGGTCCCATAATCACGCGTTCGATAGACTTCTCAAAGTCAACCTGCTCTATTGCATCCTTGTTGTATCGGGCAGCAAGAAGCGCAGCCTCATTGCAAAGATTGGCCAAATCTGCGCCGGAAAACCCTGGTGTCTGGGCAGCCAAGGATTTAAAGTCTACACTGGGTGCAAGCTTTAATTTACGCACATGAACCTTCAAAATCTCTTCTCTTCCTTTTATATCTGGAAGATTAACGATTATATGCCGGTCAAACCTTCCTGGTCGAAGTAATGCTGGGTCAAGCGTGTCTGGACGGTTGGTAGCTGCAATCAGAATAATTCCGGTTTGGGAATCAAAACCATCCATCTCTACTAACAATTGATTAAGGGTTTGCTCACGTTCATCATGACCGCCACCAATACCTGCAAAACGCAGCCGACCAACAGCATCTATTTCATCAATAAAAATAATTGCGCCTTTACCTGATGCCTTGGCTGCGCGCCTACCTTGCTCAAATAAATCCCGCACCCGGGATGCCCCTACCCCCACAAACATCTCTACAAAATCCGAACCTGAGATGCTAAAAAATGGCACCCCTGCCTCACCGGCAACTGCCCGGGCAATAAGAGTTTTCCCACAACCCGGTGGCCCAACCAAAAGAACACCCTTGGGGATTTTACCCCCTAATCTTTGAAATTTTTTGGGATCTTTTAAAAATTCTATTACCTCTTGTAATTCCTCTTTAGCCTCATCTACACCCGCTACATCTTCAAAGGTTACCTTCTCACCTTCCTGCCCGCTATGAATTTTGGGCCGGACCTTGCCGAAACTCATAATCCTTGTTCCAAACTGCTCCCCCCGACTGTTTATCCACCACAAGAAACCAATTAAAAGAAGTACTGGGCCTAACTGTAAAATTAGATTCGCCCAAAGTGTACGCGGCGGTTTTACCTCAACATGAGAAAGGTTCTCTCTCAAGATACTCATTAAATCAGAGTCATTGGCAGGAAGGTAAACAAAAAATCTACTATTATCCACAAATACACCTTCGATAATCATATCTCTAATAATAACCGATTTTATTTTGGCAGGTTCATTTTTTACATAACGATAAAATTCACTGTAAGCGAGCTCTTTAGGTATGCCCGTTAAAGAAATATTTATGGTACTGATAAAGATATAGAATAACAACAATAGTAATAACCACCCAAAAGGGAATCTTTTATTTTTCTTGGGTTTTTTAAATGAGTTATTCGCCATATATTCACCCTATGATTAAATATAAAACCTGAAGTAATATTATAACTCTAACTGTAGTAAAAGCAAGAGTAATTGTAACTTCGGCGCAGTTAAAATTATTTTGGGTAGACAAAGGAATCTTTTTTAAAATAAAAAACCCGCTTTGGTTTAAGCGGGTTTTTATCAATTCTATCCCAGTAACACTAACGCTTGGTCCACTGGAATCTTTTACGTGCTCCCTTCTGGCCGTATTTCTTGCGTTCCTTTGCCCGTGGGTCACGAGTTAAAAAACCCTGCTGCCGTAATTGCTCCTTAAGGCCTGGGTCAATCAATGCCAACGCCCGGGCAATCGCCAACCGCAAGGCACCTGCCTGGCCAGTTAAGCCGCCACCTCGGATATTGGCAGTTATATCAAACTTATCTTGATTATTAGTAGCAACTAAGGCCTGGCGAACAATTATCCTATCCGTCTCCCTTAAAAAGTATCTTTCAAAAGGTCGTGAATTTACAATAAGCTTGCCTGTTCCCGGAATAATCTTTACCCTTGCCACCGACTCTTTACGCCTACCTGTGGTAAGTATTGCTGCATTATCAGTCATTATTAAACCTCCAAAATAATCGGTTTCTGGCCAGAATGCCTATGCTTATCATCTGCATACACCTTCAATCTCTTTACTAACCTCCTACCTAAAGGCCCCGGTGGCAACATCCTTGAAACCGCCAACTTCATTACTGTTGTTGGTTTTTTCTCTAATAACTTATCGAGAGTAACCTCCTTTAGGCCACCGGGATAACCTGAAAAACGCCGGTAAATCTTTTCTTGAAGCTTTCTGCCCGTAAACCGCACCTTGGCAGCATTAATTATAATAACACCGTCTCCGCATTCCATATGCGGCGTATAAAAAGGTTTGTGCTTCCCCCGCAATAAAACCGCAGCCTTGGTAGCCACCCTTCCTAGAATTTTATCTTTGGCATCAATTATATACCAAGCCCGTTTTAATTCCTCTTTTTTTGGGATATAGGTTTTTAGCATCTTGTAAATCCTTTTTTAAAAGTGAATAAAGTATACCCGATTTTTTTAATAAGTCAATATTTTTTTAACCTTTAATATTTAACCTTTAACAAACACAGCCCTCTTGCCGGTACGCAAAACGCTGCCTTTCGGCGATCTCGTGAACGTAAAATCTGTTTAAGACTACCAGGCTTAAGTCTTCCTCTACCTACCTCTAAAAGAACACCCACAATTCGCCTGACCATATGATTAAGGAAGCCATCTGCCTCAATATCAAAAAAGAACAAATCATTAATTTTGGAAATCTTAAGGCGCTTTACCTGGCGGATATAATTATTATCTTTTCTGGTAACCCCGCAAAAGGCTTTAAAATCATGAGTGCCTACAACTGCCTTGGCCTCCTTTTGCATTAATTTCAGATTAAGCGGATAAGGAAAATGATAGCTCGTATCCCGTAAAAATACCGACCTTTCCTTGCGGTTTAAAATGGTATAACGATATACCTTCGAACGAGCCTGAAAGCGACTATGGAAGTCTTCTTTTACTTTTCTTACCCTTCGTACTGCAATAGTGGAAGGCAAAAGCGCATTTAAGCTATTTTTAAGTTTATCACAGCTTATAGCCTTGTGGGTTTTAAAATGCGCAACCTGACCTAAGGCATGCACCCCGGCATCTGTCCTACTGGCAGCAACAAGATTAACCTTATGCCCCAGTATCTTAGCTAATACGCCTTCAATTGTCTCTTGGATACTGGGAAAATCTAATTTTTTTTGCGCCTGCCAGCCACAAAACTGACTTCCGTGGTATTCAATCTCTAAACAAAATTTCGGCATTAAGCTTTTTCAAAAAGCAATTCAGCAATCTGGACGGCGTTTGTAGCTGCACCCTTACGCAGATTATCTGCCACCACCCACAACCAAAGGCCATTTTTGACCATTGGGTCATTGCGGATGCGACCTACATAGACATCATCCCTTCCTTCCACATCCTTCGGCATAGGATAGAGGCTATTTTTGGGTTCATCGATTACTATAATACCCTTTGCCTTGGATAAAATAGACCTTACCTTATCCGCGCTTATGTATTCTCTGGTTTCAAGATAAACCGCCTCTGAATGGCCAGTTCTTACTGGCACCCTAACTGTGGTTGCTGAAATCTTAATTTTATTGTCATGCATAATCTTATGCGTCTCTTTAACCAGTTTCCACTCCTCTGAAGTGTAATCATCTTGCGCGAAGCCGCCAATATGGGGAAAAACATTGTAGCCTAACTGTTGGGGCATTGCCCTTTTTTCTAAAGCTACATTTACATTGGTAAACCCCTGGTTAGATACCAATCTGATTTCTTCATTCAGCTGCTCTACTGCCTGCCGGCCCGCGCCTGATGCCGCTTGAAGTGTAGTTACGACTACGCGCCTTATTCCCACTTTTTTATAAATAGGCCACAGCGCTACTACCATCTGGATAGTAGAGCAATTGGGGTTTGCAATAATACCTGAGTGTTTTTTTACATCCCCTGGGTTAACCTCAGGAACAACCAGAGGAACCTTGGGATCCATGCGAAAATCTGCGCCATTATCAATAACCACTGCACCCTTTTTTACCGCCTCAGGGGCATAGGTTACTGCCGCGCCCTTCTCACCCTCGGTGCCAGCAAAAAGGGCTACATCTATCCCGGCAAAACCATCTTGAGATATAGGCTCAACCGAATACTTTACTCCTTCCACCTCAATATCTCTTGCTGAGCGGGCAAATACCTTTAAATTGGCAATAGGAAAATCGCGCTGGCGCAAGACCCGAAGCATCTCAATTCCTACTGCCCCTACACCTACTACTGCAACATTGTATCTTTTCATCTTCTCATCTCTTAAAATTTTACAGGTTCTCAACTACTAAATCTCCTACCTCTTGAGTAGTAAAACCCATCTTTCCGGCGGCAAGCGATTTTAATTTTGTCTGCACCACTTTTATTACTGCATCTTCAACTGCCTTGGCTGCCTTAAATTCTCCCAAATTCTCCAGCATCATACCTACCGCGCATATTGCAGCCAAGGGATTTATCACATTTTTTCCCGTATATTTAGGCGCGCTTCCGCCAATTGGCTCAAACATTGATACGCCCTCAGGGTTGATATTGCCTCCTGCAGCTATACCCATACCGCCCTGAATCATTGCCCCTAAGTCAGTAATTATGTCTCCAAACATATTATCCGTAACAATAACGTCAAACCATTCAGGATTCTTTACAAACCACATCGTAGTTGCATCTACATGGGCGTAATCAGTGGTGATATCCGGATATTCCTTGGCTACCTCATAAAAGGTGCGCTCCCATAAATCCCAGGCATAGGTCAAAACATTGGTCTTGCCGCAAAGGGTGAGTTTTTTCTTGCGGTTGCGTTTCCTTGTGTATTCAAAGGCAAAACGGATACAACGTTCAACCCCTTTACGGGTATTGTAAGAAATCTGAATAGCTACCTCGTCCTTTGTCCCTTTGTTCCTAAACTCACCCATCCCTTTATAAAGGCCTTCAGAGTTTTCCCGCACCACCACAAAATCAATATCCTCAGGCCGTTTGTCCTTTAAAGGACAAAACTGGGCATTATAAAGCCTAACTGGCCGAAGGTTTATATACTGGTCAAGAGAAAACCTTAATTTTAAAAGTATGCCTGTCTCCAAAATGCCTGGCTTAACCTCAGGATGGCCAATTGCGCCTAAAAATATCGCGGAATATTTTTTCAACTCCTCAATATCCTTATCCTCAAGTGTCTTTTGGGTTCGAAGATAACGCTCACCGCCAAAGTCAAAGTGCTGCAAGGAGTAAGAAAAACCAAATTTCTTACTTGCCGCCTCCAAGACCTTTAACCCCTCCCTAACTACCTCAGGTCCAGTGCCATCTCCAGGAATAACTGCAATCTTATGCATCTTCCTCTTTTTCTCCCTTCTTGGTTTTAGACTTAAGCCAATTCATCAACCCCCCCTTTTTAACAATCTCAGTCAAGAATTCAGGAAAGGGTTGGGTCTTATAGGTTTTATTCTGGGTCAAATTATTGATAACCCCACAAGAGATATCTATAGAAAGCTTATCACCTTCATTAATCTCATCCGCCTCTTTTAATTCCAAAAAAACCAGCCCTAAATTTATAGCATTGCGGAAGAAAATCGCAGCAAAGCTTTTGGCTATAACCGCAGAAACTCCGCAGCCCTTTATAGCCAGAGGCGCATGCTCCCGGGAAGAGCCGCAACCAAAATTCTTACCGGCAACAATTATATCGCCTGGCTTAACCTTCTGGACAAAATTCGGTTGTATGTTTTCCATGCAATGAACGCCCAATTCCTTGGCATCGGTTGAAACCAGATATTTAGCAGCGATGATATCATCGGTATTTATGTCATCGCCAAATTTATGCGCCTGGCCACTAATTATCATAAAACCTCCTCAGGATGTGCAATCATTCCTTTAACAGCCGAGGCAGCAGCAACCGCCGGGCTAGAAAGATAAACCAAAGACTCAGGGCTACCCATCCTACCCACGAAATTCCTATTGGTGGTAGCCAGACAGCGTTCCCCTGCGGTTAAAATACCAGCATGCCCACCCAAACAAGGGCCACAGGTAGGAGTCAAGAAAACAGCCCCTGCTTTAACAAAAATATCCACCAGGCCCTCTTTTATTGCCTCAAGATATATCTTCTGGGTTGCCGGTATAACAATCAAACGTAAGCCTGGACTGACCCTTTTGCCTTTTAAAATGCGACCAGCAATCCTTAAATCAGTTATTCTACCATTAGTACAAGAGCCAATCACTACCTGGTCTAACTTTACATCTTTTAACTCGCTGGCAAATTTTACATTGCTGGGAAGATGTGGGCATGCCACCACCGGTTCAATCTTGGAGACATCAAACTCAAATATCCTCTCGTAAAAAGCATCCCTATCACTTTTAAAGATACGAAATTTACGCGGCGCAGGCGTTACATAATCCAGGGTAATATCATCAGGCTCAACAATCCCTGCCCGCGCGCCTGCCTCAATAGCCATATTGCACATCGTAAAACGCTCATCCATCCCCAGTTTTTCAATCACTGGCCCGCTAAACTCCATTACCTTATACAATGCCCCATCTACGCCGATTTTACCAATGGTAAACAAAATCAAATCCTTGCCACAGACCCAGTTCCTCAGTTTACCAGTATAGATAAATTTTAAGGTACCTGGGACCTTAAACCAACATTTACCATCTACAAAGGCCCGGGCAAGGTCAGTAGAGCCAACACCTGTCGAATAGCATCCTAAGGCGCCATACGTGCAGGTATGGGAATCCGCCCCAATAACCAGATCCCCTGGTAGCACTAGTTTTTTCTCCGGCAAAAGCGCATGCTCAATACCCATACAACCCACTTCAAAATAATTCTTTATCTGTTGCTCTCGGGCAAAGTCAGCTAATATTTTGCACTGGTTGGCGCTTTTGGCATCCTTGGCTGGGGTAAAATGGTCAGGGACTAAGGCAATCTTATTGCGATTAAAAACCTTGCTAAAACCTGCCTTTTTAAACTCGGCAATAGCTAAAGGCGCGGTTATATCGTTACCCAAGGCCAAATCAACCCGCACCTCGATAAAATCTCCCGGGCTTATCGATTTTTCCTCAGTATGCGCAAGTAATATCTTTTCTGCAATTGTATGCCCCATTTTAAGTTATATAAAAATTGTTTTATTTAAATTTTTTTACTATAATTGAGGCGTTATGACCACCAAACCCTAATGAATTGGAGAGGCAAACATCCACATCTATCTTGCGGGCAACATTAGGAACATAATCCAAATCACATTCCGGATCTGGATATTCATAATTTATTGTAGGAGGAACAACCCCTTCTTTTATAGCTAAACAACAAACCAAAAACTCTACCCCTCCGGCTGCGCCTAATAAGTGGCCAGTCATAGACTTAGTAGAAGAAACCATTACCTTTTTGGCATAATGCCCAAAGGTTCTTTTTATGGCCTTGGTTTCAACAATATCATTCAACTTAGTAGAGGTGCCATGGGCATTGATATAATCCACATCTTCAGGATTAATCCGGGCATCATTTAAGGCCCAAAGCATAGCCAGGCTTGCGCCTTCTCCATCCGGGTCAGGGGCAGTGATATGATAGGCATCGCAAGACATTCCAAAACCAACAACCTCAGCATAAATAGTTGCGCCACGCCTCTGGGCATGTTCCAAACTCTCCATTACAACCAAGCCACTACCTTCAGCCATCACAAAGCCATCACGCTGAACATCAAATGGCCGTGAGGCCTTCTTGGGTTCATCATTCCTTGTGGAAAGGGCCTTTAAGGCGCAAAAACCGCCTAATCCTAAATGGGTTATACAACTCTCTGTGCCTCCGGCAATAATCACATCAGCATCGCCACGCTGGATTACCCGAAATGCCTCGCCTAAGGCATGATTGCCTGAGGCACAAGCAGTAGTTACACAAAAATTTGGACCCTTAAGGCCAAAATTTATCGCTACCTGGCCTGCTGCCTCATTAACAATAAGCATTGGTATAAGAAAAGGAGAAAGCCTCTTTGGCCCAGAAGCAAGATAAACATTATGCTCCTCTTCCATTACGCGCAGGCTACCAATGCCTGAGCCGATAACTACACCAATTCTTTCTTTATTCTCTTTATCTAAATCCAAACCCGCGTCTTTAATCGCCTGAACCGAGGCAGCAATAGCATACTGCACAAATTTCTCAGTGCGGTTGACGTCTTTTTTAGTTATTCCATAATTTAAAGGGTCAAAGCCCTTCACCTCTGCAGCTATCCGACAGTCAAAGGCTGAGGCATCAAAAGTAGTAATCGGGCCAACCCCGGATTTCCCCTCAGTAAGCGATTTCCAAAAAGTAGAGATATCGTTCCCTACTGGAGAAATAACACCTAAACCTGTAATCACAACCCTTTTTTTATCCATCTTGACTTAAAATTTACCCCGCCAAGAAAAGGCGGGGTAAAAAACCAAATTATCTCAATATTATATCATTATTTATTGGCGGTCTTCTCCTCAATATATTTAATTGCGTCTCCTACTGTAGTTATCTTCTCGGCATCCTCATCAGGAATCTCTATGCCAAACTCCTCTTCTAAGGCCATAACCAACTCAACGGTATCAAGAGAGTCTGCTCCCAGGTCATCAACAAATGAGGCCTCAGGAGTTACTTCTTCAGGTTTCACACCCAGCTGTTCTGCTATAATTGACTTCACCTTATCTGGAACTGCCATATTCTTTCCTCCTTTATAACACTTTCTTTTTTTAAGCCATTACCATCCCACCATCAACAACTATTGTCTGCCCCGTTATATAAGCAGCCTCCTCTGATGATAGAAATAAACAGGCATTAGCAACATCCCGTGGCTGCCCGAACCTTGCCAACGGGATACCCGTAAGCATCTTTTGCTTTAATTCCTCTGGTAACCTTGCCGTCATTTCGGTCTGGATAAAGCCTGGTGCTACAGCATTGACCGTAATATTCCTGCTGGCTAACTCCTTAGCCAGGGTCTTAGTAAGGGCAATTATCCCAGCTTTAGAGGCGGCGTAATTTACCTGTCCCGGATTGCCAATTATGCCAATGATCGAGGCAATATTAACTATTCTGCCATAACGCTGCTTCAGCATCACCCGGCTTACTGCCTTGCAGCAATTAAAGACCCCTTTTAGATTCACCTGCATCACTGCATCCCATTCAGCCTCAGTCATCCGCAAAATGAGATTATCCTTGGTGATGCCGGCATTGTTAACTAATATATCAACCTTTTTTAATTTGTCAAGAATTTTGTTTATTGCTTCCTCAACCTGCTGCAAAGAAGAAACATCCAGCTTTAATGCCAAGGAATTCCTTCCTAAGGCCTCAATCTCGTTTGCGGTCTCCTCTGCCTTTTGCAGGTTAATATCGCTTATAACCACATCCGCGCCCTCCTGGGCAAAAAGCAAGGCAATCTCCCGGCCAATACCCTGGGCTGCGCCAGTAACCACAGCAACTTTACCTTTCAAACGCATCTTAATCCACTCCTTTGCTTAAGGATAAAATATCATCCTTTTTTTCAATGGTTATCACCTCAACCCCCGGTTCTATCCTGCGCATTAATCCTTTTAAAACCTTGCCTGGGCCAAATTCGTAGAATTTAGTTACCCCCTGCTTCAGCAGAAAACGCATTGACTCCTCCCAGCGGACAGTAGAATACATCTGGTGCAGTAAATTCTCCCTAATCTCTTCTACCCTGGTCTGGATAGAAGCAGTATAATTGCTTACCACTGGGCAATACGGCTCTGCTATTTTTACTTCTTCAAGATACTTCTCAAGAATCCCAGCTGCCTGGCGCATTAAGGAGGAATGAAACCCTCCGCTTACCTCTAACTCAATCACCCGCTTTGCCCCTGCCTCAATACACATCTTTTCTGCCTGGCTTAAGGCCTCTACCTTACCCGAAATAACTAACTGCCCCGGACAATTAATATTGGCAATCTCGGCCTGGGATTTAAGGCAGATATCTTTGACCTTATCCAAGGGCAAATCCAAGACTGCCGCCATCTTTCCGGGATAGCTACGGCAGGCATCATCCATAATCTCTGCTCTTCTACGCACCAGCCTCAAGCCATCAGCAAAACTAAAAACCCCGGCAGCAGTTAAAGCTGAATACTCACCCAGGCTTAAACCGGCAGTAAAGTCGGGCTTTAAATCTACCCTTTTTACAAAGGAGTAAAAAGCAGCCAAGCTAACAGTAAAAATTGCCGGCTGGGAGATAATGGTTTGCTTAAGGGCTTCAGGGGTGCCGTTGAAACATATATCCCGCAGATTAAATCCTAAAACCTGATTAGCTTTATCAAAGAGCTCTCTGGCCTCAGGGAAGGTCTCATCTAAATCCTTTCCCATACCTATATATTGACTACCTTGACCTGCAAAAAGAAAAGCAACCTTTTCCATTTATTTAAACAATCTTGGTTACCACTCTATTACACAAGCCCCCCAAACCAATCCTGCACCAAAGGCATCTAAAAGAAGGATATCCCCTTTTTTAACCCTCTGGCTTTTTATTGCCTCACAAAAGGCAGTAGCTGTGGAGGCCGAAGACATATTTCCATATTTTTCTATATTAAGGTAAACCTTCTCTAAAGGCAGGCCTAATTTTTTAGCCACAGCAGCAATGATTCTCATATTAGCCTGGTGGGGAATAAGCATATCTATATCACTACAGCTAAGGTGGGCATTTTTTAAAGCGTTCTGCGCTGCCTCTGTCATACAAAGAATCGCTATTTTAAATAACTCATTTCCCTGCATCTTGATATAATGAAGCCGCTCATCTACTGTCTGGTGGGCAGCAGGGCAACGTGAACCACCAGCAGGGACAAATAAAAGGTCTTTCTTTGTACCATCTGCCCTAAGATAACTACCAAGCATTCCTCCCCTTTGCACCTTAGCCAATACGCAGGCACCTGCGCCATCGCCAAAAAGAACACAGGTATTTCTGTCTTTCCAATCAGTAATTGAAGATAAAACCTCTGCCCCTACCAAAAGGCAATTTTTACAATACCCTGCACTAATAAACTGCTGGGCAACTACCAAGCCATAGACAAAACCTGCACAGGCAGCAGAAATATCAAAACAAATGGCATTTTTTGCGCCTAAACCTGCCTGGATAAGCGTCGCCACCGAGGGAAACTGCATATCCGGGGTAACGGTAGCCACAATTATGAGGTCTACCTCCTCAGGCTTTAAAGCGGCATCCCGCAACGCCTCTATGGCTGCCTTAAGGCCAAGGTCAGAGGTAGCCTCTTTTGCAGACACCAGCCTTCTTTGCTTTATCCCGGTGCGGGTAGTAATCCATTCATCTGAGGTATCAACCATTTTCTCTAAATCAAAATTGGTTAATACCTTTTTGGGTAAATACTCCCCAACTCCAACAACCCCTACCCGGCAAGTCTCTTTTGTTGTATTCTCAGCCACTGGAATACCTTTCTGCTACCACCTTTACTATCTCTTTATTTACATTGCGCTCAACCTCTTCCTTAGCTACTCGGATGGCATTTTTTATAGCCTTGATATTGGAACGACCATGGCCAATAATAACTACTCCATTTACCCCTAAAAGAGGGGCGCCGCCATACTCGGCATAATCAATATCCCGTTTAAACCGCCTGAGGCTGCCTTTAAGCAACATAACCCCCAAAATATTCCAAAAATTACCCATAAGATGCCTTTTTAAAAATTCATGCAAGGTCTCAGCCACGCTCTCAGTTACCTTTAAGGCCACATTGCCCACAAAGCCATCGCAGATTATAATGTCACACTTGCCGGAAAAAAGGTCTTTGCCTTCTACATTGCCAATGAAATTCAAGTGACTCTGCTCTAATAACTCATAGCTCTCTTTTAAAAAATCCGTTCCCTTGGTCTCCTCCTCTCCCACATTCAGCAGCCCGACAGTAGGATTACTCCGATTAAAAATCTTACGCATATAGGTATCAGCCATAATACCATACTGGAGCAGATGGACTGGTTTGGGATTAATGTTTGCACCGACATCAATTACCATAGATGGGTTGCCTAAGGTAGGCATAACAATACCAATACCCGGCCGCTCGATACCCGGCAAAAGCCCTAAGGTCAATATTGCTGCGCAAGCCACTGCGCCTGTGTTGCCTGCGCTGAAAAAGGCATCGGCCTGGCCATCGCGAACCAGATTCAGGCCAACTACGATGGATGAATCCTTTTTCTTACGAACACTTACTGCTGCAGCATCATCCATCTCGATAACCTCAGATGCAGGATGCAGTTGTATACCGAAGCCTGAATATCTATATTCTGCCAGCATCTTCTCTAAGGTGGGGATATGGCCTACCAGTAATATCTCTAACCCATATTCTTTCACTGCGGCAATTGCCCCCTCCACCACAACAGCTGGGGCATAATCGCCACCCATAGCATCAACGGCAATCTTCATCTTAGCTTCCTTTATTAAGCAGATTTCTTTTTGCTCTTTTTAGGCTTAATCTCTACAGCTTGTTTTCCATCGTAAAAACCGCAGAAGCCACATACGCGATGGGTCAGTTTAGGTTTTTTGCATTGCGGACAAGGCACAAGCGCAAGATTAGCTAGTTTCCAATGCGTTCGACGCCTTCTACCTCTGGCCTTAGAATGTCTTTTCTTGGGTAAAGCCACAGTTATCAACTCCTTTCTTCAAGATTAAAACAGCTACAGTTTTCTTTATTAAGATCTTTTCCACATCGGGGACACAACCCCTTGCAGTTGGAGCTACAGAGAAATTTTATGGGAAAATCTAATATAATCTCTTCTCTTATATCAGGCAATAAATCTATTACCTCATCTGGACTGTGAACCTCATAGTGGAGTTGTAATTTTCGATTAAATGTTGCCTCAAACTCCACAAGGCAGCGGCTACAGGTAGCAATGCCTTTAAAACTCAACAGGGTATTAACAGTAACCGCGTTGGTAATCCTAAAGACCTCTGCCCGGATAAATAAAGGGGCAGAAAATTTGATGGCATCAGTATCTAAATCGTAATCACTTATGCATTCCTCCTGGTCTAAAACCAAACCCTCAGGAGGAATCTGAGCTACCTGTATTTTCATTCTATTAAGTCCGATGTTGAATCGAGTGTAACTTCTTCTTTAAGGCCAGAGCTACAAAGTCAGGAACAAAATTGGTCAAGTCTGCGCCTAAACTAGATGCCTCTTTTAAAAGACGTGAAGAGATATAACTATAAGATTCGTGGGGCATAAGAAAGATTGTTTCGATATCTGGGCTAAGCTTACGATTGGTTAAAGCCATCTGGAATTCATATTCAAAATCCGAAACCATCCGTAGCCCCCTAATAAGTAACTTGGCCTTCTTTTTATGGGCATAATCAATAACCAACCCCGAGAAATCATCAACCTCCACTCCGGGCATATCCTTAACTGCCTGCCTCAGCATCGCCACCCTCTCTTTTACACTAAAAAGTGGTTTTTTTTGAGGATTGTGCGCCACTGCTACAATAACCTCGCCAAAGATATCCCTAGCCCGTTGAATCAAGTCAATATGCCCAAAGGTCACAGGATCAAAACTACCAGGATATATCGCCCTCTGACACATTATTGACCTCCTAGTCTTTATCGTCCTTTCGTAAAAAAGAAATTTTTTATTAACTCCTACCGGTAAATAGGTTCGTTAGTGGTAAGATTTACTACCCCCATTTTTCAGCCAAAAGGAGATTTTTATCTCTAAGACTGTTATTAAAGAACCTGCTTTGTGTCCAAAGTGCGATTCAGAGACCTATCTCTGGAAACACCATTCAAACTGAAGTCGCATTCGCGGCTATTGCTATAAAAATCTCACTGTAAAAGGCAATTCGCCCCTGGACAACCAAAAATACTACCATAATTTAACTCAAATGCAAAGCAAAATAAGCATATTTAATGTCTAAGTGGTGGTTATAGACTTAAGATACAATAAACATATATAAAAAGAAAAATGGCTTCGTGAACATAAAACCAATTTACTATACCAAGACAAATCCTTTAAAAATTGCCAAAGACCCGATTGGGACATCAAAATCGTTTGGCGGTTAAAACCAGCTAGTCAAAGACGGTTTTTTGCATTACATTAAAGATTAACTCTTGAGACTTATAGCGGCTTTGAGTCCGATTTAGGTTTGTGGGGTCTTATGGCCTTAAGGCATATCTACAAAATTATTTAAACCCAACTTAAGACCTAAAAAGACCGATGCCTCAAGAACAAAATTCTCTTAACGTCATTCTTACTGGAAGTCATTCCTTGATTTCTTATAGTTTTAAGAAAGAGCGATTGTTCTTTTGATAATAATTAAAGTACGGCTCAAGAAGAAATGTTGCCGTAATTTAACTTTTCCTTTTAAAAATTCTCTTTGACATCTTTTTTAGCTTTGCCCCTATTACCTATTCCGCACTTAGAAAGAAATTACATATCCGGCAACATTTATTTTGTAAAAGAACTGAACTTATAGTTTTTTAACCAAGGCCACCTCTTGACAATCAGGAAACTTAGGACAGTTTATGCACTCCACCCAGACCTTATGGGGAAGCCTGTCATGGCTAATCTGGCGAAAACCAAATTTTTGGAAAAATTTAGGCTGATAAGTCAATACAAATACGCGACTAACCCCAAATTCCTCAGCCTCTTTAATACATGCCTCAACCAAACTCCTGCCAATACCCTGTTTTTGATATTTTTGTTCAACTGCCAAGGATTTAATCTCTGCTAAATCCTGCCAGGTGACATGCAAGGCAGCACAACCAATCACCCGCCTATTCAACTCGCAGACCCAAAAGTCACGGATGTTGTCATACAACTCATTTAAAGAACGAGGGAGCATCAGGTCTTTGCTAGCAAAATTATTTATTATTTTTTGAATCCTTAAAATATCTGCAACCTTGGCTTTTCTTAACATCCCACCTCCATAAAATACTATTTAATCTCCGTACCCTTAGCCACCACCACTACAGCCGAATCAGTCACATAAAAACGCTTCCTATCTTCATTCAAATCATAACCAATAACCATCCCTTGAGGAATATTCACATCCTTATCAATGATAGCCCTGCGGATTTTGGCATACCTGCCCACATTTACACTTTCCATAAGAATGGAATCGTACACCTCTGAATAACTATTGATTCTCACATTCGGGGAAAGAACTGAATTTTGCACCTTTCCACCACTGATTATGCATCCGCTGGAGATAATTGAATTTAAGGCCAAACCAACCCTACCGGTAATCACCTCCCCGGCAAATACCGTCTTGGCTGGCGGATACTGTTCCTGATAGGTCCTTATTGGCCATTCGCGGTCATAGAGATTAAAAAGCGGATCGACCTGGACCAAATCCATATTAGCCTCAAAGTAGGCATCAATGGTTCCAATATCCCGCCAATACTGCGCCTCTTTTTTATTCTCATCAATAAAATTGTAACTTACGACAGCATATTTTTTCTCCAGCAACCAGGGCAGGATGTCACGGCCAAAATCATGAGTAGAAGAGCTATTCCGAGAATCCACAAAAAGCGCCTCTTCTAAAACATCGTGTTTAAACACATAAATCCCCATAGAGGCAAAGACCTTATCAGGGCGAGAAGGTATCGTCTTAGGGAGACGGGGTTTCTCTTCAAAACCTATAACCCTGCCCATACTATCTACCTCTACCACACCCAACTGGCTGGCCTTATCCTTGTTAACCTCAACCACCCCAATTGTCACATCCGCATTCGTCTCGCGATGAAAATCGATCATCTTATAATAATTCATCTTATAGACATGGTCGCCTGCCAAAATCAAGACATCATCGGGATTCTCCATCTCTACGGTATAAAAATTCTGGTAAATAGCATCCGCCGTACCCTGGTACCAACTCTCGCCCACCCTCTGCTGGGCAGGAAGAAGCTCCAGATACTCACCCAACTCCGAAGAAAAGATATTCCATCCCAGCCTAATATGACGATGTAGAGACGCTGATTTGTATTGGGTCAGGACATATATCCGCCGGAGTCCCGAATTAACACAATTGCTCAAGGTAAAATCAATGATGCGGTAAATCCCGCCAAAAGGAACCGCTGGTTTAGTACGGTCTTTGGTCAAAGGCCAAAGCCTCTCTCCCTTACCCCCCGCCATTATGAATGTCAGAACCTTTTTCATCATAGCACAATCAACGCCATAATCCCCTTGCGGATCATCATTATACCAATTGCTGCCAAAAGAATATACATCACCTTGGAAATTGCCCGGCTACCCGCCTCTCCGAAAAACCGTAACACCAATCCGGCATTCAAAAAAACAATCCAGGTAACCAACATATTAGCTACAACTGATACAAGCGTAGGCACAAAACCAAAATTATCCCGTAGAATCAAAGTAGTTGTCAATACTGCTGGACCAGTAATAAGAGGAGTACCTAAAGGAAATACCCCCACATCCATATCACGGCTATCAGAAAAAATATTCTTTTGGCCATGAGGGAAAATGAGTCTTAAGGAAAGGATAAAAAGCAATGCCCCCCCGGCAATCTGAAAATCCGCAATGCTAATCCCTACCAAACGCAGTATCCATTTGCCTACGACCATAAAGATTACTGCCAAGGCCGTGGCTGTAGCTACCGAGTCTAAAATAATCCTATGCCTTTCTCTTTTTGTCTTGCCTGCAACCAAAGATATAAACAAAGGTATATTTCCTATAGCATCTACAGCAATAAATATAGGTATAAAGGTTAAAAGCAATGTGTAAAATATCTTTAACATAGAGAAATATTATATAAGAGTTAATAAAAAAGGCAAGAAATTATTACGCGGTTGACAAGGATATAATTACCTGTTAATATACCAGCTATCCAAAAAGGACCAAAATATGAATCTGCGATTATTGGCTGAACATTTCTTAGAGCTGCTTTATCCTAATGTCTGTGCATCCTGCAAAAAGAGACTAACCGATAAAGCAGCAATAGAAGGGGTGGTTTGTTTAGAATGCTGGCAAAAAATCAAAAAGAATTCCCCACCTTTTTGTTACCTCTGCGGTAGGCATATCGAAAAAAACTCATTGGGCAAAAATATCTGTTACTCCTGTGCCCGTAAAAATCTTTATTTCGATAGGATATTCGCCGTAGGCCCTTACGAAGGGGTTATAAAAGAGCTTATCCATGCCTTTAAATATAAAGGTAAAAAAAAGCTGGGCCAGGCCTTAGCAAGGCTAATGCAGGATTTTATCTTAGAATACAAAATTCCGATTTGGTTCATTGATTCGATTGTGCCTGTGCCGCTACATCCCAGGCGTCTACGAGAAAGAGAATTCAACCAATCCCTTATCTTAGGGCGCATATTGGCGCAAAGATTTAACAAGCCCATTGCAGAAAATCTGCTTATCCGCCACCGTTACACCAAAAGCCAAGCAACCCTGGAAGACTCGCAAAGGTTAAAAAATGTTAAGGGTAGTTTTGGAATAAAAAATAAAGAAACCTTTGAAGCAAAAAATATCTTACTCGTCGATGACGTCTTTACCAGTGGCGCAACCTGTTCAGAGGCAGCGCGAACCCTTAAAGAGGCAGGGGCAACGGTTGTCTTTGTATTAACCCTGGCCAACTAAAACACTTTAAAAATGAGGCTACTAAGGGACTATTTTTTAAAAGAGTTTATTGGTCCGCTATTCCTCAGCATTGGGATTATCACCTTCGTGATGCTCTTGGGTAACCTTCTCAAATTGGCCGAGTTGGTAATTAATAAAGGCGTGGACATTAATAATGTACTTAAGCTTTTCTTGTGGATGATACCGTATCTATTAAGTTACGTGCTTCCTATATCTGCCCTCACTGCCACCCTGCTTGCCTTAGGACGCCTCTCCAGCGACAATGAGATTATTGCGATAAAGTCATCGGGTATAAATCTATTTAATCTAATTTTGCCACTTTTAATAATTGGGCTGATACTGAGCGCAATCCTGGTTGTTTTTAACGACCGGGTGATTCCCTACTCCCATTTTGCCTCGCGAAGAATACTTATGGATGTGGGGTTAAAAAATCCTGCTGCGGCAATTGAGCCTGGCGTATTTATCAACTCCTTTGAAAAATACATAATTTTTGTTTATCGGGTTGAAGAAAATAGACTCAGCAATATCCGCATTTACGAACCACGGACAGGAAATCCTCCCCGGACAATCGTAGCCAAACACGGCGAATTCATAAGCCTACCTGAAACCAAAACTATAAAATTAAAATTGATTGACGGGACCTCAGACGAACCCGACCCTAAAAACCCCAATAACTTTTATAAAATGAACTTCAAGCAATATTTTATGAGTCTCTCGTTAAGCCAAAATGATAATAAAAAAATTGAAAAAAAAGCCAAGGATATGACTCTGCAGGAATTAAAGATTGAGGTTGAAAAACTCAAAAAAAAAGGAATCGACCCCACACCCCTAATTACTGAAATAAATAAAAGGGTGGCCCTGGCCTTATCCACTTTTATCTTTGTATTATTAGGCTCATCTGTTGCTGTGTTCAGCCGGCGCCGAGAAAAATCCTTTAATTTTGCCATCTCCTTTGTTATCATTGGGGCTTACTACCTTCTATCCTTAGCTGCCGAAACCCTAAGCCTACAAGGTCTTCTAAATCCTAATTTGGCAATGTGGTTACCTAACCTGGTATTTGGCCTTGTGGGCAGTATACTCCTGTACCGCGTATGCGCCTGTTAGAACGCTATATACTAAAGCAGGTCTTGGAAATTTTTCTAAGTTGCCTGCTACTGTTTTTTTCCCTCTATATTATTATTGATATCTTTTCTCATCTTGATGAAATACTAAAACAACACCCTGATTATTTACTCTTACTTAATTACTATCTGTCCTATCTCCCAATCATCTTTGTCCAAGTCGCACCATTCTGTTGTCTTTTATCAATCCTGTATGCCTTTAGCAAGTTAAACCGAGACAACGAGATTATCGCTATGCGCTCCCTAGGGGTAAGTATCTGCCAGCTTATAAAGAATGTAGTTATTTTAGGAATCCTTATTGGCGGGCTGGCATTCTGGATGAACGACAGGCTCGTACCTGTAGCCAATAGCCGAATCCAATCTCTAAAAAACGAATTCGAAGGTAAGGGTAAAAAGGGGGAGGCAAAGAAAAATCAAGATGAGATTATAAATTTCTCGATGTACGGACTAAAAAATCGGCTTTATTTTGTGAATAAATTTTCACCCCAAAACCAAACCATGGAAGGCATAACTATACTCGAACACGACCAGGCCCAAAACCTGATTAAAAAAATAGTAGCCAACAGAGGCGTCTACCACAATGGCCAATGGACCTTCTACCAGAGCATGACCTATAATTACGACCAGAATGGCCAGATTATCAATGAACCCCGTTTCTACGAAGAAGAACTTATGAATATACCAGAATCACCCCAGGATTTTTTAAGACAGAGACAAAGCCCGGAGTTTATGAATGTTGCCCAGCTCAAAGATTATCTAAATAAACTTTCCAAGAGTGGAGCAACTGGGGCAATAAGAAAACTTAAGGTAGACCTCTATTACCGATTCAGCAAGGCGCTTACACCAGTAATACTAATTCTTCTAGCAATACCATTTTCTCTGATACTAAGAAGAAAGGCAGTGGGATTATCTTGTGTAGGAGTAGCAATTCTAGTTGGTTTTTTGTATTACGCGCTGGATGCAATAAGCATTGCCCTTGGCTACGAAGGGATACTACCACCTCTTTTAGCTGTAACGCTTGCCCATATAACAGTATTGGGTATAAGCCTAAAAATGATTCGCAACCTACCTTAACCTAACCCCGTTTGCCTGCTTCTATTGGAAGATAAACGCGGGGGACACGACTACCTATACCGCAAACAATCTCATATGGTATTGTTTCTGCAAGACAAGCCAACTCCTCAGCAGTAATAGCATTTCTTCCCTGGCTTCCAATCAACACAGCTTCATCCCCAATCTTTACCGGGGCATCTCCTACATCCACAATAAGCTGGTCCATACAGATTATTCCAGTTACCTTAAACCGCCTGCCTCCAATCAACACTGGTGCGCGATTAGAAAGGTTGCGCGGAAAACCATCGCCATAACCAATCGGCAAAATTGCCAAGGTAGTATCTCTAGGGGTGATATAGGTATGGCCATAGCTAACCCCACTACCAGCCGGCAACCTCTTAAGATACACAACCTTGGTCTTCAAGCTCAAAACAGGCAGCAATTTTATATTCAGAGAATCCCGGGGATAAAGTCCATAAAGCATAAGACCAGGCCTAACCATAGTAAAATACGCCTTAGGATAACCAATTATACCCATACTATTTGCTGCATGGACCAATGGGATATGCAACCCATTCCCTTTAATCTTTTCAACTAGATTCTGAAATATCTGTATCTGATTGTTAGTAAACTTGTTATCTTTATCTGCAAGGGCAAAGTGGGTAAAAATCCCTTCAATCTGTAAATTCTTTAAAGTTAGTAGATACTGTATTAACCCCAAGGCCTCATCTGGTCTGACACCCAGGCGAGACATACCTGTATCAATCTTTACATGGATGGGGATTTTTTTTCTCAATAGTCTGGCCTTTCTGGCTAATGCTGCAGCAAAATCCTTAGTGCACACTGTTGGGGTAAGATTATAAATAAAAAAAGGCTCTATGTCTTGCTTTAAGACCACCCCCAATACTAATATAGGGACCTTGATTCCATTTCTACGCAACACAATCCCTTCATCCAAGGAGGCCACCCCTAAATAATCCACGCCCAAAAGATTTAGCCTCTGCGCAATAGGTACAAGGCCATGGCCATAGGCATCCGCCTTAACTGTAGCTAATATCTTCGTCTTACCTCCAATTAGCTTGCGGACCTTATAAAAGTTTGCATCAAGATTAGCAAGCCTAATCTCGGCCCACGTAGGCCGATACCCAATGCGGGAATTATCCATAACCCCAATCTCCTAGAATTACTAATGGCCTTTTAGCTGGCAGTCCTGAGGGTAAAGATAAATTGGTTTAACTTTAAAGGCAGAACTAATCTTGCCCAACGAGACCAATTCTTCAGCTAAAGGAATTAGATTGTGGCCGCGAGGATACCAAAAATCCTTATCGAGTATTTCTGGTTTACTTTTTGCCCTCAAGAGGGAATTTTGAAAAACTCCAACACCATCTCCTAAGATTATGCAATCTTTAGGCAGCAGCGCTAAAATATCTTCGAGATTTAAAAGCTTATACCGAGAGGTCCTTTTTAGTCTTTTGTCTTTTAATCTATAACTACAAAAATAACCCTGTCCCCTCTTGGCATCAACTATTACTGCTACCTCAGCCGAAAAACAGTTATCCTTCAATGCATCCAATACATTACGGGCTATTGCATCTAAAGTCGAAAAACCTACTACTGGTTTATTCAAACTCCAGGCAAGCCCCTTAATAGTGCTTAGGCCAATGCGTATGCCGGTAAAAGAGCCAGGGCCAAGGCCTACTGCAAAGTAGTCTATGTCTTTTAAACTAATACCTAAGGCAGATACAGACTTTTTTATAAAAGGCACAAGGAGCGCTGCATGTCTTTTTTCGCAATCCAGCGTTAAGGAGGCGCTCTTTGAACCGTCAGAAATCGCTAGGCATAAATTTTTGCTTGTTGTGTCAATTGCAAGTATTCGCATAGAGCTTCTGTACTAAATCCTTATATCTTTTTCCAAAAGGGATAAATGAAATCACCCGCACTGATTCTTCCTTAATAAAAAAACTCAGCTTTAAATACTCATTAGGCAAAAGGCAACCCAGTCTCTGGGGCCACTCCACGACTGTTACCCCATCACGGTAAAAATACTCCTCATAGCCTAAATCAAGGATTTCTTGATGCCCACCTAAGCGATAAAAATCGAAGTGATAAAGAGGTAATAGCCCACAACGATACTGACGTAGAAGCACAAATGTAGGACTTATAACCTCAGAGGCTGGTATGCCTAATCCTTCAGCGATCCCCTTAGTAAAGATAGTCTTGCCTGAACCCAAGCCACCAAAAAGACAAATGATATCACCTTCTTGTAAAAAAGAGGCAACCCTCCTGCCCCACTGCCTGGTCTGGTTAACCGAATACGAGGTAATCTTCATTTCTAAAAATGCCGATAGCCTAAGGGCTTAATTTTGGTTCTTTTCTTGTACCTATCTACTAGCCTCAAGCCAAACCCTTTGGACACAATCTCACCAATCACCATGAATTCGTAAGGTTTATCCTTTATTAATCTTAAAGCCTCCTTAAAAGAGAGGGTAAAGAGTAACTCAAAATCCTCACCCATAAAAAGGGCTTCATTAATATCCTTGGCCTGCTTGGCCAGGGGTATCAACTCCTTATAAATTACAGCCCCTACCCTGCTTGCCTTAAGTATATGGCCAAGGTCTTGGGCCAAGCCATCTGAGATATCAATCATGGCATTAATTTTGTAATTCTCAACCAAATACCGCGACTGGCGTAGGCGAGGAATAAACTGTAAATGCCTACCCCGAATTGAACCGCCGAGAGAGCCGCTGACTACAATTGCATCACCCTCTTTTGCACCACTTCTAAAAACCAAATTTTTCTTCTCAACCAAACCTACCACTGAAGAAACCAAAATTACCTTTTCCGCGCGACTGATATCACCACCAACAATATCTACCTTAAACTCGCAAGCCAAAGAAGTCATTCCTTTAAGCAATTCCTGGACAAAACGCCATTTGGTTTTTAAAGGCAATCCTATATCAATTAAGGCATAGCGGGCAATACCACCACAGGCAGCAATATCGCTTAAGGATACTGCCAGGGCCTTGCGGCCAACAAGTCCAGGATTATCCTTTAAGGTAAAATCCACTCCCTCAACCAGCATATCTGTGGTAAGAAGTTGATAATGGGTCCTGTTAAACCTTATTACTGCGCAGTCATCACCTGGCCCTTTGACCACAGAGGCATCAGTAGTAATAAGTTTTTTAATCCTTTCAATTAATCCAAACTCGCCGAGCTTACTGATATCCATGTCATTAGCAAATTAACTTGGCAATATTTTTTTTATAAGGCCTCAAGATAACCCCTCGGTCTGTAATAAATCCGTTAATAAGCTGACCTGGGGTTATATCAAAAGACGGATTGAATATCTTGACTCCCGAAGGAGCAATTGGCCTCTTAAAAAAAAGACTAGTTACCTCATCAGCCGGACGCTGTTCAATAGGTATATCCCGACCATCTCTTATGCTCAGGTCAAAGGTAGAAACTGGAGCAGCAATGTAAAAAGGAATGCCATGATAATGGCTAAGTACTGCCAGATTATAAGTCCCGATTTTATTAGCAGTATCACCATTGGCGGCAATCCTATCCGCTCCGGCAATAACCAAATCTATCCTACCCTGCTGCATAAGTGTTGCTGCCATATTATCGCAAATAAGGGTAACATCAATTTTACTCCTTTTTAACTCCCAGGCTGTTAAGCGCGCGCCCTGAAGCAAAGGACGGGTCTCGCAGGCATAGACCCTTATAGTCTTACCCTGTTCCTTGGCTTTATAGACAACACCCAAGGCAGTACCATAGTCAATAGTTGCCAATATCCCCGTATTACAGATCGTTAATACAGAGGAATTATTTTTTATCAAGGAAGAACCATAGAAAGCAATTTTTCGACAGGCCTGGCGTTCATATTCTAGGATATCTTTGGCCTCTTTAAGCAATAAAGACTTTAGCTGGGGTATGGGCACAACTTTATTATTTTGCGCTACTTCACACACCCTTGCTATTGCCCAAAAAAGATTCTTTGCTGTAGGCCGAGAGCAAGCGAGATAATTAGCTACCTTATCTAAATCCCGTTTAAAGGTAGTGAAACTTTTAGCTTGAGAGTCTTTAACTCCTAAATACATCCCAAAGGCCCCTGCTACTCCTAATGCCGGAGCACCCCGCACCTTTAGTCTCCTTATTGCCTGCCAAAGCGTTTTTACATCCTCGATGTAAATGTACCTTAACCTGCCGGGCAATTCTGACTGGTCAATTATTTTTAGCCTATCCCTACTCCAACTGATGGCTGAAAGACCCATATCTGTATTGGTTAACTGCTTTTTAATTTTTGGACTTTGAAATGCGCCCTTTTAAATAATCAAATATATGCCGCGCAACCAAGGCATTGCCATAAGGAGAAAAATGAATATCCCCACCTAAATATATACTTTTAAATTTCTCACCTAATTGGGCAAAAATAGGATTAAAAGAAAAAAACTCTATTTCTTCCGATTCGCATATTTGCCGCAGGGCTGTTTCATACTCCGAGACCTCGCCCTGGCGTAAAAAATTCTCTACCTCTGAATAATCCGGCAGATAAAAAACTAAAAAATCGCTGCCATTTCTCATAACATGGTCGCGTAAGGCCCTTATGTAAATCTGGGTAAGCCTTATGAGTTGAGGAGTAATTTTCCGCTCAGGATTACCTGGCAATTTATTTTTAGATTTTGATAAATAACCAGATAGCTCATTTTTCAATAAACAAAAAAGATGAGAATGCTTCATTAAAAAATCATACCATCCTGTATTTTGAATTTTATAAAAAATACTAGATATTAAAGAAGACGTTTTAACCAAAGGCTGCTCATAAAGTTTCTCATCTCTACCTATAATATAATAGGCTCCTTGGCTATTATCAAAAAAATCGTTATAGTAGAAACACAAAATGGCAATATCAGGAAAAAACTTCCAACCCAATTTTTGAAAAAAATACAAAGCGTAGTCTGTGCCTGTCCCCCCAACGCCAGCATTAATCACCTCACAAGATAGGTCTTGGCGTTGACAGATATCCTGTAAAAAAAAAGGAAAGGTCTCATTATCACTCACAGAGAAGCCATAGGTAAAAGAGTCACCCAACATTAAAATCCTATACCAACTAACCCTACCTTGCAAATATTCCTTAAAGGCCCTTAAACCTTGAAGATTATGGGTAAAAGTATATCTGTAACCATTAGGGTGCATCTTATAACCCTTGACTCCGGGCTTTAATACCTTTCTTAAATGCTCATCTAAGGCAGATAAAGAAGTTCCTATAACCTGAGGCCTCTTATACCTCACTATAACCTCACCCAAAAGAAGACTAAAGGATAACCCTAAACCTACTGCTGCGGTCCTAAAAAAGATTTTTCGTAACATAATTTTTGTACAATTATCTAAAAATAATCTTAGCCAAAATGGTTCTTTGGGTTTTTATCGCTGAACTTGGGCAGACCTCCTGGCAACAAAAGCATCCAATACAGCGGGAATAATTAAAGATAATCTTATTATTGCGCAAAAAAACCGCATTAGTTGGACAGGCCCGGACACAACTTTGGCAAAACGAACACTCCTTTATTCTAACCTGGGGGTAAAAACGGAGAAACCCTTTGAATACCTTCATCAAAGGATTGGCCAATTTAACCTTCAAAGAAGTAACAGGAAGCTCAAATGGATCTTTAATCACATCATCAAGGCTATCGCCAAGTAACTCTATATCTTTTATCTGCATTTTGCCTAACCCTCTTCTGGCTGCCTCTTTGTTGGTAGGGACCAACTCGGGCTCAATCCCCATAATCCTTGCCAAGATAGAATCAACTGCTACTGCATCATCTGATACCAACAAAAAATTTGTCTTTCTCAGTTTACCAGCAGTTGCTGGCCCATCGCCTTCTATGGCTAATATACCATCAACTATGTTTAAGGAAGGTCTTGCCTCTTGGTATAAATCCACTAACATTGATGAAAATTCTATTGTATCAAAATAATTTTTATGCAACTCACTCTTAAATGTCCCCGGGATAAGGCCAAAAAGATTCTTCACTGCTGCCGTTAATAAGGTAAGATTATGGGTCTTGAATTTAGGCAAATTTATCAAATAATCGCATTCATCAAGCCAAGTAGTTAAAGGAAACTTATTTCTCCAGCGCCTCTTATCAAAAAAAACCAAACGAACACCTTCCTCCTCAGCTACCCTCTTTATTCCCGTAACCTCATATACCCTATCCACATCTTTCCAATGTCCGCCAAAAACACTTGGCGCGTCGCCAATAAAAATTTGGCAATCAATACCTTTTAACAACCTTACGACTGAGCGGACTAGCTCCGGATGCGTGGTAATTCCGCAATCGGGATTCTTAGGCATAAGTAGATTCGGCTTAAGCAGAACCTTGCTTTTAGGCCGGACAAAGGCGGTAATTCCGCCTAAAAGCCCAATCGCCTCGGTTAGCTTTTCCAACAATACAGGCTGACTATATTCAAAACAACGAACAATCGCTACGCGTGAATTCATTGCAGACTAAAAAATCTAAAAGCGCTGTCAGTAGTAACCCTGGCAACCTCTTCTGATTTAATTCCTTTTAGCTGGGCAATCACCTCGGCTAAAAAAGCAACCTGTTTAGGTTCATTGCGCCTACCGCGCATACCATCAGGTGGCAAAAAAGGCGCATCGGTTTCTAAAAACAGCCTATCCAAAGGCGTAAATTTAACCAACTGCCTTAACCCCTCTGCCTTGGGATAAGTAATATTGCAGGTAAAAGAAACCATAAATCCCAAATCCAGACACTGCCTTAAAAAATCATTATCTCCTGAGAAACAATGAATCACTGCCCGCCCGACTGAAAACCTCTTAAGAATAGCTAAGGTATCCTGCTGGGCCAAACGACAATGTATAACCAAAGGAAGCCCCATCTTTAAGGCCAACTCCACTAAGGACTCAAAAAGAGGAATTTGATTTTCTTTTTTAGAGTAACTCTTAAAATAATCCAAACCCACCTCGCCGATTGCCACCACCTTTCTTGACTGGGCAATCCTAGCTAACGCATCCAGGTCTGATTTGGTAATCTTATCCGCCTCGTGGGGATGGCAACCCACTGTTGCAAATATGGATTCATAATCCTGCGCCAGTTTTACTGAGTCTTCTGAGCCTTTAAGGCTTGAGCCGATATTGATTATATAATCGATCCCGTAATCATGAGCTTCTTTTATGACTGCATCCCGATCAGAGGAAAAATCAGGGAAATCAAGATGGCAGTGGGTATCAATTAGCATGCTCGTAAAAATGCCTATCGTCTCTCAAGACGTGGGAAAAGAGGTGACCCCTTCTTAACTGTAGCCTGCGAAAACTGCTGAATTATACAATCGCTAGTTGCAGGCATAAAAGGCGAAATACAATCCGCAACCTGCAATATCAACTCAACTAAAAGACGGATAAAAAATCCAAGCTCCTTGATTTTGTTTTCCCTTGCCAGATTCCAAGGCTTGACCTCCTCAATATATTTATTGGCCAAATTAATAACCTCCCAAATATCCTGCAGGGCCGAAGAAAAATTAAAATCCGAATCAAAACCCAAATGCCTATCCAAAATACCTTTTAGGGACTCCCCCAACTTAGACTTAATTAACTCACCATTAGAATCATATTTAAAATTACCTATCTCTACAGAAGGGATAACGCCACCAAAGTACTTCTCCACCATAGTAAGTGTGCGCTGCACCAAATTTCCTAAGTCATTAGCCAAATCGTCATTATGCCTTTTTATAATCGAATCTTCAGAAAAGTTGCCATCCAAACCAAAAGGGACATCGCGCAAAAGAAAATACCGATAGGTATCAACCCCAAACCTCTCCACCATCTCCAACGGCGCCACCACATTACCGCGGGATTTAGACATCTTAGCCTGGTGCATAAGCCACCACCCATGGGCAAAGATAGTCATCTTCTCAGGAAGCTCTATGTCTAAGGCGTGGAGGATTATCGGCCAGTATATCGCGTGTTGCCGCAGGATATCCTTTCCTACAAGATGCACAAGCACTGTATCTGACTGCCACCAGTTAGATACATAACGATTGTTCTTATCAAAGAATCCCACTGCGCTTATATAGTTTATCAAGGCATCAAACCAGACATAGGTCACATGCCCAGAGGCAAAGGGAATAGGTATCCCCCACTCTAATCGCTCTTTGGGCCGCGAGATACATAGGTCGCTCAACTCATTCATTTTTAGGAAACTTAACACCTCATTGCGGCGAAAATCCGGTTTGACAAAATCAGGGTGATTTTCAATATATTCGATGAGCCATTTTTGGTGCTCTTTAAGCCGCAGAAAATAATTTGTCTCGGAAATCATCTCCACTGGCCGTCCGCACTCGGGACAACCCTGAGAAGTAATCTGCGACTCAGTCCAAAATGTCTCGCAGGGCGTACAATACCAGCCCGAATACTGGGCCAGATAAATCTCGGATTTGGCATGCAACAATTCTAACACCCTCTGGACACAGCTTATGTGCCTTGGCTCAGTAGTACGGATAAAATCATTATAAGAGATACTCAATCTCTCCCAAAGCTGTCTAAATTCCTGCGACATCCTATCAACGAAGTCCTCCGCTGATATACCTAACTCCTGCGCTGCCCTCTGAATCTTCTGGCCATGCTCATCCGTTCCGGTCAAAAACCATACATTCTCCCTGCCAAGCCGCTGGCGCATAAACCGCGCCAAGGTATCAGCAGCAGTGGTAGTGTAAGAATGCCCGATATGTGGAGAGGCATTCACATAGTAGATAGGGGTAGTGATATAATACCTATTCACCATACTCTTTTTTCTTAAAGTCTAGCTTAATCTGAGTTCCATCCTCAAGCTCTACTGTAGCCATCCTTTTAAAGACATCTACCGCAACAACCTTACCCTTGCCTTGGGGGGTATGGATTCGCTCCCCTTCTTTAGGCATCCTCCTTGACAAAAACTTATAGGTCTCATATTCAAAGTTTAAACAACACATAAGACGGCCGCATAAACCAGAAATCTTGGGAGGATTCAAAGGCAACCCTTCCTCCTTGGCCATCTTTATGCTGACCGGCTCAAAATCACTCAAAAACTTCGCACAGCATAATTCTCGGCCACAGGGGCCAAAGCCGCCAAAGATGCGCGCCTCATCCCTCACCCCTATCTGACGCAGCTCTATCCTGGCCTTAAAAATCTTGGCCAGGTCCTTGACTAACTCACGAAAATCAACCCTTCCCTCGGCGGTAAAGTAAAAAATTATCTTGCTGCGGTCAAAAGAGTATTCAGCCTTAACCAACTTCATCTCTAATTTGTGCTCGACTATTTTTCCTAAACACTGCGCAAACGCCTCTTTGGCCTTGAGCCTACCTTCTTGTATCTTAGCCAAATCCTCAGGGGTAGCAAGACGCAAAACCCTCTTTATCGGCTCGCGCGAAGAAACCGAAGAGGAGCTATCCTTGGGAAAAACTATCTGGCCATAGTCCAGGCCACGGTCATGTTCTATAATAACGTAATCACCCTCTTTAACCTCAAAAGGGTAGCCCGGACAGGCGCAGACTGAACCAAAATCGCGCAAACGGACTAATATCTGCTTCTCCAAAAATTACCTCCCTTTTATATTCCTGCTAAACATTTAATAAACAGCCAAGGTTTGCTAACAAAAGCTTGGGATTGACATTATTCTCCAAATAACCCAAGGAATCAAAAATGAACTTCATTGCCATATCCAACTCTTTAAATGATAAGGCATCCTTAAGCATCCATAAATCTGTTTTTCGGTCGAGATTAATCAAACTTCGGGCTGCTATACCATTTTTAAGCAGATACAGGTCCTTAAACCAGCTTGCGAGAATATTAAGGACATCCCTTAGACTCACCTTGTCTATCTCTTGCCCTAAAGACAAAGAGGTCTTTTTTTGCGTTAGCCCGAATTCATTGATAACTAAATTCTTAAAGGAATAAAATTGTCTCTCTTTAAGCTCCAGAGCTAAACCCGGCTTGCCTTCTGAAAAAAAGGCCAAAAAATGCGCCTCTGATTCCTGAAGCCCGTGCTTTTTTTTAAGCAACTCCTCCAGCTGCCTCACCGGGACAGATGAAAATCTAACTATCTGGCATCTTGAAATAATTGTCTTAAAAAGCATCTTTGGCTTGGCAGTAACCAAGATTATCACCGCATCCCGAGGATGTTCTTCCAGTGTCTTAAGTAGGGCGCTTGAAGATTCAGCATTAAGCTTATCGGCATTACGCAAGATAAAAACCTTGTTTCTTGCTTCAAATGGCCTCAGGTTTATATCTCTACGTAAGGCACGGATGTGATCTATCTTTATTTCATCCTCTCCGGTATCGATAAAATGTACATCGGGATGCTGGTTTTTTTCTATCTTTGCACAAGAACTACACTCATCGCAGAAATCACCAACAAACCTTTGGCAATTCAAGGCCTTGGCAAAACAGCGGCTAACCAGGTATTTACCTACCCCCTCTGGCCCCACAAAAAGGTAACTGCCCGAAATACATCCATGTGCCAGAAGTTTTTTTAGCTGAGAAACCGGTTTATCTTGACCTTGAATAACGCTAAAGGGCATATCTAACTCTTTTTTTTCTCTGTAAAAAATCCATAACCAGCCTACGAATCTTATCTTGGGTCATAGATTTATTTTTATCAATCTTAATCAATTTTACCCTCTCCGGCTCTGCCTTTTGCAGGGCAAGATAACCTTGCCGCACCCGCTGGTGATAGACTAAGGGCCTACTTTCAATACGGTCCTTACTCCTTGGGCGAGACTGTAAACCCTTTTTAGGTGGCCGGTCTAACAAAATAGTCAAATCCGGCAAGAAACCTCCGAGAACTGCCTTTCCCAGCCTTTTAATTAAGCCAACATCCAATCCTAAGCCATACCCCTGATAGGCAATGGTGGAATCTAAAAACCTATCGCAAAGGACAACCTTGCCTTCTTTTAAGGCAGGCCTTATAACCTCTTGCACAAGCTGACACCTGGCTGCCATATACAAAAGCATCTCGCATTCATAAGACAAAAGATTATTTTCTTTATCTAAAAGGAGCCTACGAATCCTTTCGCCAATCCTGGTACTGCCTGGCTCCCGCACAGAAACCACTCTATAGCCTTGGGCCTTTAAAAACCTAACCAACAGCCTAGAGTGGGTGCTTTTTCCACAGCCCTCTGGTCCTTCAAAGGTAATAAATACGCCCCGTTTCATTAAAAAATTGCCCCTCTCTTGCCGTCACTTCAATTATTAAATCTACAAAAATGAAATCATAACTTTCTACGCCAGATAGTAGTTCCATCCCTGGCATCTTCTAAAATAATCCCTTCTTCTTCAAGCTCCCTCCTAATCTTGTCAGCTAAGGCATAATCTTTATTTAAACGGGCAATTTTTCTCTGGGCTATCTTTTCTTCTATCCTTTCTCTATTAAACTCTCCCAAATAACCATCCTCTAAAAGAGAGCTCAGCCCAAATATCCGAGCAAACTCCTTCAACTGGGCTGCTGCCTGCAAGACAAAATACCCCTGTTCAATTCTCTTGTTTGCCTCAGTTATCAAATTAAACATCACTGCCAATGCCTTGGGGGTATTGAAGTCATCATCCAAACAAGCAAAAAAATCATCTCTTTTTTTATTAATTTCCTCCAAATCAACCACTCTTCCTTTTGTTCCAGGCATATCTTTGACCCTGTCTAAAAAAATACAGAAACGCTGGTAGGCTCTCTTTGCCTCATCAATCCTTTCATCAGTATAATCTATAGGATGGGAATAATGGGCAGTTAAAAAGAAGAGTTTTAAAAAGTCTGCCTGCTTATGCTCGGCAATAAAATCTTTTATGGTAACAAAATTACCCAAGGATTTGGACATCTTCTGGCCGTTGATTGTCAAAAGCCCATGGTGCAGCCAGTAACGCGCAAACTGCTTTCCAGTAAGCGCCTCGGCCTGGGCAATCTCATTTTCATGATGGGGAAAGATTAAGTCCCGGCCTCCGGCATGTATATCCAAGGTATCTGTCTTAAAATATAATTGGCTCATCACTACACACTCAATATGCCAGCCAGGCCTGCCCGGACCCCAAGGGCTTGCCCAAAAAGGCTCACCCTCTTTTGCCTTTTTCCACAAGGCAAAATCAAGGGGGTCTATTTTACTCTCATCTGGCTCTACCCTTATACCAGCCAACATCTGTTCAATTCCCTGGCCGGACAATTTACCATAATTAGAAAACTTGCGCACGCTAAAATACACCCCTGTCTCGGTAACATAGGCAAAGCCTTTTTTTACTAAACCCTCAATGTAGTTAACCATCTGGGGGATATGGTCAGTTGCCTTGGGCTCATAATCTGCTTTGGCTATACCCAACAAATCCAAATCCTGGTAATAACTTTGGATGTACATATGGGTGATATCCTTCCAGTCCCTTTTGAGCTCTTGGGCGCGCCTGATAATCTTATCGTCGATATCAGTGATATTGCGCACAAAATTAACCCTAAACCCCCGATGCTGCAAATACCTACGCAAGACATCAAAGATATAAAGGCTGCGGGCATGGCCGATGTGGCACTGGTCATAAACCGTAACCCCGCAGGTATAGATATTCACCTCGGGTGGATTCTGCGGCTGAAATAACTCCAGCGAACGACTCAGGGAATTATAAAACCTAATTTGCATCATTGAACACCAGTTATTTACCTTCCAGTTTTTTAATTCTGACCTGAAGCTCCTCGATACTCTGCATTATAGGGTCAAGTATATGAATATGGTCCAGACTTACCTCAATCTTACGACCATCCTGACGGGTAATCCTACCCGGTACACCCACTACCGTGGAATTAGCAGGAACATCTTTAATCACTACTGCATTGGCTCCAATGTAGGAATTATCGCCAATGGTGATATTTCCCAACACCTTCGCCCCTGCACCAATAACCACATTATTTCCTATTGTAGGGTGGCGCTTACCCTTCTGTAGTCCTGTACCGCCTAAAGTCACCCCTTGATAGACAAGGACATTATCACCTATAACCGCTGTCTCACCTATCACTACTCCCATCCCATGGTCAATAAAAAAATCCCTGCCTATCTTGGCTCCAGGGTGAATCTCTATGCCGGTGAAAAACCGCGAAATCTGGCTAATCAAGCGGGCAAGGAAAAAGAGCCGGCAGCGATATAAAAAATGCGCCAGCCGATGAGAGATTAAGGCATGCAGCCCTTGGTATAAAAACAAAACCTCCCAACAATTCTTGGCTGCGGGGTCCTTTTGACAGATATTCTTAATCTCACGATAAAACAAGACAAACAAAACTAGCATCTTCAGTAAATAAACAACCAAAACAACTAACACTACCTTTAAAAATAGCACCATTATCTGTTACCTCCCATTTTTAATAAAACCACTGCATAGGCGGCAATGGCCTTACTTTGGCCAACGGGACCCAGCCCTTCGTTGGTCTTGGCCTTAACTGAGACCTGATTTGGCTGTAAGGAAAAAATATTGGCAAGCGATTTACGAATTGCCTCTTTAAAAGAGGCCAACTTTGGCCTCTCCATTATAATCACTGTGTCAATATAACAGATTTTAAAACCATCTCTTTTCAAAATCTCAAATATTTTTTTAGCAAAATAACTACTGGCAGTATTCTTATAACGAATGTCACTATCCGGAAAATGGTCTCCAATATCACCTAAGCCTGCAGCACCTAAAAGGGCATCGCAGACGGCATGGAGCAGGACATCAGCATCAGAGTGACCAAGCAGACCTTGTTTAAAGGGAATCCTTACCCCTGCTAAAAATAATGGCCTGCCACTTTTTAATCTATGTATATCGTATCCTAAGCCAACCCGATAGTTCATAATCTAATTTTTTTAAAACGGGCTATACCTTCTGCAATAACCAAATCATCAGGAAAGGTTACTTTTATATTGTACCGGCTCCCGGGCACAACAACAACCTTCTTATTCAACTTCTCCACTAACATTGCATCATCAGTTACCAGGCTTGCCTTAAAACGCGCATAGGCATCAAGGATAATCCTTTTTTGAAAAACCTGGGGGGTTTGGGCCTCGTATAACCCCTGCCTGTCCACTGTCTGCTGAACAGCCAAATCCTTGGAAACCCTTTTGAGCGTCCCGGCAACTGGAATCCCCGCAATGGCTGCGCCATATTTTTTGGCAGCAGAAATCAAACGCCTAATAATACCTGCATCTAAAAATGGACGGGCAGCATCATGGATTAAGACTATCTCTGTAGCCTGTGGTAGAGCTTTTAAACCGCAGCCCAAAGAATCCTGTCTCCTTTGCCCGCCTGAAACAAGACAATGTATTTTTTTTATTCCCAATTCCTCAATCAAGCTCAAGACCCTGTCTCTTAAATCCAGGTTAACTACTACAATGATATCTTTAATAAGGGGGTGTTGGTTAAGCGCCGCAAGCGAATACGCAAGCAAAGGATGAGAATTGACGCAGACAAATGGCTTTAAGGTGCTACTTTTTAAACGCTCTCCCTTACCTGCAGCCAACAGTATCGCTGTGACATACATATCTCTAACGCTCAAGCCGGGCAAAAAGCATCTTTCCAGCCTGAGTCTGCAAAACCGAGGTGATGGTAACCTTAACCTCCTGGCCAATCAGCCGACGGGCATCCTCAACTACAATCATTGTGCCATCATCAAGATAACCAACTGCCTGATTGTATTCCTTGCCCTCCTTGATTAACTTAATCTGCATACTCTCACCCGGAAAAACTACTGCCTTTAGGGCATTGGCCAACTCATTGATGTTAAGCACCTTAACTCCTTCCAGGCTAGCCACCCGATTGAGATTAAAATCCACAGTCATAATCTTGGCATCCAAAAGCTTGGCCAGCTTTACCAATTTTGCATCCACCTCCTGGACCCCTGGAAATTCCTCTTCATTCAATACAATATTAATCTCTGGATCAGTTTGCAGGGAATGCAATATCTCCAGTCCCCGCCTTCCCCGTTGTCGCTTCAGGGGATCGCTAGAATCGGCAATCTGCTGCAATTCCTTAAGGACGAATTTGGGGATAACTATCTTCCCTTCTAAAAACTTAGTCCGCAGGATATCCAAAACCCTTCCATCAATAATAACGCTGGTATCGAGAATAACAACCTCCTCAACCTGGTCCTGCCGGCGCAGGCGCACATATGGAATAATTACATTAAACTCATCCTTACCCCTTAAACCCACAACCATACCTAAATAACAAAAGACCATCGTCAGAATAACCTGAATCTGATTGAGCTGCTCTTTGGGTAACCTTACTAAGGTAAAGGCATCACCGACTAACTTCGCCATAATCAAACCTAGGATAAGTCCAAATACAGAGCTGGAGAGCCCTTTAACCGAAACCCGCTGCATCCCAATCTCCAAAAGAATCAATAAAACTGCAGCTGCTAACCCTATCAATGCCCCTAACCATCCAGCCTTTCCATCATTAGCCTGATAACCAATAATTACACTCATTACAATAAAAAGAAGACGTAATGCCAATAAATTCATTTAGCCCCTCCCTGCAATAAGGTTTCCAAAGCCTCTTTAAGGTTAGCAACTGGAATCAATTCCAGCTTGCTTACTTTATTTTCTAACTTAGCAAAATTACTTTTGGGTAATACACAACTTCTAAATCCCAGCTTCTCAGCCTCATTAATCCGAAATACCACCTGGCTTATACTCCTTATCTCTCCGGAAAGCCCAACCTCTCCTATTATCATCGTATCATCCATAACTGCCAAATCCCGAAAGCCTGAGGCCACTGCCACGCACACCCCTAAGTCTGCTGCTGGGTCAGAAACCTTCATGCCTCCCACTACGTTGACGAAGATATCCTCCGTCTCCAGATGCAAGCCCATCCGCTTTTCTAAAACTGCCACCAGAAGTGCCAAGCGGTTAAAATCAAACCCCTCGGCCCTGCGCCGGGCATAGCCAAAACTACTGCGGGAAACCAAGGCCTGAATCTCAACCAGAATCGGACGGCTCCCCTCCATCACCGAAGAAACAACCGAACCCGCCACGCCTTTAGGCCGCTCGGACAAAAAAATCTCAGAAGGATTCTGAACCTCACTAAGCCCCTGTGCACCCATCTCAAATACCCCGATTTCGTTGGTAGAGCCAAACCTATTCTTGACCGCCCGCAAAACCCGGTAGCTGGAAAACCTATCACCCTCAAAATAAAGCACTGTATCTACAATATGCTCCATCACCCGTGGGCCCGCCAACACACCCTCCTTGGTGACATGGCCAATAATAAAAATAGAGGTGCCAGTACTCTTGGCCAGACGGGTTAAAATACTAGAACACTCCCTTACCTGACCCACGCTGCCGGCAGAGGAAGTCAAGGATGGCTCATATATAACTTGGATAGAATCAATAATTACAACCTCGGGCTTGAGTTTTTTAATATAATTCACAATTGCCGAAAGTTCGGTCTGATTTACGATGTATATCGGCGCATCTTTACCTGCACCT
>Ga0272448_1000492_pt1 | contig 61490 bp, 53 predicted proteins | sample YNPCB0191_FD_202220 | JGI IMG/M metagenome (GOLD analysis project Ga0272448, IMG submission 202220) | Hot spring sediment microbial communities from Yellowstone National Park, WY, United States - YNP-CB-019-1 | ecosystem: Environmental > Aquatic > Thermal springs > Hot (42-90C) > Sediment... | reverse complement strand
GAGTTGATAAACTGTCAAGATAATATTATAAGTTATTAATAGAGCAAGAGAATATTAACAGAGCAAGAGAATATTAGAGTTGATAAACTGTCAAGAGAATATTAAGAGTTAACAACAAATCAAAAGAATATTAGAGTTGATAAACTGTCAAGATAATATTATAAGTTATTAATAGAGCAAGAGAATATTAACAGAGCAAGAGAATATTAGAAGGTATTAACGGACCAAGAGAATATTAGAAGGTATTAACAGAGCAAGAGAATATTAGAAGGTATTAACGGACCAAGAGAATATTAGAAGGTATTAACGGACCAAGAGAATATTAGAAGGTATTAACGGACCAAGAGAATATTAGAAGTTATTAACAGATTAAGAGAATATTGAAAGTAAATGATAAATATGGGGAATTAATAATAGATCAAGAGAATATTGGAGTTATTAACATGTTGATAAACAGTCAAGAGAATACTGGAATTTGTTAACATGTTGATAAACGGTCAAGAGAATATTAAAATGTTAACAATAGTAGGTAAGTGATTATTAACATTTCAAGAGAATATCAGAGGGTTATTTAGATGTTAATAATAGATCAAGAGAATATTAGATAAATATCAAAAGGAACCCTATTATTATAATATTAATAGTACATAACTTATCAACAGAACATTACTGAATTTAAGAAGTTATTGAGAAAAATGATTTTAAATTAGGTTGATTAACTTAAAATCAAATGATGGAATTAATTTCTCTCCTTAAGAATAATTTATGTTTAGTTACTTATTTAGAATGTTATAAAGAGGAATGGTCAAATGAAGATTTAATATTATTGAATTAGACTGTAGCAATCAACAATTAAAATATTTACCATCATTAATTAATTGTCAAATATTAAAGTGCCAAAATAATCAATTAACTGAATTACCATCATTGACCAAATGTAGAATATTATGTTGTAATAATAATCAATTAAAACAATTACCTGATCTACCTGTTTGTGAAGTCTTAGAATGTCATAACAATCAATTAATCAAATTGACTGATTTACCTAATTGTAAAATAGTATATTGCCAATATAATCATATAAACGAATTATCTGAATTACCTAACTGTGAAATCTTATATTGTTATAATAATGAATTAACTAAATTACCTAAATTATCCAAATGTCGAATTTTATATTGTCATAATAATCAATTAAATTCGTTATCTTATCATCAAGAATTAACATTCATAACGCCTTATTTAGATCAATGGTTGAATATTTTATCCCAGTTTAAAGATAATAATGTTCTTCCTGTTAAAAGAGAGTATAAGTCAGTTTCTAAATCTTATTATTTAACTGATACTATTGTTAAATGGGCAAAAATTTTTACTGTGTGGGAACGTATTAGTGATAACTTAAAACTTATTACCATTATAATTGCAAAAAATGGTTGGACCACAACTGAAATTTATTAGTGAAGATATACATATCTGTAAACAAACTATTACTGAATTATTAATTCAATTTAATAACTTGAAGACAATAGATGTCTCTCGGTCAGTTATAAAGAAATGTGATTCAAAGGATATTATTAATTTACAGTTTAATACAGTGTTGGATTTAATAAAACAATTGCCTACTATTTATATTCATTTATCGACAATTACTGATTCTGAACTACACGAACAATTAATAAGTCAAACTACACAGTTAGAAACTATCTTTGAAGAACTTGGGTTATTTTTAAGTACCTTACCAATGATAGAAGTATTATGTGATACAGATATTAAAAAGTTAAATTCCATTCATACAGAATGTTCGAATATTACCGCTATTTTCCGTCAGGTTAAAACTGATTTATTAGCTTTGTTATCATAATAGAATTTATATTTCCATATTCGAAATTAAAAATTACATTATCCTTTAATTGCAATTTAGTTAACTATTATTAAAACTTTAATAATAGTTATAATTTTCGGTAATACTATTATTAATTAATTGTTACTAGTAATATATATTATACTTTTATATTAGGGCTTCAACCAAATCCCCCTCTTGATAAAATAATATCACTTTAATTATAGTTGTTAATATAAGAAGAACCATAATTATCATCAAAATTTTAATTAGAATATAATAATTATTATAAGAATACTGATTAATTAAGAAGACACTTATTTTATCAAGTTGATAAGTATCAATCAAAAGAATGTTTATTGATTGAGAAGGTACTTATTAATCAACTTGATAAATATCCTCTTGATATTTATCATCTGATAATTATTCTCTTGATATTTATCATCTGATAATTATTCTCTTGATATTTATCATCTGATAATTATTCTCTTGATGTTTATCATCCGACCATTATTCTTTTTTTTTGATACTTGTTATCAACAGAATAATTATATTAATTTCCCCAATAATCTAATTATTATCTCTTGATAATAATTATTGCTAATAGAAGAGACTTGTTCATGAATAATTATTATCAAGAGGTGAGTTAGTATTAATATAAAATGACTATTGATATTCACACTCCATAGTGAACTAAACTTTCATTCGCTATTTGGTATTATGGTTTCACCACCACACAGGTTATTAAAGGGTATTTTCGAGAATCACACTAGAGAAAAGAGAGGATGAACCTTAGGATCAGAGGTTCTATAGTAGTTATTTAACCTAAAGTTTTTAGTTTGTTTCATTTGAATAAATAATATTTGTAAACACATTAATAATTTCTTGTTCTAATTACTAACTCCTAAATATTTAATAATCTAATTATTATCAGTGACAAGTTACTTTCATTATCATCTTGTTATTAATTAATATTTTTGACAATTCATAACTTATTAATACAGTGATTATTGTCCTAGAATTATTTGTGTTATATTGTTTTAATTTTTACTATAGTATATTTTGTTATTATTTTTATTTCTTTATTAAGGTATACATCTGAATAACTGAAGAAAATAAGTCTAATAGATTTTAAAAGACCTTTATTTTTCAAGAAGGTTAAAATTCTTCAGTTATTCAGATGTATAGTCGCGCATGTACGCTACCATGTATACCTTAATAAAGAAATAAAAATAATAACAAAATATACTATAGTAAATAAATAAAATACTATATTAAATAACCCTAACTATGATACCAAAAGGGACAGATTATAAGCTTGTTAATAAATTAATAGGTTATTATTTCCATCTGTTTAATTGAGATTAATCTTTAAATGGGAGCAATTAAACAGATGAAGCTTAACTCAGTAACCTCGAAGGGAACAGTTTAAAAAGTTATTAACGAATTAAGAGATTAAAAATTTATTAATAAATTAAAAGATTAGGAGGTTATTAATAAATTAAAAGATTAGGAGGTTATTAATAAATTAAAAGACTCTTAACAGATTAATAGATTAAGAGGTTCTTAATAAATTAAAAGGTCATTAACAAATTAAAAGGTCATTAATAAATTAAAAGGTCATTAACAAATTAAAAGGTCATTAATAAATTAAAAGGTCATTAACAAATTAAAAGGTCATTAACAAATTAAAAGGTCATTAACAAATTAAAAGGTCATTAATAAATTAAAAGGTCATTAACAAATTAAAAGGTCATTAATAAATTAAAAGGTCATTAACAAATTAAAAGGTCATTAATAAATTAAAAGGTCATTAACAAATTAAAAGGTCATTAACAAATTAAAAGGTTGTTAATAAATTAATAGATTAAGAGATTGTTAATAAATTAAAAGGTTATTAACAAATTAACAGGTCCTCAATAAATTAAAAGAATAATAACAGATTAAGAGATTATTAATAAATTAACAAATTAAGAGGACATTAATAAATTAAGAGGTTAATAACAAATTAAAAGGTTAACAGGTTAATAACAAATTAATAGATTAAAAAGTTCTTAACAGATTAAGGGGGTTGTTAATAAATTAAGAGATTGTTAACAAATTAACAGATTATTAATAGATTAAGAGGTTATTAACAGATTATTAACGGATTAAAATATTACTAACAGATTAAGAGGTTACTAACAGATTAAAAGGTTAATAGGTTATTAATAGATTAAAAAGTTATTAATAGATTAAAAGGTTGTTAATATCTTAACAGATTAAGAGGTTATTAATAGATTAAAAAGTTATTAACAGATTAAAAGGTTGTTAATATCTTAACAGAATAAGAGGTCTTTAATAAATTAAGAGATTGTTAACAAATTAACAAATCAAAAGATTATTAATAAATTAATAGATTAAGAGGTTTTCAATAGAGTAAGAGGTTTTCAACAGATTAAAAGGTTCTTATTAAATTAAGGGATCTTAATAAATTAAGAGGTTATTAACAGATTATACCTAGATTAAGAGATACTTAACAAATTAATAGAGGAAGAGGTTTTTAACATATTAAAAGGTTCTTAATAGAGTAAGAGATTATTAACATATTAAAAGTTATCAACAGATTAAGAGGTTATTAACAATTAACAGATTATTAACAATTAACAGATTAAGAGGTTATTAACAATTAATGGATTATTAACAATTAATGGATTATTAACAATTAACGGATTATTAACAGATTAAGAGATTATTAACAGATTATTAACAATTAACAGATTAAGAGGTTATTAACAATTAATGGATTATTAACAATTAATGGATTATTAACAATTAACGGATTATTAACAGATTAAGAGATTATTAACAGATTAAAAGGTTGTTAATAAATTAACAAATTAAGAGGTTATTAACAAATTAAAAGGTTGTTAATAAATTAACAAATTAAGAGGTTATTAACAAATTAAAAGGTTGTTAATAAATTAAGAGGTTATTAACAAATTAAAAGGTTGTTAATAAATTAAGAGGTTATTAACAAATTAAAAGATTCGTTAATTTGTTAACAGAGTAAAAAGTTATTAATAGAGTAAGAGGTTGTTAATAGAGTAACAGGTTATTAACAGGTTGTTAATAAATTAATAAAATTAGAGGTTATTAACAGGTTGTTAATAAATTAATAAAATTAGAGGTTATTAACAGGTTGTTAATAAATTAATAAAATTAGAGGTTATTAACAGGTTGTTAATAAATTAATAAAATTAGAGGTTATTAACAATTAACAGGTTGTTAATAAATTAACAGATTAAGAGTTCTTAATTTATTAACAGGTTGTTAATAAATTAAGAGGTTATTAACAAATTAACAGGTTCTTAATAAATTAAGAGGTTATTAATAAATTAAGAGGTTCTTAATAAATTAAGAGGTTATTAACAAATTAACAGGTTGTTAATAAATTAACAGATTCTTAACAGATTAATAAATTAAGAGGTTATCAACAAATTAAAAGGTTGTTAATAAATTAAGAGGTTATTAACAGATTAAGAGGTTGTTAATAAATTAATAGATTAAGAGGTTGTTAATAAATTAATAGATTAAGAGGTCGTTAATAAATTAAAGGATCTTAACAGATTAATAAATTAAGAAGTTATTAACAAATTAATATGTCCTTAATAAATTAAGCAGTTGTTAATAAATTAAGAGGTTATTAACAGATTAAGTGGTTCTTAATAAATTAAAAGGTTAAATACGGATTAAAAGGTTATTAACAGAGCAAGAGGATTGTTAATAAATTAAGAAGTTAAGAGGGTGTTAATAAATTAATAGATTAAGAGGTTATTAACAAATTAAGAGATTGTTAATAAATTAACATATTAAGAGACTCTTAATAAATTAACAAATTAAGAGATTAGTTAATAAATTAACTAATTAAGAGGTTATCAACAAATTAAAAGGTTGTTAATAAATTAAGAGGTTATTAACAGATTAAGAGGTTGTTAATAAATTAATAGATTAAGAGGTTGTTAATAAATTAATAGATTAAGAGGTTGTTAATAAATTAACTAATTAAGAGGTTATTAACAGAGTAAGAGGTTGTTAACAAATTAACAGGTTATTAACAGATTAAAAAGTTATTGATAGAGTAAGAGGTTGTTAAGAACCCCTTAATCTGTTAATTTATTAACAACCTGTTAATTTGTTAATAACCTCTTAATCTATTAATTTATTAACAACCTTTTAATTTGTTAATAACCACTTAATTTATTAATCTGTTAATAACCTGTTAATTTATTAACAACCTGTTAATCTATTAAGAACCTCTTACTCTATTAACACTCTTAACCTTTTAATCAGTTAAAAATCTCTTACTCTATTAATTTGTTAAGTATCTCTTAATCTATTAATAATCTGTTAATTAATTAACAACCTTTTAATTTGTTAATAAACTCTTAATTAATTAAGGTCCTCTTAATTTATTAAGGTCCCCTTAATTTAATAAGAACCTTTTAATCTATTGAAAACTTCTTAATCTATTAATTTATTAATAACCTGTTAATTTGTTAATTTGTTAACAATCTCTTAATTTATTAAAGACCTCTTATTCTGTTAAGATATTAATAACCTTTTAATCTGTTAACAACCTCTTGTTCTGTTAAGATATTAACAACCTTTTAATCTGTTAACAACCTCTTGTTCTGTTAAGATATTAACAACCTTTTAATCTGTTAACAACCTCTTGTTCTGTTAAGATATTAACAACCTTTTAATCTGTTAACAACCTCTTGCTCTCTTGATAATCTCTTAAGCTATTAATAACTTTTTAATCTATTAATAACCCGTTAATCTATTAATAACCCGTTAATCCATTAATAACACGTTAACCCATTAATAATATGTTAATTTGTTAATAACCTGTTAATTTGTTAACACCCTCTTAATCTGTTAATAACCTCTTAATCTATTAATAACCTCTTAACCTTTTAATCTATTAATAACCTCTTAATCTATTAATAACCTCTTAACCTTTTAATCTATTAATAACCTCTTAACCTTTTAATTTGTTAAGAACCTTTTAATTTGTTAAGAACCTTTTAATCTGTTAATAATTTGCTAATTTGTTAACAACCTCTTAATCTGTTGATGTTAAGAACCTCTTGGTTTATTGAAGACATCTTAATTTATTAAGAGTTTCTTCCACTATTAATAACCTCTTAATCTATTAATAACTTTTTAATCTGATAAACCCCTTTTAACATTGTAATCTGTTAATTTGTTAATAATCTCTTAATAACCTTTAGATCTACTAATAATCACTTATTAATTTCCTAATTGATTAAAAGTTTTTTTATTTTTAAACCCCTTAGTTTCTTAATATGTTCCATTAAGGAACCTGAGTTAGACTCTCCAATAGAGACAAGTGAAGGATACAATAACCTCTTAATATTTTAATCTTTTAATAACTTAATGTCATTAATCTCTTAATAACTTATTAATTTGTTAATAATTTTTTAAGGCGTTACTAACCTTTCAATTTATTAAAACCATCTTGATTTGTTATTAACCACTTAATCTGTTAATAACTACTTTATTTATTAAACCCCTCTTAATCTATTAATAACCTGTTAATTTATTAACAACCTCTTAATTTGTTAATAACCTGTTGATTAGTTAATAATCCCTTAATTTGTTAATAACCTGTTGATTAGTTAATAATCCCTTAATCTGTTAATAATCTCTTAATCTGTTAATAACCTTTTAGTTTATTAACAACCTCTTAATCTGTTAATAACCTCCTGATGTATTAAAACTATTAATTTGTTAATAACCTCTTGATTTATTAATCTGTTAATAAGTCAAGAAGTTATTAACAACCTTTAATCTTTCAATTTATTAACAACCCTTTTAATTTATTAAGCATCTGTTAAGTAGTTAATAATCTATTATTTTATTAAGAATGTTAAAATATGTTAATAACCTTTTAATTTATTAACAACCTCTTAATCTGTTAATAACCTTTTAGTTTATTAACAACCTCTTAATTTTTTAACAATTCCTTAATTCGTTAACAATCTCTTAATTTGTTAATAACCTCTTAATCTGTTAATAATCTCTTAATCTGTTAATAACCTTTCAGTTTATTAATAACCTATTAATTTTTTTAACAACCTCTTAATCTGTTAATAACCTCTAAATTTATTAATCTGTTAATAACTTCTAAATTTATTAATAGCCTCTAAATTTATTAATCTGTTAATAACTTCTAAATTTATTAATCTGTTAATAACCTCTTGATTAATTAACAATCCCTAATCTGTTAATAATCTATTAATTCGTTTAAAACCTCTAAATTTATTAATCTGTTAATAACCTCTTGATTAATTAACAACCTCTTAATTAGTTAAAAACCTCTTAATCTGTTAATAACCTTTTGTGTTATTAATAATCTCTTAATTTATTAACAATCTCTTAATCTGTCGACAACTCCTTGATTAATTAACAATCTCCTAATCTATTAATAACCTCTTGATTAATTAACAATCTCCTAATCTATTAATAACCTATTGATTAATTAACAACCTCCTAATCTATTAATAACCTATTGATTAATTAACAACCTCCTAATCTATTAATAACCTCTTGATTTATTGATAAACTGTTAATAATCTCTTGATTTGTTAACAACCTCTTAATCTGTTAAGAATCTGTTGATTAATTAATAACCTTCTAATCTATTGATGACCTCTTAATCTGTTACTAACCTTTTAATTTATTAACAACCTATCTATTAATAACCTCTTGATTTATTAATAATCTGTTGATTAATTAACAACCTCCTAATCTATTAATAACCTCTTGATTTATTAATAATCTTTCGATTAATTAACAACCTCCTAATCTATTAATAATCTCTTGATTAATTAATAATTTCTTAATCTGTTAATAACCTCTTAATCTGTTAATAACCTATTAATTAATTAACAACCTCCTAATCTATTAATAACCTCTTGATTTATTAATAATCTTTCGATTAATTAACAACCTCCTAATCTATTAATAATTTCTTGATTAATTAACAACCTTCTAATCTATTAATAATTTCTTGATTAATTAACAACCTCCTAATTTATTAATAACCTCTTGATTTATTAATAATCTGTTGATTAATTAACAACCTCCTAATCTATTAATAACCCGTTAATCCGTTAAACCCCTCTTGATGTATTAAAATCCTCTTAATCTATTAAACCCCCTCTTAATCTGTTAATAACCTCTCAATTTATTAAACCCGCTGTTAATCTGTTAATAACCTCTCGATTTAATAAAACCATCTTAATCTGTTAAAAACCTATTAGTTCATCGATAACCTCTTAATTAGTTTATTGAAAACCTGTTAATTTATTAATAACCTGTTAATTATTTTATTAAAAATCTATTAAGAACCTGTTAATAGATTAAAACCCTGTTGATTTATTGATAATCTGTTAATAAACTAATAATCTCTAAATCTATTAATAACAAATTATCAACAGATTAAGAGATCAATCTCTATTAAATATGGGTAACCTAACTTAGAAGTATCGAAAGGATCAAATTGAGAAGTTATCAAGGAATCATTAATAGATTAAGATAATAGTGTTTTTCTGTAATTAAGAAGATAGAGGGAGACTAACTCAGCAGTCCAAAGTGAACAAATTAAGAGAGAGGTATCTTCATGATGGTGCCTAATTAAGGTATCCGAAAGAAACAGATTAAGAGGTGCTTAATAAATGAGTTAATAATAAAGCAAGAGAGTTTATTAAAAATTAACACATATGTCAAATATTATTAACATATAAAGGTTATATTAAGTAATATTAATTTAATTTGAATAATATCAAATTAAATTAATGTATGATTATGTATCATTAAGAATACATATTATATGAGTATGTATCTAGTCATATAGAGGGATATAAAAATAATTTGGAACTAGTGATTTTTTATTTACTGAGTCTAGGAAAACTGAATTATCAAAGATAATTATCTATTCGAGATAAATGGAACAATTAATAAAAATTATAAAAGAAGGTAAATGTAATGTACAATATGATCAATCATATGATAAATATTGGACTAATGAACAACTTATAGAACATATTATAGAGCTCAATTGCACTTCTTCAGGATTGACGGAATTACCTGATTTAATAAATTGTATAACATTATATTGTTATGGTAATAAATTAAGATCTTTACCCAAACTACCTAAATGTAGATATTTAAATTGTTCTAGAAACCAATTGACTCAGTTAACAGATTTAACCAATTGTGAATTTTTATATTGTCATAATAATCAATTAACTGTTATACCTCCATTACCCAAGTGTTCAGAATTAAAATGTGGTTACAATAAACTAACTTATTTACCAGAATTGCCTTTTTGTGTAGAATTAACGTGTTATCATAATCAATTGATTAAATTACCTAATACCTTGACCAAATGCTTAAGATTATGTTGTGACCATAATCAATTAATTGAATTGCCCGAACTACCTAATTGTAAATATTTAATGTGTAACAACAATCAATTAATTAAATTGCCACCTTTATCTAATTGTGGACAATTAATATGCAGTGACAACCAATTAAGTTATATACCTAGACTATCTATTCATTGTTATTGTATATGTGATAATAACCCATTTACTTATGAACAATATAAAAAACTATGGAGGTTCCGAGATATCTATCTTGGACTCAAATATACACGTTTATGGTATAACAGGATGATACAATTAAAAGTAAAAATTACATGAAGAGTTAATAATGACATTATCGGAAAATATGTTTATGAAGGAGTAACTTAATCTAGCGAATACTATTATTAACAAGATGAATAATAATTGAATATTTAATTAATTTTTAACTCCATTTTCAATAACAGGATGAATATTAATGATAATTTTACAGATTTTATTAATTTTTACCGTAATAATATAATTAGTATTACTTCTAAAGTAATGATGAGAACATTAGGTCAAATAGAAGGTGATATAATTGACGCTAGTATTTGTTGGGCAGTAACTGATAATATTACTGAACTTTTAGCTGATAAAGGTAGCAATCCTCTGTTGATGGAAGTTTTAGATCCTATTAAAACGATAAATTTTATCAGAGACCAACTCACTAATAATAAACTATTGATTATTTGGCAAGATCAATTATATAATGGTCAACCTATTGGCTCTGATCATTGGTTTGCTATAATAGGAGATAACCATAATGCACATATTATAGAACATACACCTAGAGTATGTAATTATAGTGAAACTATGGATGTAGACCAACTAGTTCATCATTTATATAATATTTTAATAGGAAAAGAACCTGATAGATTTTATCAATCAAAAGGACAACATCTATTCAAAATAACATCATTTAAACGCAAACCTTTAAATTCCGATACCATCAGACTATTTTTAACCTCTAATAATGAACCATATTAATTTAGAGCTATGTTATATTATCTTCGACATAATAACTATTGATTGTCTCATTTTATATCCATAAAAGTTAAATGAGACAATTAGTAAAAGGGTTTAGTTGTGAGTTTGGTAAGTGGGAGTTTATAGATGTAATAAACTAAAATTGATTAATTAAAAGATTCTTTATATGTAGTAAAATACTATGGAAGATAGTATAATCAAATATTTGTCTGGATACAATCTGGAATATATTAAAATTGATGATGACGATTCATTTCAAATAATTTATGATTTATTAATTAATAACCGATCATCTATACAAACAGAAAAAGAGTATAATCCAGTTATATATTATTATTATGGAATATATTATCAAATTAACAAGGATATGAATCAAATGTTGAAATATTATCGATTAGCGGTTGACAAAAGTTATGATCCAGCCATGAATGAGTTAGGTGAATATTATAAAGAAATTAAAGATTATGAACAGATGAAGAAATATCATTTAATGGCTATTGATCATGGTAATGTTTTTAGTATGAATAATTTAGGATATTATTATGAGCAAATCAAAGATTATGAGCAGATGAAGAAATATTATGAAATGGCTATTGATCATGGTGATGATGATAGCATGGATAATTTAGCACAGTATTATGAGGAAATCAAAGATTATGAACAGATGATTAAATATTATTTAATGGCTATTGATCGTGGTAATGATGATAGTATGATTAATTTAGCACAGTATTATGAGGACATCAAAGATTATGAACAGATGAAGAAATATTATTTAATGGCTATTGATCATGGAAATGTTATTAGTATGAATAATTTAGGATATTATTATGAGCAAATCAAAGATTATGAGCAGATGAAGAAATATTATGAAATGGCTATTGATCATGGTAATGTTTTTAGTATGTATAATTTAGGGAGACATTATGCACAAATCAAAGATTATGAACAGATGAAGAAATATTATGAAATGGCTATTGACCATGGGAATGATATTAGCATGCATAATTTAGCACAGTATTATGCACAAATCAAAGATCATGAGCAAATGATTAAATATTACTCAATGGCTATTGAGCATGGGAATGTTAGTAGTATGAATAATTTAGGGAGACATTATTCGCAAATCAAAGATTATGAACAGATGAAAAAATATTACTCAATGGCTATTGACCATGGGAATGATATTAGTATGTATAATTTAGGACATTATTATGAACAAATCAAAGATTATGAACAGATGAAGAAATATTATGAAATGGCTATTGAGCATGGGAATGTTAGTAGCATGAATAATTTAGCATTTTATTATAATAATATTAAAGATTATGAACAGATGAATAAATATTACTCAATGGCTATTGAGCATGGGAATGTTACCAGCATGCATAATTTAGCATCTTATTATTATAATATTAAAGATTATGATCAAATGAAGAAATATTATGAAATGGCTATTGATCATGGCAGTTATATTAGTATGGAGAGTTTGGCTATCTATTATCATAATATAGGTGATTATGATAACATGAAAGTATATTTTATGATGGCTATTAATAGAGGAAATATTTCTTGTATACATCAATTAGCTAAATATTATCAAAGGATAGAAGATATAGAACAGATGGTCAGTTATTATCTAATAGCTGTTAGAAAACACAATGACGAATATTCAATGAACGAATTATTAAAACATTTCAAAGGTAATGTTAACCAATTAATGGATTGTATACGAAATAACTTAATAATTGAATATGAAAAGGATAAATATAAATGTTTAGTGGTAAAACAAATACCGCTTAGTGTTCAACATTTTAGATTCAGAGATAATTCAATTACTGTTAGAATATTAAATTATCATTTCAACTTGACTAACAATATTTCTGAAGAAGAAATATTAAAAGAAGTAACTGAAAATAATAAAGAAATCTTAACCTATTTAAATATAACCGATAAGTGTCAATTCAAAAATAAAATGGATGAACATATTAAAACTTGGTGTTTATAATAATATTTAACTGTTATTAGATTATAATCTAATGATTAAGTAAATGTTATTAGGTTATTGATTATAATCTAATGATTAAGTAAATGTTATTAAATTATTAATTATAATCTAATGGTTAAGGAAATGTTATTAGATTATTAATTATAATCTTATGATTAAGGAACTGTTATTAGATTATTAATTGTAATCTAATGGTTAAGGAAATGTTATTGGATTATTAATTATAATCTAATGATTAAGGAACTGTTATTAGATTATTAATTATAATCTAATGATTAAGGAACTGTTATTAGATTATTAATTATAATCTAATGATTAAGGAAATGTTAAAATTAACAAAAATCACAGACAAGTCTATGTATATGTATCTAAATTAGATTAATTGTTACTATTATGGATAAGAATCATTATAGTAAGTAAATAATTGTTCCAAAAATCTACATTAATTAATAAAGATATATAAGTTTAAAATGTTAGTTAAATCCTCCAAAATAGTATAATTAGACCATTTAAATAGTTATTCTCTTTAACATATGTATAATAAATTATTTATAGTTGAACTAAAATCATACATATCATACAATTGGAAAGATAAAATTGTTAATTAGTTTGGTGAAAAATTAAAGACTTTAAAATTCAAATGAACTAATTAACAATTTTATCTTTCCAATTGTATGATTTGAGTAATTTATATAGTATTATTAATAGTATTATTAATAGTTGTTAAAAATAAGTATTAATAATATAACGAGCGAATAATAATAAATTAACATGAAATAAGTGTTAATTTATAACATCAAATATTATAGATGAATAAATGGTGTATCTAATTAATTAACTAAAAATGAAATTAAATTAATATTTTTGGTTATCAAACTAATGATAACATTAATTAAGTTAATTAAATCTGATCAACAACTAGTGAAATATGATGATATTTTTAATGAAGAATGGACTGATGATGAACTTTTGTCTCATATTACAGAAATTACAATCCCTTCGTCTGTAGAATTTCTACAGCCAACAGATATAATTACTGAAAGTCCTCCATTATCTAATTGTAAAAAGTTTATCTGTCAACATACTAAAATAAAGACAATAGAATCACTACCTAAGTGCGAAATATTAATTTGTAATGATAACCAATTGGAATTATTACCCGAATTATTTAATTGTAAATATTTGAATTGTGATAATAATAAATTGAAGTTGTTACCCGAATTACCTAATTGTGAATATATATCGTGTCAATATAATCAATTAACCAATATAGTCAATTTAAATAAATGTCATAATCTAAAGTGTAATAATAATAATTTGAAGCGTTTAAGATAATTACCTAATTGTCGAGAAATAGATTGTAGTTTTAATTATTTAACTAAATTACCGATACTAATTTATTGTCAACGATTAATTTGTAATAATAATCTCATAACAGTATTACCTGAATTACCAGAATGTGAATATTTAGATTGTGCTAATAATGCATTGGAGAAAAAGCTAATTTACCTAAATGCTTAGTTATAGATTGTCATAATAATATATTAACTTACTTGTCTAACATTGAACAATGTAGAAAATTAAATTGCAGCAATAATATGTTAACTTGTTTACCATCATCAGGTTCATTAGATAATTGCGAAAAACTAATATGTTCATTCAATCAATTAACACAAATTAAGGCAATAGCTTTAACACGATGTATTAAATTGAAATGTCAGTATAATTGTTTAACTGAATTACCTGAATTACCACAGTGTACAAGATTAAACACTTTTAATAACCCATTATAATATTGATAAAATCTTAGATATTATTACAATCTAAGATTTAAATTTCGGTTAATAGTGTCATTTAACTAAATTATTTTCTAGTTAATACCATGAACACAAAATCTTCTTTTGGCACAAAAAGGGCAACCTGCGTCTTTAGCACAGGTTCTTTGACTAATAGTAGTTTCCCAATAATAACATCCACATGGATTAATTGGACAAATCCACCAGACTTTCTTACCTGATCCATAGGAATATTAATCAGGAGACCTTTCATTACGATTATAATCCCATTCTCGACATAATTCAGGATGTAAAATTTGTAAATTATTATGTGGACACACTTTTGATGAATAACAATAGGGACAAGAGCTTTTATTTTTAGTTCGATGATTAATAGTACATTGCCATTTATGACAGCCACATGGATCATTTAAACATTGCCACCAAACTTTTTCACCTGAACCATAGGAATATTGATCAGGAGTCTTTGAATTAAGTTGATAATCCCATTCTTGACATAGCTTAGGATATAAAACTTGTAGGTTATTATGAGGACATACTTTAGAAAATCTTTTTATACAATAAGGACAGGAAGATCCATTTATAGCTCTATTCTTAATGGTAGTCTTCCATCGGTGGTAACCACAAGGATTTAATTTGCAAATCCACCAGACAAGTTCACCAGAACCAGGTGTATATTGATAGGGTTGTTTTAAATTTTTATCATAATCCCATTCTTGACATAAATCAGGATAAAGAACTGATAAATTATTATGAGGGCATAAATAACTTCCATGGCTAAAACGACCTTTCCCACAGAGTTTATCACCACATAAAATTTTCATTGACTTAAGTGACATTTATCTATTAACAGATAAATATTATATTTTAATAATTCAGTTTTTAATTAGGTAATAGAGATATAGTTTTTGTTAAAGGTATACCTTCATCTAGTTGAGCTAATCGAAGTTTCATTTTGTTAGCCGTCAATGGATTACTACAAATACTGAGAAAGAACAAAAATCTAAATATTAGTTGTTTTTTAATTTCATCGGACCTGGGTGGTAATAAACATTGACTACCTATTGATTTATATTTGGTTAATAAGGGTTCAATATTTTTTTCTGTTAGTTGTTCGATAATAGTATTAAGTTTATGATGAAGGGTTAATTCATGATTGACCTCCCTAATTATAAGTTGCAGAAATAATATGAGATGTTCCATTTTATTTATTAAAATAAATTGGGATTAATTAATCAGTTTAAGCGAATCTTTTATTTGAATTAAAAGGTTATATTAATGACTGAAATTTTTTAAATATGATTTGAAGATAAATATTAAAACGATTGACACTAATTTTATATTGCCATAATTTGAAGTATTTATGAGCAAGATAAAATTGTTTGAAATGTAATAACTTCTGATAATCTCTAAGATCAAATAAAGATAAAGGATTATCAGAACACTTAAGTTCTTTACATTTAGTTAAATCAGGTAAATATCCTAATAAATTTAAACTACAAGACAAATGAATACATGTGGGTAACCTAGGAAGAGACTTTAATTTATTATGATCACATAATAATTGCTCACATTTTAATAATGAAGGCAATTCAGTTAATTTATTACAACTACAATTTAAAAGTAGGCAATTAGGTAATGATTTAACATTTAAATTGGTTAATTTATTACAACTACAGATTAATCTTTCACATTGTAGCAAACTATCAGGATATAATAGATATTTGATCTTGTTATCTTTACAATTTAAATGTATACAATTATTAAGTTTAGGTAAGGTTATTAATTTATTGTCATTACAATACAATACTTGACAGAGAGAAAGATCAGGCAATTCAATTAATTGATTACCATGACAATCAAGATATAAACAATTCGGTAAATCTGGTAATAGCTTTAAATTGTTTTTATAACAATAAAGTTTTGAACATAGTGGTAACACAGGTAACTTTTTTAATATATTACGGACACAATACAACTCTTCACAATTGGGTAGATCGGCTATATTAATCAAGTGGTTATTACTACAATTTAATATTTTACATTGAGGTAATGGTAAAAGTTCAGTCAATTGATTATAACTACAATTTAGATCTATACAGTTGGGTAAATTAGGTAATTTCACTAATACATTATTTTCACAATTCAAATATTCACAATTAGGTAAATCAGGTAATTCAATCAATTGATTATAGCTACATATTAAATATCTACAATTGGGTAATCTAGGTAAGTATTTTAGTCGATTGCCAACACAAATAAGTTTTTTACAATTGGATAATACAGGTAATTCATTTAATTGCCAATGGGTACAATCTAGTTCAATAATATGTTCCAATAGTTCATTATTAGTCCAATTGATATCATAAGATTGATCATATATAACCTTTTGTGGATAGTTTTTAATACAATTGATTAAGGTATCCATTAGGATACTGATAAATATAAAATTAAATTATCAATTTTAGATTTTACCAGTTGTAATCATAATTTAATAAGGTTATTTTTACTCTTCATTAAGTATGAATTTAGATAACTCAAGAAACTATAAATATCTAACAATAAGGGAAGTGTTTTACATTTAACATAATTTATTTACTTAAAGGTAATACTATTTGCATATTTTATATTGTTAAATTAGTAAATGTCACATGGTATCCAATATTAAAGTATTGGATAATACTAAAATTATTAACAGTGTTTTTTAATATCTAATTTTCTGTTTATTGTAATTAAATGCCTTCCACGAATTAGTTAGTACTAACAATACACTATTTTACTCTTAAATAATATTATTAATCTGTAACTTACTTCTTGCTAAGAAATATTTTGAATATAAGATATCGAAATGTCTCCACATAACTAATTTATTCATATCTGATATTTTAGTTACGCCAATATAATATTCTCTATATGCTAATTACACTTCACTTTCTTAATAATATCCCATATTACTAACAAATACTAAGTTAATTAGAATTATTATAAATAATAATTCTAACACCATTTATATATTATTAATTTAATTCTAATATACTAACTTAACCTATACTCCATAATATACTATGTACTTTACGTCCTCCTATATCAATATGTAATCCTGTACTGAATTTCATAACTCTAAAAGAGTTCATTCTATAAATAGATTTTAACGATTGCACAAACCAATTTTGATCATTTATATCATCTAACCATTCACCAAGACGATATGTAAAATAGTTATCAATTTTAAAACTAAGAATTTTAAATCTTTTAACTATCCATAAAAATAATAGTTTTTTTTGTTCAATAGTGTAATTAAATCTAAAAATTTCCCCGAAGTCCAACCATTTATCCAAATGACCAAAAAATTGGACAAATAAGTCTAACATAATAATATTACACTCCTTTAAGTACTCAGTGAGATTATTTCTACAATTTATCTTCATCATCTGAGTTACATTTTTAGGATACCAGATTTTGTATGTCACAAAATCATGGTAGACAAAATTATTGTAGTCAGAATAATATATTTTAACTATCAAAAAATTAACAACAACTTTTTCAAATATTTTATAATAAAAACTATTAAAACGTTTACATGTTAAAATCCAATTAAGCGATAAAGTGTCATTTTGGAAGGTTATGTCTGATAAAATCAAATTTAATATATCAGTGGGTAATAATTCCATATTACTTGATTGATATTTTAATCATTTAATTAAAATATCAATTAATTGTATATTTCTAATACTATTTAACTAAGATTCAAATGTAGTAAATAACTTACCATCATACTGTTCCTGGTTAGTTTAAATATTAACGTTAGATGAAATTAATGTCTTTTATGTTTAATAGCTGCTGGTTGAGATGTTAATGCTAGATTATATATTTCGTCATTATAATGAGCATCGGGAACATACTCAAGATTCCATCTATCCAAAGTAACAGCGTGTTTAGTGATCTTAAAGGTTTTAAGATTATCACGAAGTACTCTATACATTCTTGGATAATATTTTAACAAAACCATGATTTCGTCTTCGGTGCAATTATTAATAAAATCAAATCGTTTACGTTTAGTACTGTTATTAACAGCATATATTAATTTTGCTAGTTCTGGCGTTACATGTTCATTCTTAATATGTTCATAAACAGTTGGATCTTTAACTATAGCTGTACCTACAATATCGTGAAGTTGATATTTATTAGGAATATATGCAAGATAATGAGGATGTATTGCAATTTGTTTTCGACACATTTCGAGGGTTTTAAAATGATCAGGTACATATGGAAAATTCGATGACTTTGGATTAGTAGTTGCTAATTCTACAAGAGCAGCATCTACAAGATCATCTCTACTACCAACCACATATTGTAAACTAAAATCATAATCTTGAACTAAAAATTTTTCAAGCAGTTCCCGAGTAATAAGTTTTTTGTTTAACCATTGTAATGACCATTTTCCATTGGTAACATTTTCAAGTATCTTAGTCTCTATTTTTTCCGTTCTAACTTTAATATGTTCCATGTATCTATAATTAAAATTATTATTTAAAACACAATATTCACATATTTCAGGTGTCTGATTTTTAACCACTATAATAGCTTCTGGATCAACATCCAATGCTGCTTTAATAATTGAGAGTGGTTGTGGATCAAGTTTACGCAATAATCTCCATCCTTTTGGTGGGAAAAGTCCACTACCTGTCATTTGAACAATAGTGATAAGATCATTTTCGGTTAATTTATCTTTGTACTGGTCATATAAATCAACATCTATTGATATTGCCTTAGTAATAACTTTATGTGATGGATTATCGATATATTTTAATAATTTAGTTCCACATAAATCAAGAGCCCAGATAATTGCATATTCAGTACCCATATTGGCTGCTAATAATCTGAATATTGGTGCATCACTTCTAGTTTCAGGAGGTCCATTATAGATTATTTGTTCATAAAATAAATCATGTAAAACATTTTCTTGTTGATTCTCAACAATCTTTGATCTGAAAAGTTCAGATAATAGTTGATAAGTATTCATTTGGTATAATCTTAATAAATTTTAATAGAATCAATTATCCAAAAAAAATATAGTAAGTTAATGTTGTCGATAGCCGTTTAGTCTAATATAAATAGATATAAGTTTGATATTATCATAACACTAATAATATACATTATATATCCAATAAGTAGATGATATTTAACTAAAGATGAACAATAAATAATAATAAGAGTATTATATATTAAGATGTCAATAACAGATAAAATAATTTACTAAATTATGATATGAATGTTTGAATATATCCGATACTTACGCCAAAGAATTTGGAAAATATAATACTTAATTATAAATAATTAGAATTCATTAATTACTGAGTAGATAAGGTATTATGATAGTGATGTTAAATTACTAAAAAAATAATTAAGATAATTTAATTATGATGTAACAAACGATAAAAATTAATTGATTGTTACGACAATATAATAATTGTTGTCTGATTGATTGAATTTATTGATAAGTTTAATTATCAGTTATTTCAATGTAATATCAATAAACTAAATAATAGATCAAATATCCATTCATATAGATATTAATTATAGTTAAAAATCAACGAATTAATTAAATAGAAAAGAAAAATTTCAGAATAAAAAATTTAAGTTATACTTAAATGTTAAATATTCATTTGACTGTAGATAACTATTTAAAATCGACCATTGGACTTTCTAATCTACCCAACAAGGTTATTCAAATGGGATTTGGATATCATCAGACTAATTCTGACTTCAGTGGTGTTACTCTTAATAAACCATTGGGTCAACCAGATGCCAATGGAAACTATAATATTCAATGTACCCTTAATGAAGTAACTGGTGGTAATAACAGTAATATTGTTTATTGGTATGGATTAGGACCAGCTTTAACAGATCCTAATCAACCAGGTTTAGATAACTTTAATTCAGTCGTAGGTGCTTATCAAAAGTGGACCCCCGAACCCTTTAATAATTTAACTGTAGCTTATTTTGGTGCACCTTATCCTACTACTTGTTTATTTCCATCCTGTATTTATACACTCAATCCTAATGGTAACTCTAATTTATATTTAACAGCTAGAGCCGAACTAGGTCTTTATACCAATACTCCTAATACTGTAGTGTTATATATGGATGAAACCAAATCAACACCTAATTATACCACTCCAGCTGGTCAATCAACAACTAATAATCAATCATCTACTACTAATAATCAATCAACCCCAACTTCAACTTTACAATTTACTTCTCAACCATCTTCTAGTTCCAATTCAAATTGGATTTGGTTCATATTACTAATTATTATTATTTTAATAATTATTTATTATCTCTATCAAAGCAAAAGAATTAAGTTTTAGGTTTCTTAGTTACTTAACATATTAATTTATTATGTTAAGTCCAGGACTCACTAATAAAAATAATTATCTTATTATGATCAATATTTGAGTTTATAAATAAATAGTTAATATATTATGTAAGTTATAATTAAGATTTAAAGTTCTGTAAATCATGGAAATGTTGATACCAATCATGATTTCGATAAAATGGTAACTTAGGACTATATTGTAGTTCTATATGTATTTCTTCTTTCTTTTTTGATTTAATATTTAACATACCTTTATACCACAAACGTAAAAATTTAAGACTCAAATAAAAACATTTGAAATGCCAAAATTTCCGGTATTCAGATAATGTTGATAATGATAAAGGATTGTTATTACAATCTATTATTTTAAATCGGCGTAAATTAAAAGATCTATGTGCAATAGATTGTTCATGATATTTAGGTAAATCTGGAAGATAAATTAATCGATTGTTGGAACAATTTAATTCCATACATTGAGATAGAGGTTCTATTTTAATTAATTGATTGTCTGAACAATTAATAATATAACATTTATTTAGCCCGGTTAAGGTAGTAAGATGATTATTATGACAATATAAAATTTTGCATTCATCTAATTGAGGTAAATCAACCAATTGATTTTTAGCACAAGCTAAGATTTGACATCTAGTGAGATCAGGTAACTTAGTTAACTGGTTATTAGAGCAATTTAATATTTCGCATTCTCCTAATTCAGGTAAAGTTACCAATAAATTATTAGCACAATTAAGTTTACTAATCGGTTCTGAATTAATTGAATTATCAAGATCTGATATTATAATTGGATCCGAGTTAAAGATGTGATAGTAATCTTTCCCCACATGTAATTGATTAGTCATATCATTAAATCTGATATACAGATTTAATTTATTACCTATTTGATGATAATATTGATTTAATGCTGGTAACTCTGGTAGAGATCTTAATTGATTGTCATGATAATCCAATTCTAGACAATTAGATAATTCGGGTAAACACGTTAATTGATTAACTCCACATATTAATTTATGACATTTTAAGAGTGAGGGTAAAGATATTAATCGATTGTAACAACAATTTAAATACTCACACTGAGGTAAATTAGGTAATTCATCTATTTGGTTGTGAGAACAATTTAGATTAATACATTCATCGACATTGGATAAATTAATTAATTGATTAAAAGAACAGTCTAAATATCTACAAATAGACAGATCAGCAATGTGAATTATTTGATTGTACGAACAATTTAAATATATACAATTATCTAAATTAGGTATTATAGTTAATCTATTATGAGAACAAACTAGTCTTTCAACTAAAGGTAAATCAGGTAATTCGATTAATTTATTGTAGGAACAATTTAAATAACGACACAGAGGTAAATTACCTAATTTAATTAATTTATTGGAAGAACAGTCTAGTTCTTCACAGAAAGGTAAATTAGGTATTTCGCGCAAATTGTGGTTTTGACAATTTAAATAGATAATTTGAGATAATAATTTTTCATCACTCCATTTTTTATTATATTTTTCTTGATATTTAACTTTGCATCCCTCATCTCTAAGTAAAGCAATTAAATTACTCATTGCTATTTAATCTATTATTATTATTATTGATTATAATTCACTTTTAGACACTTATATTCTTTACTTTATTATAATATTGCGAATTTATTTTATTAATAATAATATATAGACTAGTTATTATCTATTATCTAATCTATTAATGTAGTAATTACCAATAATTTTAAATATCTTTTGAAATATTAACGATAATAATTATTAAATAATTTACAGATGACAAAATTACTGACTATTAAGTGTTCAAAATAATTAGTTAATAATATTTACAAAATAGTTCAATTAGATTAATGATAGTTTACTTCTACTATTTAATTATTATTAAACTTTTAATAGTTATTGTACACTACACTAATCAAATGTTTGTTAATCTAATAAACATTTGATTAAGATTGATAATATGTAAATTAATTGATCAAAGTTTTAGTATAATATTAAATGTCACTTTATTAATAACCATTTCTCAAGAATTATTAAAAGGCTCATAAAAGTCAAGGGAGTTATTAATGTTTATTAATTGAGTTACTTATTCTTAATAATAATTAATTTAATTGTTATAGGGTGATTGCCTAATAATCATTAATTTGATTATTATTAAGGAATTGTTGAACATCATTAATCATACAATATTAATAGATAACCAAAAATTAAGGAGTTTCTTAATGATCAAGAAATTATTCAATAACCTAATGATTATTATGAGATTACTAAAGATCAATGAATTTCTTAATAATCATTGATATAAATTTATCAGTTATCATTAAAAGATTAAGAGATTTTTAAATGATTATTAAAGATCAAGAGGTTTCTTGATGATCTTTAAAAGATTATTATAGATCGAGAGATTTCTTAAATAATTATTATAGATCGAGAGATTTCTTAAATAATTATTATAGATCGAGAGATTTCTTAAATAATTATTATAGATCGAGAGATTTCTTAAATAATTATTTAAGATCAAGAGGTTTCTTAATGATTATTAACAATAAAGAGGGTTCTTAAATAATTATTAAAGATTAAGAAGGTTCTTAATGATTATTAAAGGATTATTAAAGATCAAGGATGTTTTTAGTGATTATTTAAAAATTATTAAAAATCAATAGTTTCATAATGATCAAAAGAAGTTTAAATAATTATTAAGAGAATATTATATATCAAAAGGGCTTTAAATGATTATTACAGATCAAGAGGTTATCATGATCCAAAATGATCATTTAAAAATTATTACAGATCAAGAGGTTATCATGATCCAAAATGATCATTTAAAAATTATTACAGATCAAGAGGTTATTAATTATCAAGATGATCATTAAAAGATTATTATAGAGCCAGAAGTTTCTTAATGAACATTAAAAGATTATTATAGATCAAGAAGTTATTTAATGAACATTAAAAGATTATTATAGATCAAGAAGTTATTTAATGAACATTAATAAATTTTTTATCTATAATAATCTTTTAATAATCATCAATTTAATTATTAATAATAATTCTTTTGGTCTTTGCTACTCTTTCAATAATTATTAAGAAACATATTGATCTTTGTTACTTTCTCAATAATCATTAAGAAACATATTGATCTTTGTTATTCGCATGCAGTTGCTTCCTCTTAATAAAAAGTCCTATTTTTAGTATCAAAGTATTTAAATATCATTAATTAAACATCATTAACTAACTTCTTGATCTTTGATAATATCTTAATAGTTTCTAAGATACACATTTATCGGTGGTAATAAAATATTTATTAAGAAACCTCTTGATAATTAGTAAATCTCCCTTTTGTTCTTCATTATTAGCACACAAGTCTCTTTCTCATTTTAATGATCTATTTTTCGTTAATCTCTTAACAAATATTATTTTTATATTGTTAGTAACCTCTTATTAATCATTAATTAGTTTTCAAATACAATAATTTGTTAATAATCATTAAATTAATGATTATTAACAGGAAGCGACGTGTTCGCGAATATCACCATTTAAATCTAATATTAATTATTTGAGAGAATTACTAAAGATCAAGGAATATCTTATTAATTTACTGATTATTTAAGATCAAGGATTTTAATAATTAGTAATAATCATTGAGAGAGTACCAACCCTCAAGAGTTTAATGAAGATCAAGAGAGTTCTTAATAATTATTAGATTAATAAGTTTATTAATATGTACCAAATTATAAAGTATTAATTTTTCATTAACGGTTATTGGAATAATAATCATCATCATCAAAGTTTATTGATATATTACTTATTAACTATTAATATTCCAAATAAGCTATAATTGTATATATAATATCATCTTCTTCGTCCATACCTGAATATATTTCTTCATATTTCAAGGTTTTATTTTCTTTATCGATTATAATCCAATCCGATCCACCACAATAATTTCTATTTTTCTCACAATAGTCCAAAGTTTTTTGTCTTAATTCTTCAAAAGAACTATACGATCCAGCAAGTTCACTATAATAGTTATCCAAAACTGTAACTACTATTTTATTCATGTTTAAATGATACATAAACATTATTTTAAAAATCAATTTATCAAAAACATGCTTGTTACTTATGGAAATGAATCTATATAGATTCTAATAACTATATAGCTGTGTATATTATTTTAAATCTTGTAGTAATACTTAAATTGATGGTTCAAAGGAACTTTTAAAAAAATTATCAGCAAGAAATAGATATACTTCCTAAACTAATATCTTCTAAGACCTTAAGAAGGTTATATCTTTAAACTCCTTAAGAAGAGCATGTCTTTAAACTCCTTAAGAAGAGCATGTCTTTAAACTCCTTACGAAGAGCATGTCTTTAAACTCCTTACGAAGAGTATGTCTTTAAACTCCTTAAGAAGATCATGTCTTTAAGCTTCTTACGAAGAATATATCTTTAAAGTCCTTACGGAGAATATATCTTTAAAGTCCTTACGGAGAATATGACTTTAAAGTCATTACGGAGAATATGTCTTTAAACCTCTTAAGAAGAGGATATCTTTAAACCTTTTAAGAAGAAGATATCTTTAAACCTTTTAAGAAGAAGATATCTTAAACCTTTTAAGAAGAAGATATCTTAAACCTTTTAAGAAGAAGATATCTTTAAACCTTTTAAGAAGAAGATATCTTTAAACCTCTTAAGAAGAGGATATCTTTAAACCTTTTAAGAAGAAGATATCTTTAAACCTTTTAAGAAGAAGATATCTTTAAACCTTTTAAGAAGAAGATATCTTAAACCTTTTAAGAAGAAGATATCTTAAACCTTTTAAGAAGAAGATATCTTTAAACCTCTTAAGAAGAAGATATCTTTAAACCTTTTAAGAAGAAGATATCTTTAAACCTCTTAAGAAGAAGATATCTTTAAACCTCTTAAGAAGAAGATATCTTTAAACCTTTTAAGAAGAAGATATCTTTAAACCTTTTAAGAAGAAGATATTTTTAAACCTCTTAAGAAGAGATTTTAGTTTAAATCCATGAAGAGCCATCTTATTAAATTCACAAATATATAATCATATTGCTTGTTTTGAATATTTTTAAAGAGATCATTGATGAGGATGGTTATAGTATGTCCTTCTTTTGTGATAAAGATTGTTGTAATTTTTTAAAATGTTTATAATGGCGATTTTTTTTGTAAAAAGGTAAATTAGGACTATATTTCAGCTCCAAGTGCAACTGATATTTCTTTTCGGCTTTCAATTTTAGCAGGCCCCAATACCATAATCGAATATATTTTAATTTTAAATAAAAATGTTTGAATTTCCATAATTTTTGATAATCATCTAAATCAAATAGGGATAATGGATTAGTATCACAATTTAAAAATAAACATTGAGGTAATTCAGGTAAATAAGTAAGTTGATTACGATCGCAATCAATATATACACATTTAGGTAATTTAGGTAAACGAGTTAACTGATTATTAGAACATTTTAAAAAATCACAATTAGTTAAAACGGGTAAAGAAGTCAATTGGTTATTATCACATTGTAATTCCCGACAATTAGTTAAGTCAACTAATTTAATTAATTGATTATCTGAACAAATTAATGTTTTACACTTAGGTAATGGTGGTAATTCAGTTATTTGGTTACCAACACAATTTAAATATTTACAATTAGGTAATGGTGGTATAGAAATTAAATTATTGAATGAGCAATTCAATTCAATAACATGAATTAATAATTCTTCATCTGTCCAGTGTTTATTATAAGGTTGGTCATAGATAATATAATGTGAATCATCATTTCTTCGTAAAATATTAATCATGATTTGTAAAATAATTTTAATTATTAGTTAAGGCTTTTTGTAGATCTTTGAAATGAAAATAAAATTGATGATTTTTATAAAAAGGTAACTTAGGACTATACTGAAGTTCTATATGTAATTCTTCTTTCTTTTTTGATTTAATATGTAACATACCTTTATACCATAATCGAAGATATTTTAAAGCTAAATAGAAATGCTTGAAATGCCATAACTTTCGATAAGATTTAAGGTTAAATAACAATAAAGGATTATTAAAACAGTCTAATGTTGAGCCATATGGTAATTCAGGTATATTGGTTAATTTATTATTCCGACAATATAAATATTGACATTGATTTAATTCAGGTAAAGAAGTTAATTGATTGTGACTACAATCTAAATATATACATTGTGATAATTTAGGTAAAGAAATTAATTGATTGTCTGAACAAACTAATTCTAAACAATTAGCTAAATCAGGTAAATACTTTAATTGATTCCTGTAACATATTAACTCTACACATTTAGGTAATTCTGGTAATTCAGCTAATGAATTACCTTGACATGATAACTTAACACATTGAGGTAAAAATGGTAGGTAATTAATACCTGACCATGAACAATCTAATTCGATAATATGAGATAATAATTCTTCATCTGTCCATTGATCATTATAAGGTTGATCATAAATAGCATAATATTGGTGAGGGTGATTTTTTTGAGATCTTAATAAAGACAGCATTTTAATAGCTATTAAATTTGACAAGATTAATTCAATTTCAAATTATTATTATATATAATCTATTTTAATGATGTTTGTAACTCTTTGAAATGCAGATAAAAGAATAAATTGGTACTGTATTGAAGTTGAGATTATAATTTAACATTCTTTTATATCATTATAGAATAAATTAAAAATTTATTATGATTACAATCTAAATAGATGTAATGAGGTGATTTTACTGTTTAATTAACTAGTTGCACTAACACTTTAATTCTTTATAATTAATCACTAATTTACTACACTCTATTATTATAATAATTATTAATCTGATCTGGGACAGATAAATTTTACTTGCCTTAAAAGGAGAATCATAGATTATCGGATAAAGAAATTTGTAACTTTTTAAAATCAAGATGATTTTTGTAAAAAGGTAAGTCAGGACTAAAGTGAAGTTCTAAATGTAATTCTTCTTTCTTATTTGCTTTGCGATGTAACATACCTTTATACCATAATCGAAGATATTTTAAAGCTAAATAGAAATGTTTGAACTTCCATAATTTGTGATATTCTTCTAGTGCGAATAAAGATAAAGGGTTATCTTCACAACTTAACCGATAACAATTAGGTAATTCAGGTAAATAATTAAGCTGGTTATTATCACTCTCTAAAATACGACATTTAGGTAGTTCAGATATAATAGTAATAAAGTTATCATTACATTCCAATATTTTACATTGTTTTAAAGCTGGTACTTGAGTTAATTGATTATTGTCACACACTAACTCTATACAATTAGGTAGTTCCGGTAATTCAATTAATTGATTATATTCGCAGTTTAATATCTCACAGTTGGGTAATTCTGGTAATTGTGTTATTAAATTATCAGAACAATCCAAAAATTCACACAGTGTTAAGTCAGGCAATCTTATTAATTGATTATACCCACATTCAAGATATTTACATTTGGGTAATTTAGGTAACGAAGTGAGTTGATTATATTTGCAATATAAAAAAGTACAATTAGGTAATATTGATATTGATGATAATTCTACGAAGTTGTTATTTAAACAATCTAATGTAACAATATGTAATAATAATTCTTCATCTGTCCATTGCTCATTATAAGGTTGATCATAGGTCACGTGACAATTTCTATTGGTTCTTAATAAATCATACATTGATTAATGATCACCAATATTTATTTTAACATATATAGATATTCTTTAAAATATTGATCAAAAAGTCAATTCCCTTAGTTAAATATTATTTAATTTTAAGTTTACCGTAGAATAAATTTGTCTATTTATTACCGATTAAATGCTAGTTGAACCTCTTTAACAAAAAATTAATAAATATTAAAAAGTTAGCTGTGTAACATTAATAAGAGGGATTATAATCTACTGTTATTAAATCTCATTTTGATATCTACTAATAACTTCTTAATGGATAATTAAGAAGTTATTAATGGGTGATTAAGATCTATTTAATACCACTATGTGACCATTAAGGAATTATTAATAGATCTATTTAATACCACTATGTAACCATTAAGGAATTATTAACAGATCATTAAGGTCATTGAATAATTAAAAGTTATTAAGTGATCAGCAATTACTTAATCGCTTAGATGAAATCGTTATTAATGAGCTAATAATCAAACTATTAGCAACTTTTTATTTTAATTAATTAAAAGATTTAAATAGATTGGGTTATGTTAGAAAATGAATAAGTTTACCTGTTTATTTAGGATTGGATAGTTGAGCCTCTTTAAAATGAAGATAATAGGGATGGTTTTGACAAAAAGGTAATTTAGGACTATAGTCAAGTTCTAGTTTCTTATTTGCTTTCTGATGTAACATAGATATTTTAAGGCTAAATAGAAATGCCACAATTTGTTATATTCTTCTAATGTGAATAAATATAAAGTAACCCATTTTCTCATCGCGGATAACTGAGTTAATTTATTGTTAGAATATTACAGTACTTGACCTTGTTCTAAATGAAATAAAGAAATAATTTGATTATCATTACATTCTGAATGAGTGCAATTAAGTAGATTCGATATTATAATTAATTGGTCGTCTGTATTGTACAAGCCGTTTTCTTCCATTTTAAGTCTTTGCTCTTTAATTATAGTTTTAGTTGTTCTTCATGAGCAACTAAATCCAGTGCAAAAAATTAAAATGAGGGAGCATAAGAGCAACACAGAAGGGAACAACAAATGAGATAATAGAAGAAATTGAGGGTTTAACCATCACCATTCCACTAAGATCTATCATTGAGAGACCTTAATGTTACACATCTTGATAATAATAAAATATTATTGACGGATTCAGATTAAGGGAATACCAATAAAATAGTTTTAATAATTATCTATTAATAAGAAATTATTATTGAGATGACCATTATAGTTTAATATTTAGATAATTATTAACAATCACTTATTCAGATGATTATTAAGGTAATAATTAAGAATTTCTAAATAGGCGATCAATAATGATTTCTTAGTAATACTCTTATTAAGAGTCTCAAAATAATTATGAAACTTCTCTTATTATTTAATTTCCTTTAATAAGTCTAACATCTTAATAATCATTTTATTAAGGTACTCTTTTAAGATTAAAGGAATTATAAGAATCTTTTTAATATGATCGACAATAAGAGATACCAAATAAAATAATTTTATTAAGATGATTAATAATAAAAGGCTCTTATTAAGGGAATTAATAATAAAAGGCTTTTATTAAGATATTCAACATTTAAAAATCCTCTTATTATTATTATTAATAGGGATTTATTAAGAGACACCTATTAATTTGGCGATTTATTAATGAACTTTTATTAAATAATCTTACTACTTATTTTTTATTATGATTCTAATTAGTAATTATTATAACTGTTGATCATTACAATAAGAATCTTTTCTTGTTAATCATCTTAATAAGAATCTTTTCTTGTTAATTATCTTAATAAGAATCTTTGATTGTTAATCCCTTAATTAGATACCTTGATTATTAATCATTTTAATAAGAATCTTTTCTTGTTAATCATCTTAATAAGGGTCTCTTGATATTAATCTTGAGGATTTAATAAAAGTCGCTTATTATTGAACATTTTAATAAGAGTTAAAGGTTACTTAATAAGAGTATCTTAACTTGAATATTCTCCTATAAATCATCGTAATGAAAGATACTTAAGGAACTTATTTAACACATTACCAAGATATAATCATCTGATAATAATTAACATTAAATTTTCAATATTAAGATGATCGCCCCATTCTGTGTTACACAGAATGAGAAGTAACACGCTGATTTTACGGTCTACCTCAGGAGCATCGAAGGGTACATCAACAATTTTTATTAAGTCTTATTAAAATAATTAACATTTATAGGCTCTTATTGGAATGATTAAGATAATCAACATTCACATTATCATTATGAGACCTTTATTAAGTCAATCTACATTAATAGACTCTTATTAGGAGATCCAATATTAAGAAAGTTTTAGTAAAGCTTATTAATGTGGCGAATATTTGGAATATAGTATTAATTATCTTAATAAGATAATTAATGTTAAGATGATCATTGTCAATAGACTCTTATTAAGATTATTTATTAAGGACCTCTTAATAAGACATTAAACATTAAGAGTCTTATTAAAATGATTCTTATTAAGATGATTAATAATCAAGGTATCTTATTAAGGGATTAACAATCAAAGATTCTTATTAAGATGATTAATAATCAAGGTATCTTATTAAGGGATTAACAATCAAAGATTCTTATTAAGATAATTAATAATCAAGGTCTTTTATTAAGATAATTAATAATCGAGGTCTCTTATTAAGGGATTAACAATCAAAGATTCATATTAAGATAATTAATAATCAAGGTATCTTATTAAGAGATTAACAATCAAAGATTGTTATTAAGATGATTAATAATCAAGGTATCTTATTAAGGGAATAACAATCAAAGATTGTTATTAAGATGATAAACGATCAAATATTCTTATTAAGATGATTAATAATCAAGGTTTCTTATTAAGGGATTGACAATAAGAGATTATTAAGAGACCCTTATTAAGTTGATCAACATTAAGATGATTGTTAAGAGTGCCTTAATAAGAACCCCTTAATCTTAATAATGCTGATGTGATTTGATCATATGCGTATCTCTTATTTAAATGATATTATTTTACAATGATTATTAAACAAGATAATCATTGTAATAAAAATATTAACACCTATTATTATACTATTCTCAATAACAATAATCACATATTAATATTTATTATATTGATAGAGATATTTAAATGTCAATTACTTATTAATCATCGTTTAAATAATATAATTATTTTAATAAAATAATAACTAACCTTCTCTTAATATATCTATTATTATATTTCACCTAATATGTTCCCTCATTTATTAATAAGATATTCCTTAATAATATAAATTATAAGAGTAGCTTGGTAGAAGACTTTTAATATATATCTCATATTAAATGTATATTAATAAAATAATTGTATCAAAATGATTATAATATTATCTTAATAATTTTAATAGTCTTTCAATATAAACATCTTAATAAAATAATGTCATTAAGATAATTTAGTTAATATTAAGATGATTATTAAGATCAATTAGATATCATCTTTATTATTAATAATAAAAAATCAGTAAGATAAGTAATAAAATAACCCATCAACATAATTAACAGTAATATCATTAATATAATTACTAAGTATTAAGGTGATCATCATTAAAGTTTTAAATGATGACTTGTAATTGTTTTTATTATAAGATTTTTATTAAGTTAATGATTATTGAGAGCTTCATCTTAAGATGAAAATTAACAATCTCTTATCTTAAGGTGATTATTATCAAAATTTCTTACTAAGATTATATCGTTAACGTGGAAAATATTAATCATTTTAATATTACTTATTAGATTAATAAAGGTTTTAATGTTGATCAATCTTAAGAGATTATTAAGGTTAATCATCTTAATAATGGTCTTTTAATGTTGATCAACCTTAAGAGATTATTAAGGTTAATCATCTTAATAATGGTCTTTTAATGTTGATCAACCTTAAGAGATTATTAAGGTTAATCATCTTAATAATGGTCTTTTAATGTTAATCATCTTAATAAAGGTCTTTTAATGTTCTGCATCTTAATAAGAAACCCTTAATATCGACCATTTTAATAAGTCCTCTTATTGTTGAGCATCTTGATATGAGACCCTTAATGTTTATCACCTTAATAAGACCTCTTATTGTTGAGCATCTTGATATGAGACCCTTAATGTTTATCACCTTAATAAGACCTCTTATTGTTGAGTCTCTTGATAAGAGACCCTGAGTGTCTGTATCCTTAATGAGATCTCTTATTATTAATCATATTGATAAGATACCCTTAATGAGACCTTTTATTATTGATCATCTTAAGGTTGAGTATCTTAATAAGAGTTTCTTAATCTTGATTATCTTAATAAGAGTTTCTTAATCTTGATTATCTTAATAATGTATCCTTAATGTAGGTTATCTTAATAAGATCTATTATTGTTGTGCATCTTGATAAAAGACCCTTAATGTGCATCATCTTAATAAGGGCCATTTAAGGTTGTTCACTTTATTAAGAGTATCTTAATGTTCCATTCGGGGCTCCTGTGTTAGACAGTAAAGGCAGCGACTTGTCTGTGATAGACAAACATCTTAATAAGGAACACTTAATGTTAAACATCTTAATGTTAAACATCTTAATAAGGGACTCTTAATGTTAAACATCTTAATAAGAGATTATTAATATGAATATTTAAATGTTAAACATCTTAATATAACTCTCTTAATAAGAGCCTTTTAATGTTAATTATCTTAATATGAATCTTTAAATCTTGATAATACATAAATAGTGAGCTTCTTAATAAGATCTCTTTAATGTTGATTATCTTATTAAAATATTTTCAATAAGAGTTTTTTTAAATGTTCGGGGTTTAAGGTTGAACAGAAGAAAGCTACTTGTGTGTGATAGATAATTAACTTAATATGGATCTCTCAATGTTGATTATCTTAATAGTGATCATCTTAATAAGAGCTCTTTAATATTGTTGATATTAATAAGAGCTCTTTAATATTGTTAATATTAATAAGAGCCCTTTAATGTTGTTATCTTAATAAGAGTCTTATTATATCTATCATCTTAATAAAAAACTTGTGATGTTGATCATCTTAATAATAACCTTTTAATGTTGTTCATTTTATTAAGAGTTTTTTTATAACCATCATCTATTAACAGAGTTTTAATAAGAGTATTTTGATAGTGTTCCTCTTAATAATAACCTTTTAATGTTAATCAACTTAATAAGAGTCATTCAATGTTGATTATCTTAATATTAATCAACTTAATAAGAACATTTTAATATTGATTATCTTAATATTATCAACTTAATAAGAACATTTTAATATTGATTATCTTAATATTATCAACTTAATAAGAACATTTTAATGTTGATTATCTTAATATTAATCAACTTAATAAAAGTTTCTTAATATTAATCAGCTCAATAAAAGTCTCTTAATATTAATCAACTTTTGAATGTTCTTATTAAGAGACTGTTAATATTAATAGACTTAACAAGAGTATCATATTATTCCCTTTGAGGCTCTTGTGAGTAATAGACAATTATCTTAATAATAATTTCTTAATGTTGATCAACTTAATAAGTTCCTTAATATTAATCATCTTAATAAGAGTCTTGTCTTGTTTGCGATAATGGACTCTTAATAAGAGTCTCTTATTGTTCCCTTTGAGTCTCCTGTGTTCGACCATACAGGCTGAACAGAAGGAAACAACTGCGTTAGATAGACAATTATCTTAATGAGGGTCTATTAATATTAATAAATTTAATAAGAGCTCCTTAATGTTAATTATCTTAATAATAATAAATATTTCAATAAATTCTTTCGATATTAAGATTATTAAATATTAATAATCTTAATAAGTCTTTTGATATTAATCATCTTAATAAGAGTCTTTTGATATTAATCATCTTAATAAGAATCATTTTAATAATGATCATCTTAATAAGAGTCTTTTGATATTAATCATCTTAATAAGACCCTTTTGATATTAATTATCTTAATAAGAGTCTTTTGATATTAATCATCTTAATAAGATCCTTTTGATATTAATCATCTTAATAAGAGTCTTTTGATATTGACCATCTTAATAAGATTTATGTTAATAATTGTCTTTTTATATTGATCATCCTAATAAGGACATATTAATAGTGATCATCTTATTAAAAATCGTTTAATGTTGATTATCTTAATAGTGATCATCTTAATAAGAGTTTCTTATATTAATTATCTTAATATGATCTTTTTAATATAGATCATATTAATAAAAGTGTCTCAATAATTGTTTCTAATGTTGATATTTTAATAAACGTCTCTTAAGGTTAATCATCTTAATAATGGGGTTAAATGTTTCCTTCGAGGTTCCGGAGTTAGACCGTAAAGGTCTCGCTTTGCGGCTCCCTCTATTGATACTATTTTAGCCGTAGGCTAAAATAGTATCAATGAAGAGGGAGACAACAGAAGGAAGCGACTTGTGCGTGATAGACAACTATCTTAATAATTAACTCTTATTAAGAGACGATTAATGTTGAGTATCTTAACTATAGCTCTTACTTCTTAATAATTATTTTTTATTAAGATACTATTAATAAATAAAATTAAGATATTAAACATTTTAAAAATCATTAAGATAATCTTATTAGGACAAACAACATAAAAAAGACTTATTAAGATGAACTACATTAAGAGACTTTTATTAAGGTAGACAACATAAAAAACTCTTATTAAGACACTTTTATTAAAATAATTAACAATATAATCAACATTAAAGAGCTCTTATTAATATAATAAACATTAAGAGATACTTATTAAGATGATTATCTATCGCGCACAAGTCGCTTCCTTCCTTTTAACCGATACGGTCTAACTTAGGAGTCACGAATGGAACATTTAAAAGCTTTTAATAAGATAATCAACATTAAGAGATACTTATTAAAGTGCTTTATCACTTTAAGATGGCCAAAATTAAAAGACACTTATTAAGATGAACAACCTTAAAAAACTCTCATTAAAATGATTTATTACTTTAATATAATCAACATTAATAGGCCCTTATTAAGTTAATCAACATTATTGGACTCTTATTAAGATAATTAACCTTAAGAGACACTTATTAAGATAATTAACCTTAAGAGACACTTATTAAGTTGATTAACATTAAAAAACTCTTATTAGAGTGCTTTAACACTTCGGAGTGACAAAAAATGTGGAGCTTCTTTTATTACTTTAAGATAATCAACATTTAAGGGTTCTTATTAAGATGCTCATATCAAAAAAGACTTTTATTAAGATGATTAAATTTTAGATAATCTAAACAAGACAAATAATATTAATAGGTCATTATTAAGATGAATAACATCAAGAAAATCTTATTAAATGATTAACATTAAGATATCCTTATTAAGTTAATTGATTTAATAAAAGTGTCTTATTAAGTTGATTGATTTAATAAAAGTGTCTTATTAAGATGATCAATATTAAAATGTTGTTATTAACTTGATTATCTCTTTTCATTCAGTCTCAGAGGAAACATTTTAAAACTCCCCTTAAGATGATTATTAGCATATTCTTATCAAGATGATTATTAATAAATCCTTATCAAGATAATTATTAATATATCCTTATTATCATGATTAATATCTAAAGATTCTTGTTAAGATGATCAATATCAAAAGACTCTTATTTAGATGATTAATATCAAAAGACTCTTATTTAGATGATTAATATCAGAAGACTCTTATTAAGATGATCATTATTAAAAGACTCTTATAATCAATATGAATAATATCTTAATATGATAATAATATCTTAATATGATAATCAACCTTTAAAAACTCTTATAATCAATATTAATAATCCCTTAATATGACGATAAACATTTAAAAAACTCTTATTAAGATGATTAACAGGAAAATACTTATTAATAATGTCTTAATAAGGTGATCAATAACAAAAAAAAGGCTCTTATTAAGATGATCACTATTAAAGACTCTTATTAAGTTGATTAATATGCTCTTATTAAGTTAATTAATATGTTCTTATTAAGTTGATTAATATTAAGATATTAACATTTAAAAACTTAATATAATTATCAATAACCAAAGACTCTTGTTAAGATGATTATTAATAAATGATCAAAAACTACATCTTAACGTTAATTTATATAATGACTTGATTATTTTCATTAATTAAACTTTATTACTAATAAGCATTGTATCTTAATCGAGCTGATTAAGATAAATAATCATCTATTTTAGTTAAATTCCCTCCATTAATATAAATAAACATCTATCTTGATAATTTTAGCTAAATCCCGTTTATCATATTTTATTATTATTGATCTAATTGAAACTAATAAATATAATATCTTGATCATTTATACGAATAAAAATTTATCTAATCCTTATTCCTATTATTATAAATAGATCCTTAGATCAATTATTATTATTATTATTATTATTATGTCAAAGTAATTCTTGATTTATTGGTCTATATCAAGATAACCTATTATGTAAATGCACCATAAGTAGTTAATCCTGATGAAGATTGGAAATTTGTATATTTAGATTTTGTTAATACTTTAAAAATAAACCCTATTTATATTAATTAACAACTAACTGATATTAAACGTGATTTTTTAGTTGATCAAATATGTCAACAAGCACCTTAACATAATTATATAATATTAGGTGTAAATAAATAATCATACTTCAACTTTTATAGTAGGCCATGTAAAATATAGCCCCTCATAATGGTTACATTTACCTGTTATGTATCTATAAAATTTCATATGTTTATCCTTTCTGACCCAACCTATATATCAAAATATTGATTAAGGTAAATCCAACTAATGATTCTATATCTAAAGGAGAGATAGATTTATCCCTTAAAAAAATGTAAATATACATTACATTATTTAAATTAAGATAATATTAATACTCAAGATTATACTTATCTGTAGTATGGAGTTTATTATAGATTACAATGATTATTTTAATAATTGATCTATTTTCTCTTGATAATAAACACCTTAATAGTCATCAAAATAATAATTACTTCTCTTAAAAGTTACCCTACAACTACTACTATAATTTTATTAATAATTTTGGTTATTAATATTAATTTCTGACGATAAATATCTTAATATTAGTTTCGTCAGTAATTTTGACTACCAATTACTATTAATCATTATTATTATATGATTACTAAGATTATTATTATATGATTACTAAGATTATTATTATATGATTACTAAGAAGACCATTATATGATTACTAAGATTATAATCATCTGATCAATCATCAAAAAAGTGATTATCTTAATGTTAATAGACCATTATTTATTGATTATCAATCATCATTCATAATAATAATTATAACTTAATCTTAATATTAATCAATAATCAATCATTATCTTAATCAATGTTAATTATCAAATGAACAATCATCTTAATAATTATTAAATAATCAAGGAAAGTTTAATAAATTATCATCTTCTTGACTATTAATGACAAATAAACATCTTGATGCTTATTATTAAATAATTGACATTAGATAATCATCTTGATGCTTATTATTTGAATTATTATCTAGATATTTATCAATAATGTTTTAAATTTTTACCTATAAGTATTACCAACCGTATCTATAATAATATAACTAATTATATATGGACAATTATTAATCAAGTTGACCGTGAGTAATATATTAATTAAGTTGATTATATTAATATTTAAATCTTATAATTCCTAATGATATTAGTTAAATATATACATATATTTTATAAGATATTATTGTTAATTATTTAAATAATATGGTCTGGTTAATTATTTAAATAATATGGTCTGGTTAATTTATATCTTAATTGTATCTTAATTGAATTTTAGTCTAATAAATATGATCTTACTGATATATTATATAAATATTAATTAAAATATTTATATAATATATATTACTCATTATACTTTTTTTATTAAGGTATACATGATATACATCTGAATAACTGAAGAATTTTAATCCTCTTTGAAAATAAAAGTCCTTAAAAATCCAATAGACTTAAATTCTTCAGTTATTCAGATGTATACCATGTATACCTTAATAAAAGTTAAAAATAAGAACAAGGAAAAATCGATAATCTTATAATTGTATGAATTATATTAGATAATTATAGTAGTGTTGATAACATTAATATAATTTATATTAAAATTAATATAATTTTAAATAATTAACAATAGATTATAATAATTTCCTACATCATTTGATAATATTAATTATAACTATTTATAAAAGTCATCGATAATAATATTAATCTCCAGTACTAACAGAGATTAGCTAGATTAATGATTAAAATGGATTATCTAGTGTTATTTCATATAACCAATCAAGATATTATAATTTCTAAAAACCAATTAATTTTTACTAGATTATAGTATCCACTTTACTTGAATATCAATTATTAAATGGGCATATATTCTTGAATAAATGTCTATTAGGTTATAATATGTTAATTGTGATCAAAAGTACCATTTAAGTTTTTTCAGGTAAATTGGAGAATTTTTAATAAGTATCATATTTAAGAAGTTATTATCTAGTTGATTATTAATACTTAATAACAAACTTTGTTGTTGATCAATAACTAATTATTATATAAAGATAATACCACAATATATTATTCTACCGATAATTTATTAAACTTTATTATCATTTTCCTAAATAAGTTTAAAAGGTAGTCTGAGTTAATGATATTAATTAATAAGATAATTAATTATCAAGAAGGTAACTAACAATGTAATTAATTAATCATCACAAAAATAAGTGGAGATAATGTATTTATTATCTTGATAATTGATGTTGAACAATGTATTATCTTGTTAATTGACGTTAGTAAATATTATATTAATATTAATCATAGTTAATAAATTTTAATGTTTAATCAATCTTAACATTTAATTAAGATTGGTCATGGTTGATGATTCTTAACATTTAATTAAGATTTGTTATAGTTAATAAATTTAAATGTTTAATTAAGATTAATCATAGTTGATTAATCTTAATGTTTAATTAAATACATATCTCTTTGAGTAACCATTGATATTTATTTTCATCTGATACATATAGTTTCTTCTTACTATCTATTGCTTGTTTTATAATTTCTTTTATATTGAAAATATTTTCATAATCTATTCTTATGACATTATAACCACTTTCTATTGCAACTTTAGTTTTTAATATGTCGGTTTCTTGACGACATTCAAATTCATCTATCGTTTTATGAAAATAATTACAATAATAAAAATGTTGTTGTCCATCAAATTCTAATATATAGTTATTAAATACAAAATCATATCGTTTCTTTGGTAGTTGAGGTAATATTAGTTGATATTTATCCCTTCGGGGCTCCTGTGTTTGGCCGTAAAGGCCAAACAGAAGGAGACAGTAATAGCCCAATTCTGATAAAACTTTTTGACACAATTGTTCACCCGCTGATCCTTTGCATATTGGACACCAACTACCACGATTTTTAATTGATGCTGATTCTGTTTCGAATTGGTGACCTTTTGAACATTGCCATTTCATTTTAGTATTAGCATTTATGTATTCATTATCTAAACAAAACCCATTAAATTTGGCAGCAAGCTCATCCATATCATCTAAAGTTAATTTTCTTGATTGTATTTTACAAATTCCGCACCATTGACCTGCAATTATTTTGTTAGCAAGAGTTGACCAGACATGACCTTCTGAACATTCCCATAATAATGGAGTTTCATGTTGATTTACAAAAACCTCCTTTTTCTTTGGCTAATTGTTGACAATATTCTATTGTTATTTTTTGACCTTGGGGATTACATATTAAACACCATGAATCTCTTAACTTCATCGACAGATATGTAGCTTTCCAATAATGATCATTTTTGCAAGACCATTCCATTAGAGTTTCCAGGTTTTTATATTCGATCGAATGGCAATATCCTCCTCTTTCTTCAGCTAATTTGTACATATCTTCTAAAGTATATCGTTTTTGTGTACGTGGTGTACATATTATGCACCACGAACCACGAATTATAGTAGGTAAAGTAGCTTGCCATGTATGTCCATTAGAACATCTCCAATCCAATTTTTTACGTTTATTTATATTATCGGACTCACATACACCTCCTCTATCACTAGCTATTTTTCGAGCAATTAGAGCATTATTTTTATTTTCGTTACAAGATGGACACCATTTACCTAATTTTATCTGTTTAGAATTCATTTCCCATATATGACCTTTTTCACATTGCCATTTATAGATATCATCTAAATTGGCATTATCATCTAATAAAAATTTACCTCTATTTTTGAAGGCTATTTTATTTAGTTCATTTATAGTATAACTTCTAGTAATAGAAGTTGCACATTCTGGACACTTTTTCACCACGTTTTTTATATTTGTAGGGGTTCTATTAAATTCATGTCCGTTATGACATCTGAATTTTAATTGAGTTTTATGATTAACATAATTTTCAGATATTATGTCAATAGCGTAATTTTTAAATAATTAACTAGTTCATTATAATAAACTAGTTGGCGCTTATTCATTGTTATATTAGTTTTAGCCAACTAATATAAGTTATTAATTTAAAATCAATAATTAATTGTTTTTATTTAATTTTAATTAATAATCTAAATTAATTGTTTTTATTTAATTTTAATTCATAATCTAAATGTAGTTTTGGTAACATCATAGTAGGGTGCCATTTATTTTTCAATTCCTCTAAAGGTAATGGTTCAGTTTGATATTTACTCTTGTAAGGATTTTCACATTTGCCAGTATAAAGGAAAACGATTTGTGCGATTCTTCTATTAACAGGTAATAATACGGTCGAATTAGAAAAGTTTGTGATTTCCATTGTCCATATATTATAATAGTTATTGTCGCCCCATCCACTACATTTGCAAAAATTTATACCCACACGACCAAGAGAGGAACGCGACTTCATCATAGTAGTAATAAAATTACGGCCACCAATAAACTCATTGGTATGACCTAAAATAGTTTCACCTGGATTGATTAGAATAACTTTGTCATTAATACCAATTGAATCATCTATTTTCATCTTTTCCCTCTCTTCCTGTGTCAGTGGTTTAGCTTGCAAATATTCTCCCCAATATTTGTCTACATGATCTTGTTGCCATGGATTAAAATATTCTAATTGATTAGTACATCTATAGTAATACTCACCTAATGTTACATCATAGGAACAATTAGATAATTGTTCTCTACTGAAAGGTGATATAATAATATTACCAACTTCCAATTCTTTTTTAATTTCTACATCTGATAAGATGGCTGGTTGTACATAAGTTTCTGACATTTTTAATAAAAAATCATCAAGAAATAAAATCTCAATTTTTAAATTTAAAAATATCATTAATTTAATATAGCTATATTAGAATTAATCACTTTATTATATGCAAAAATACTCAGTTTATCACATTAGTTTTATCTGACTTCATTTGAGTAACTATTTGAGATAAATAGTCATATACTTCTGGACGATACTGATAGCTTGTTCTTAGAGCAAAATTATCCATTGTCTGTATATTGGCACCATTTTTGACTAAATATTTAACGATTTCCAAATAACCATAATCAGCACTTATTCTTAAAGCACAATCATCTTTTGCATGTATATCTGCCCCATTTTCCACTAAATATTTAACAAGCAAAAAATCATTATTTTCTGCACTTATTCTTAATGCATAATCATCATCTGTATGTAGATCCACACCGTTTTCGACTAAATATTCAACAACATCTAAATGTCCATATTTTGCACATATTCCTAATATATAGTTACCAACTTCATCAATATCCAAACATTTAATGACTTCTAAATCTCCATTCTCCGCTATTTGTCTTAGTGTAGAACTATAATCAGTTAAAATATTAGCCCCTTTTTCTATTAAATATTTAGTGATGTCACGATTTCTATTGTTAACACTAATTCTTAATGCATAATCATTTTCTATGTTTACATCTGCTCCATTTTCGACTAAATATTCAACCACCCATAAATGTTCATTTTCTACATTTAATTTTAACGCAGAATCATCTTCTGTATGTATATTGGCCCCATTTTCTACTAAATATTTAACTACCCAGTAATAACCATTTTTAGTGCTTAATTTTAGAGCTTAATTATCGAATGCATGTAGATTGGCACCTTTTCGAGTAAAAATTCAACAATTTCTAAATGTCCATTTTCAGCACTTAATCTAAGAGCATAATCATCTTCTGAACGTAGATCAGCCCCATTTTCCAACAAATATTGAACTACTTTCAAATACCCATATTCAGCACTTGACCTAAATGCTAAATTAATATCCACTCCTAATGAAATTAAATATTTAAATGTTTCAACATCATTCAAACATCTTCTTTTACCTAATTTTATTTTATTTGCTCCCCACGTATCATCATCTTGTACCATTTTGAAATCTGGATCATTTATGGGTAGTTAGACTTCTCTTAAAAATATTCCAAATCCAATATAGTTTAAAATATTTTTAGCATTAGTAAAATATAATCTACCGGGTACACAAGATCATGATTCTGCGAATGGTCCCTCTAGAATATTTAATCCATCTTTGTATTAAAACCCCCTATGGTTTTCGTTTTCATTAGTTATTTTGAAATATTTTTCCATTTCTTTTTCGAGATATGTTTGTAATTTAATTATTCAATTTAATATCTCCTTATTAGTAATAATAATAAATAATCTAATCGACATTAACTATTATCTATTTATTGTAATATACTTCTTAAATTAAAAACTTTTCATATTAATTATAATTATTTTTAATTCCTATTAATTAGATTTCTAATTAATAGTTATATATCTAAACTTATTAACTATTAATTGAATTACATTTATTCTTAGTAGGATGAGATTTTATCATTAAATTGGTATTACTTAATACATATATCTTATTTAAAATAGGTAATGCAATTAGATAAATATTTTATTCAATTAATCATTGATGTACTCTTACTATTTTTAAACAAATACCTAAGTTTAGCAACTCATTATTACATATTAAGTTACTAATAATATAACTATTCTATAGGTACTATTTTTTTATATGTCTTAATTATTTAAATAAAATTTAGACGATAGAGTTCATCAATAATTTCTAAATATCTACGAATATGCTTATTTTTACTTTCCAACTTATTATCTGTATTATAAATTTAATTCTCAATTAACATGAAATTATTATGAGGATGTATCATATTTTATTTTAAAATTTATATGATCAATATATAAATTATTTATATATTGATCGTCAAAGCTACTATTTATTTTGAAACCAGAAATTTTTAATAATATCTGTAAAGTAATTCTCATTCTGTAGTGCATCCAAAGTATTTACTTTGATATAATGACAATCAAGTTTATCTGTCGAACTATTTTGGATAATATTCACACAGTCATTATCATCGAAAAATAATTGTTTAATTTTGGAATCCGGATATAACATCTTTCCATATTCCTTAGCTCGTTTATGATCATTCCAATATCTGTAATCTTCTTGTAGTGCCAAATGAACATTTGATTCTACTAAAAATTGGTTTAAGTCAGATGGATTGTTACATACAGTTCCATTATTGAATACGACTTGCATATTGCCATCAACATGTGTAACTTTACCAATTAGTGCATTTTTGAATTTGTCATTGGTCTTTAAATACTCAAGTACTTCTTTGATATCCTTTCCAAAGGACCTAAACACAATAAGAGCATCTGGATACATATCCAAAACATTCATGAATGATTTAAATAATAAATTATGTAATGATGATGCTACCATATTGATCATATGTTTTAAACTATGACCAGGTTGACCTTCTTCAGTGAAGCTAAAAGATTTCTTTTTATAATTTTTTTTCACCAATAGTTTTTAAATAATCATAATAACTAATAGAGTTAGTTGGATCTCTGTAATCAGAATTTAAAGACCAACTATTATTTGTTACTGTTCCATATACACTTTTGGCTAACGTCATGTTAGCATTTTCATAATCAGAACCTAGTTCAGTTGAATCGACCGATGTAATGGTTCCATTAATATCAAAATGTAAGACTAATTTGTTAGACATTGTATTTGATTACAAAATACAATGTTTAAGTTTAATTTTCATTTTTTAACTAAAAATTAAACTATTTACTCTTAATGGGTAAAAATGTGGTGATGGTATCGCGTTCGGTTTCAAATACAACCCAAATTTCCTTATTATCTAATTCCATAGTTATAACATATTGGACATTTAGATTGGAAACCACACTTTTACTTTTAATATTTTTATTTTGAGCAATAAAAGTTCTCGCTTGTTTAACTAGATTATAATATTGATTAATGGATATTTTTTGATTATATCTTTCTTCAAATCGTTGTAATGAGTGCATTAGTGAATAATTAATATCTTTATATGTTTTTGGCATGATATTTATCCATAAAAATAATGAATATATTAGAATCAATTTTTCATAGAGATAATTAGTATATTATTGATAAAAACATCGTTTGCATGTAATGTTAAAATTATAGTTTTAGTTAGATCAACTATAATTTTAACTATAAATCATGTATCCCCAAAAAATTATGATCTTTTATTAATGGAGAGTTTATACCTTTACTAAAATTGATATTTACTAATTAATAATTCAAAACACTAAATTAGTTAGATGAATCATTTACCCATTGAACTTGTTTATTACATCATTACTTTTTGTGACAATATAGAATCAATTAAAAATCTATTTTTAATCAATAAAAAATTATCATCAATGACTAATGAATATTATAAAAAAATTAATTGCAGAATATTTATGGGCACAGAAGAAATTTGGCCAATATATAAATGTATATATTGAAGACCTCATTATTTGTCATAATAAATTTTTATTATTAGAATGGTACCTCAAAAATAAAATTAAGATTACATTTGGAAGATATGGAATTAACCACGCAATCAATAGAGGATATCAAGAAACTCTGGAATTACTTATTAAATATCAAAAATATCAATTCCTACCAAAAGATCTTACAAGAGTGACACAATTATATTTTGCCTGGTCTAATTCTTTTATTGAAAGAGGTTGGTACTTCTCAAAAAAAGAATGGGAAAATAAAATGCTACAATTACAAAAATTTATTCAATACCACATGATCAGATAATTTGTTTTATTTTATCATTGACCTTCTTGTTCATCAATATTGAAGTATAACCTATTATCTAACTAATATTATTTTATTATAATAGTTTATATGTCTTTTATATATACAATAATTTAATATTAACAATTAATATTAAATTAATTTTTATTTTTTGATTCATAATTCTTCGAATAAAGTCTTGATAAGGCACCCTCTTCAAATACCTCACTTTTAATTTTTTCTTGATTGTACTCACCTTGATTCATTTTATCAGCTAACTCCTTTAAATCATAATACATAGCTTCAACCCAAGTTATAACAGGTGCTGCTTCTAAAACAAATCCTGCGCCATAATTATCACTAGTTTTACCCCATTCAATGAAATTTGCCAATAATTTTAAGGCTACAGTTTGAGCTTTAAGTCCATTTACACCATAACAAGTTAAATATAAATGATTAAGACTGGTACTATTCCATCTTTCAAATTGAGGATTTTCTAACGCTTCAGTCCATTGTTCTAAAACATTCACATCTGCTACCTTTTGATGACACTGATTACACATTTTACTTTTAAAAATATTAATGTTTTTTTATTCAATTTTGCAAAAAAACTGAATTGAATATCAAGTTCATCAAATATAAGTTATTTTGTTAACTAACGTACCTTATATTATTCAGCAATTATTTATCATTTTAGTGAGAATGATAATTTAGTAAAGATATCATTAGTATTAATTTTTAATCCATATTTCTTTGGATTTATGACATTTAAATCTAAATTTACATAGTTGTAGGATATATTTATATTTTCTAAAAGTAGTAGATATTTATTAGTACTGCAATAATAGATACAATTTTTAAATATGTAAATGTTAACTTTTATTATTTAATTTAATTCATATTAATTCAATCGTTATCAAAATCATACATAGGTCTCTTGTAAAATGATTGTTTGTTAATATAATTATCCTCTTTAATTAACATCAAACATTATAAACATTTACATAATTGTTAATTATTTATCATAATAATTGTTAATTATTTATCATAATAATTATTAGCATAATTACTATATTCTTCATCATAAGAAGGTGTCCTTGTTTATATCATTCGACGATAGAACAACTCATTGTTCATATTAATTATACTATTCATTAAAAGAATAGTTAATTGCTTATATTCAGATGATTAATGATAATAATCATCTGAAGAATAGTTAATTGTTTATATACATATGATTAAACATATCAACCATCAAAAGAATAGTTAATTGTTTATATACATATGATTAAACATATCAACCATCAAAAGAATAGTTAATTTTTTATATTAAGATAATTAATCTTGAGAATAATATTCATCAAATGAATAATCATTGGCGTCTATATATTAAATAAGATTTAATTAAAATCAAATTGATTAATAATAATCTAATTTTTAATTGATCATCTCTTTTATGATCCATTATTGACAAACTTTGCCATATTAATTATCAAAGTTATTGATCAACTTTTCTTTATGAATTATCATCTTGAATGTTTACTAACACCTAGAGAGTCACTCTAATTATTATCTTAATTTTAAATGATCATTGATAATCAAGCTTATTATTAATAATTAAGCTCATTATTAATAAATAGTTATCGATAATGTTAAAGATAAACTATGAAGATGGATATTCATTAAGATTATTAATTTTCTTGTTTATCTATATTTTTATTAATCTTTAGTAGATCATCTTAATAATTAAGATGATCTTATCGATTAATTATCATCTTCTTTATTCATATCATCTTATCTATTAATTATTATTCATGAAAATAATTATCAATGAAAAAGACCAATTAATATTTAAGATAATCAAGAGTCTAAGATTTTATGAATAATAAAGATGATTAGATAAATATTAAAGTTCTTCAGAGAGTTCCAAAGAACCCAACGATGATTAAATCAATATTAGATAATCGACAAAACCTCTAACTAAGAATATTAGATGATAGAGTAATTCATCAATAAATATTATCTTAATACTTCATCAATGAAATTAGATAAAGAATATCCTAATTATTCATCAATAAAATTAGATAGAGAATATCTTGATTCTTTATTAATGTAATAAGAATTACCAATTAGTGTGTAACTTTTATAATTGATAATGTCACAGTAAACATTATTAATTTTTATATAGTAGATGATTTAGTACTTATCTCATCTTAATAAATAATTAATTATAATAGTATAAAGATTAATTATAAAATTAATAATGTCATCCGAAAATTATTTAAATCGAGAAGACTGTTTATCTCGATTTGAAGTTATTCAAGAATTATATCCAGAATTAGTTTCAGATATAAATTTAAATGAAATGAGTATAGATAAATTACATATTATTTATATCAAATTATTACAAATTATAAATGGATTAGAAAAAGAAAGAGCAATTTAAAAAAATTTGTTAATGAAAATGGTATTCATTCAAACCATATTGGTAAGAGAAGATAGTACTTGTAATTATCAGAATTTAACTAAAAATATCATAGAAATGGAACCTACATCAATACAATTATATATGAATTATAAACGATATGAAGCTAAAGCTAAAATGTTAATTGATAATGATAAACTTTCATCATTATCAATTAACGATTTAGGTGACTCTGATATTTTAAAGTTTTTAATTACTACATTTAATCATTTTTAAATTAAAATTTTGACTATCATTAATAAATACCTTTATTCTTAATTATTAGACTAATGTAGTTATATTCATAACATTAATAACTAATTTAGTTGATAGATAATAGTAACTAAACAATATTCAATAATAAAGGAGCATTGGTGGTAAGTTCATCAGTAGAGATAGTAATATCGGTAATATAGGTATATAAGTTGGGTGAAGATAAATAAACAATACTATTAGAATTAAGAGCATTAATGATATGGGTTCTAAGATGTTCAAGTTGAGTAAAATCAATTCTTATAATACGATGACCAGTTTTCCAAGCAGCAAAAGTTTTAATACGATCTATAAGTTGATATTGAAAAAATCCTTTTTTAGTTTTATGATATTTTCGGACGAAACCGAAATGTTGTTCACCATCATATTCTAAAAGATATTTATTATTATTAAATTCGAAATAATAATCATAACGACGTGAGGGTACAACTGATAGGTGATATTCAGGAATAAAAGTTACATTTAAGTCACGAAGAATTCTTCTGATTTCACGTTCACCTTTGGAACTACCACATAATAGACACCATTTACCACGATTTCTAACTTTACGAGCAGTTAAAAAAAATTCATGGCCTTCTGAACATTTCCACAATAATTTTTTAGTAAGTGTAGGATTAGTAGTTAATAATTGACCTCCATTTTTAGAGGCAATTTTGGTTAGTTGAATATATAAGTCAGTCATTTTTAACAATTAACAAATAACTTATAAATTAAACAATTTATCTGAAATTTATCTAAAATTAAACAATTTCAGATAAATTATACCTTTTTAAAGTGTTATCGAAATGAATTTAGAATACTATTCTACACGCTCAAGAGACTTAACCTCTAATAGTGATTATGTATTACAATTATTTAATAAAGATCAACCTATAGTTCCATATTTATTATCAAAACATAGTCCATGTGATAAAAATTTCGTAATTATAAATAAATTGGGAAGTGGACAACAAGCCAAAATCTATCAAGTTAAAATTAAGGGACAAGATAAATTATATGTAGCCAAAAAATTTTCTAGTTATGAATATATTTTACCATATAATATTTATCAATTAATTGATCCATTTCAACATCCTGAATTTCTAAATTTAACTAATCAGGAATTTATATCTTTGGCGCTTAAAATTATACAATTAGATAATAGAATTAGTGTCAACGATATATTAGAATGGAATAATTTAAAGCCTAATGAACAAGTTACTTTTAATCTAGAATTTAAAATACCATCAGCTAAATTTAAATGTCTAGTTGAACAGTCTTTTATTTTAAAATCAGTTGTAATTCACCGAGGTGATTATTTATGTTTATCAAATAATTATACCGAATATTTAATTAGTTTATTATTAAGTAATCTAGTAGAAACTGGTCAATCAATTCATTTCTTACATACATTCGATTTCTCAACCTGTCCATATGATCATCAACTTAAACAATATATGTTTACTGAATTGGTAGATGGTCCCTTATTTAACTTATCAACAATTAGTGATATTGATTATGAAGCTACTATCTTCGGAGTATTACATTCAATTTATCTTATGACCAAATTATATCAAATAAATCATAATGATCTCCATGGGAATAATGTATTTATTAAAATATTAGCGGACAAAAGTTTAGCTAATGGCATCTTTTTACATTATAAAATAGATAATCATGATTATTATTTACCAGCACCAACTTTTATTATTAAAATCGCCGATTTAGGATTGGCTGTAAAATATTCAACTCCTAAAATTTTATCTTATGATGTTTTAAATGAAGAATATTCTGTGATACCTACTAGATATACCTATGGTTTCTATGATTTATTTCTCTTTTTATATAATATCTATGAAAAATGGGGATTGAAAGATTCAGCATTATCGGTCTATCAATATGTCTATGATAAAACGGGCGATATTAAAAGTTATGCAGAAATAAATTCCTATTCTACTTGGCGTGGACGTTTAGATGAACGTAAATTGGCTAGTTTAAATTTAAAATCTATTGATGAATCTTTATTTACTTCTGTCTTTAAGAAATACCAAAATAAACCAACTTCTGGTCTTATTTATGATATTTAATTTTTTTTATTTTAATATTAAATGGCATTACTTGATATTATTTTAATTATCATTATTATTCTATTAATTATTCCTTTAGTTATTTTAGCTATTGCTTATAGTCGTAAGACTTGTACTACTACTACCACACCAGGTCCCACAGGTTATCCCAGTTTTTATTGTGATCCATCTTCTAAAAAATGTATAGTTACTGATCCTATACCTACTGGCTGGAATGGATTTGATATCCCATATAATGATATCCCAGGAGGGAATCCAATAAAGGGGACAGGTGCTACGGGATTTCAAGAATGTATGCAATATTGTTTACAAACACCTAATTGTGTAGCTGTAGCCTATGATACTAAGTATAATTTGTGTTATCGAAAATCTGCATTTGGTACACCACAAAATACTTCTAATAGAATAGCGGCTACAGTAATAACGCCATCATCGGTCATTTTGTAAGTTTTATATTAATACTGATAATTTTAATGATTAATCATTAAAATTTAACATAACACTACTATCTAGGTAATATTCTATATATTGTCTTTTAACTACTATTTAATTATATTATATTTATTAATAAATGTATGATAATTTTACTAACACTTAGATTGAATTGTTATGTTTATATTTATTAATAAATGTATGATAATTTTACTAACACTTAGGTTGAATTGTTATGTTTATATGTATTAATCAATTAGTCTTGTTATCAAAATTAGAATGATCATTGACTTAACTATAATGACTATTATTATATTATTGACATTAATATTAAATTTCTTAATAACAGTATCATTATTAATTACACTGAGATAATTTTATTTAGTTAATTATTAATATTAAATTTCTTAATAATAGTATCATTATTAATTACACTGAGATAATTTTATTTAGTTAATTATTGATACTAAAAGGAATTATAAAATACCAATAATATGATAAATACTAACTACTTAATTATCTACGATATGTTTAAATATTATAGTCAAGGGTTTTATTTCAAAAATTTTTATTATTATTTTATTTCAAATGGCTGTACTTGATATTATTTTAGTTGCTTTTGTTATTATATTGATTGTTATCGTGGCAGTATTGGCTTATTCTTATGTCCGCAAATCTTGTAATAGTTGTTGCCCCAATAATCCTCCTTTTACTGCTACATGTCAGAGTTGTTCACAAGTGGCACCAGGATGTGTACCTGGCCCAACTGGCTATGTGGGATATTATTGTGATCCGACTAGTAATAATTGTATAGTTAGTGATGCTATCCCAACAGGATGGCAAGGTAGTAATCGTCCAGGTAATGATATTGTTAATGGTGGAATTCCCATGGGTACTACGGGTGCAACTGGTTATCAACTTTGTTTACAAAAATGTTTACAAACGGCGGGCTGTGTAGGTGTAGCTTATAACACCACTGGTGGTGTTTGTTATCCTAAAAGTACTATTGGTACACCAAGTAATATAAACAATAATGTTTCCGCAGTAGTAACAACACCGTTAACCGTGCAACTTTAACATTACCTTTGCAATGTTAACTTTTAACTATTTCTTTAGGTACTTTTGAAGTTTAAGTTAGATCTAACTTAAATAAAAATCAACAAAATTTTATTTTCAGTATTAAAATGTCGAAACATCACAAGAAAGATCATAAGAAACATCATAAGAAAGACCATAAGAAACATAACAAGAAAGATCATAAGAAACATCATGGACATGAAGGTGGTTGTCCTAATTGTAAAGCTGGTTGGTAAAGATTCTTATCTTAAATTTAATTATTAAATTTAAGATATTTAACTACAACGTTTAGTGGCGGTTTTTCTATCAGGTATATTATGTACTAATTGTCCGTAAATTGGCTTCCTCCAACAAGTATTACTATTAGGTGCATAAGCTATCGATTTACAAATTGGATCATTTATACAATCATTCATACATTGACTAAAGCTACTTACTTTATATGGAGATCCCGTTTCATCATATCCTATTCTATCTGATCCTATAGGATCAATATCAGGTACCATTATGCAATTATTATTACCTGTAACACCTCTGTTACCCGTTTGACCTGATGGTCCAGATGGCCCAGTAGGGACAATTGGTCCAGTAGGACCAGATGGACCAGTAGGGACAATTGGACCAGTAGGTCCAGAAGGACCAGAAGGACCAGAGGGTCCAGTTGGACATTTAGGAATGGGTGGACATTTAGGACAGTGTGGACATTCTTTATATAAGGCAAAATATAAAGAAATAATGATAAAAAGTAATAGCAAGATACTCAAAATAATAATTATTATATATAATAGACTATTATTCATTTTGAATTAATGGATTAAATTATTTATTAAATTCTCAAAATTACTGAATACAATATTTACGTTTTTCTTTATATCCATTGAATATCCAATGGTGAATAGCTTTATTTTCATCATTAATACCATTAGCTGGTAAATCAGGATTTAACTGGAGATATTCCTTCCATTTAAATTTGGGTGGAATATTAATATTATAAATACGATTTTCGCCATGACCTCTAATAACCCAATGATGTAAACAATCTAATTCATTATTATAAGGTAGATCACCATTATAAGCCAAATAGATTTTCCAATTAAAATCATCTGGTATCTTACAGGAAGAAAATTTATTTACATATTTAATCCATGAATTTTTGATAGTTTGTATATCAGTCGAATTATAAAAATAATTCATTAAATTTTCATGCAGTTTAAATTTTTGATCTAAGGTGTCAGATTTAACAAAATAATTTTGTTGAAATTGACAATATAAATTATAATACCATTTATTTTTGCTCAAATTATCTATTCTAAAATTATAATAATTACGTTCGATATCATCTAAATGTGTTTTAATTATAGTATCCCATTCGTTAATTTTATCAAATCTTAAAATTAAGGCTCGAACTTTATCATTTTCATAATATTGATAACCTTTATTTTTATCAAACGGTGTATTTAGGATATTAAGATTGCCAAAATCATTCACATCTAAAAATGGATGATAATTTTCTAAATTGAGTAAATAGTTCTTATTAAAAAAATAGATTAATTCCATTAATCCTAGATTATTAATTTTTCTTAAATCAACATAAGTATTAATATTTTCGAAGAAGGATGATATTGTCCTAGATAATGGCTCTCTATAAGTCGATATTAATAATGGCTTTTTCTTTTGTTTATAATATGAATAATCGATTAAATCTTTTAATGTTATATTCTGACTTCTTAAATATGGATATACACACCATAATTCACATGTACCATGTGAATGTAATCCATTTATAAAAGATGCTGAAAGTGTACTGCTTCCAGTTTTCCCTCCAGCAATTATAAAAAATTTTATATCTAACAACCATTTTAATGAAGTGTTAATTAACAAGGATTCTATCTGTTGTAATCTTTCGTTACTCATTTATTTTAAATCTATTTTATTTCATTAATTTTATTACAAAATTGATTATTAGTTTTTAATAAAAAGTTTTTTAAATGATCAAAATCTCTATCATCGGGACAGCCGGACGCAAACATGATATATCTAAACTCGATAAAATGATTTATTCAAAGATGGTATCAAAAGTAAGAGATTTAGTTAATGAGATTATTAAAATTAATAATCTCACTCAATTTGAACTAGTTAGTGGTGGTGCTGCTTGGACTGATCATATTGCCATCTCTTTATTTAAAGAATTTGATAATGATAAATTAACTTTATATTTCCCTTGTCAATGGGATAATGATCGACATTGTTTCCAATCTAATGGTTATAGAGATACCGGTAATATAGCTAATTATTACCATACTCTTTTTAGTAACAAAATGGGTTACAACACTTTGGAAGAGATACATCAGATTGTCCACAACAATAAAGTCAGTATTATTTGTTATAATGGATTTCATAATCGAAATACTTATGTAGCACAATCTGATGTTATCATTGCATTAACCTTTAATAATGATAATATTCCTAATGATGGTGGAACCTTAGATACTTGGAAGAAAAGTAAGGCTTCTTTAAAAATACATATTAACATCAATGAATTATAAATCAAAAATGATTTTTTTTTGATTTTTAGTTATAACTTATAAATGAATGTCTATAATTTAAATGAGGTCGAAATTACTGATAAGTCTGTCCAATTCAAATTAACAGCTAAAGACGATAAATTTGCCACTTTACTTTGTAAAGCCCCTTGGCACATTAAATCTAAACATAATAATAGTTTTTATCTTAAACGTCATGATTATTATGAAGTCTGTAAAGGTGTTTTTTGTGGTTCTGATTTTCGCACTTTAACACTTTCTATTGATAATGATAAAGTACATTTAACTGATTATAGTAGTCAATCAATTGAATAAAGTATATTTAAATAATTAAATATAATATTATTATATTTAATTATAAAAATATTATTTTGTATCCATTTTTCTTTTTGCTCATTATATTATCTAAATATTGGTCCACCAAAACAATAAATAATCTCTTTTTACCTAAAAAATAACTGCATTCATGAATATAGTTATTTTTTAGTAAATATCGGCCTCTATACTTTAGTTTAATATATTCATTTTCTATTATGTTTTTATTAATATCTTATAAGTGGCAAGACATTTAATATCTGAGTTACATTAGATATATAATTAACTCAAATTTTAAATAGAGTAATAATAATATCATCTGAAAATATAAATATTGCCAATTTAAGTGTTAGTTATAAATCTTTAATATTTAACAATCAAATAATTAAACTATATTTTATCAATAATAATTAATTTCAATAGTTATTTATACTATTTTGTAGATAATTATATTCTTGATAAGATGTAATATTATTCCATAAATAATATTACTGATAACTTATATACACTCTGTAACTCTTCGGAACTATTTATCAAATATGCTTGTGATTATTATAATTAATAATCATCTGAGATTAAAAAATGTATAAATAATTTTGACGAATAAAAAGAATGTGATTTACCTAAATAGGTAGATAACAAGTATATAAGTGTTATTTTATTGAAGTTAATTGATAAATTAATAATCTTTTACTAATTAACTAAAACGTTAATTATGGAAATTAAATTTGACTCTGATAAGCAATTTTATATATCAGGTGAATCTATTAAAGGTACTATAACATTAAAAGTCAAAGAACCTACTTTAATCTATAATTTAAAGATTAAATGTAATTTAAGTTCATCATATTCTATGTTAGATACACTAACTAATAACAAGGGAAAACATACTAATAAATATGTAAAATATGAAGTTTATAATCATACATTTGAACAAGTTATAACTCATAATAATACCATTGATTCTTTATATTCATGGTCATTCGAATTTAAATTACCTGATGATCTCTTACCAACTTTTTTTAAAATTTTTCAAGATTTTTATTATGTATGTTTAGGTTATAATGAAATTATCTGCGAAATATTTAAAAATGGTTCAACTTTAACGACTACCAAGCTTTTTAAATCCTTAAATAAGAAATTTATATGTAATAAGGAGTTAAGTAATATTAATTTTAATGTAACTAAAACTTATAATTCTGATAACTTTATTGTACTTAATTGTTTTCTGGATAATAATATTTATAGAATAGGTGATAATATACCCATATATATTAAACTTGACAATAGTAGTAAAAAAAATATTAAGGCCTTTACTATATCTTTATACCAATTAATAACTTTAAAATCACCTATTTCTAAACTATCTTATCAAAAACAAATTTATATCTCATCACAATCGTATAATAATAAAACTTGTGAATTTTTCTTTCCAATCAGACCTCATACCGAGTTTAATGGTACTTTAAATTATAAATTACCATTTAATTTAGTAGAATCTATTAACAATCCTTGGTTCGATCTAACTTATATTTTAGTAGTTGAAGCAAATATTAAATGGTCTCTTAATCTACTTTGTCAATCTACTATTAATTTATATTCCTAAATAAATTATTAATCTTATTTTGAAAAATGAATGTTTTTATTATCTTAATTATTTATACTGTTATTTTTCTGGCTTTAATTGGATTACTTCTCTATTTGCGCAAATTTATTTTTAGATATCGTTTATTAAAGAACTTTTTATCACCATCTTTTTATTATATATTTATTGTCTATTATACCTTATTATTGATTTATTTATTAACTTTACTTGTTGATGTTACTGGTACACCTTCTCAATTATTATTCTATCAATACTTCAAAATATTCTTAAGTATTATTTTAGCCATTTTAAGTATTGTGTATGGTATTATTTGGTTAATTGATATTGTTCAAACTAATCGTAATTATTTAAAACTTAATTATTGATATATATTATAATTAAATCGATGGGGGTGTTGCATTTAATTTACTTGCCAATACTGCTATTAATATTGGTTAATTTACCATTTAGTGTTAATATTAACTAACTATTATTGTTACTAATATTTATTTCATTATCAATGTTAATAATATTATCTTTTCACCAATATTACAATATTAACCACTTGTAAAATAACATAGACTAATATAATTAAAATCAATACTAGCATAATAGTCAAATAATAAAATTTCTTTCAGTGTTAATTATCATAAAATACAATCAACTTAGTAATATTCATTAATTGAAATGATTTTCTAATCTCCAAAAGATTAGAAAATAACTTAAATGCATGATTATAAATGTAAATGGAATACAATGAATGGATTATCAAAAAACCAGTAGTTAAAGGCAAATTTACTAAATTCCCTGATATAGATTATGATAATTGTGCTAGTGGTATTATTTTAAACACCGATGGTAGTTCTTGTTATATTAAAACTTCAGAGATTCTCAAAATGTATGCTACTTTTGAAAATTGTGAACTTAAAGTCTATATGGAAACTAAAAATGGTTCAGTTTATGAAATAGATCGGAATGTTCATTTTTATACTGGTTGTCGATTTGAAAACTATGGAAATATCGATTTTGGAAATATTTCGCGGATTAGATCTTAATTACTTTTGCCTATTTTAGAAAAAGTATTTTCTATCATTTTGAGTCTTGAATCAAGTAATTTAACATTATTCTCGATACCTTGAATGACTTGTATCATTTCTTTCATTGATAATGCTAGATCATAAATTTGTTTATTGATTCTGTTTATTGAATTTTTATCAATATTATCTAGATTAGTTCTGTCAACTTTTATTATATTTTCATCACTCTCACTTATTGTTTTACATTCATCACTAGTTGAATCTAACATACATATATTAACGCTGTCTTCTTTTATATCTGATGAATTCATTTTACTAAATATTATATTCTTTTAGATATCTTTTAGCACGTCTACTATCTTAATTATCTTTCTCATGACTGTATTAAGATAGATTAAAATCTTAAATAAATGAAATTTTTATTTTAAATGGGATTAACTAGTTCTAGGATCTATGAAGTTGAAATCTCTAAGGAACACATTAGATTGTTAGATTATGATAGATTAATTTACCATAACCAAGATATAGAAGAACCACAAGTTTTATTTTTTGATGATGCTATAAAAAAAGAGTGTTTTGATATTTTAACTATGGTTAAAGATAGCAATAACTCTACTGTTATAGGATTTAATAAAGGTACACTTTATCATATTCAAGATCCATTAGATAATTCCCATCTTTATCTTTCACCTAAAATAAGTAGTACAAGTACCTATTTTGTATTAAAATCCGATTATTTATAAAATAATTACTTATTAATAAGTACCTAAATATTATTTGGATACTTATTTTATTAATTAATCATTATGTTGTAACTCTATTAAATATTCGTAAGCTTTATTTTGTTCATTATCAATTTCTTTAATCCTGTTTTCAAGTTGTTGTTTATATATTTCTGGCAATTCTTGTGAGTTATTTTTATGATCCTTTAATAAATCTAATATTTCGTAAATAATAGTATTACCTTCGTCTTCGAATTTTTTGAAGGTCTCTTCATCAATAGTATCATAAATTATTAGTGGTATCTTAGTATTTAACAATAGTAAAGCTTCATTAATTAAAGATTGATCACCAGAATTATTTAAGTTACTTCTCTTTTCTTGTTGATCACAGTCTTTTAATAATTTATTATACATATCGATAAGTTGAGTAGATCCTGGAATTAAAGATAATCTTATTATCTCGTTGTTTATACCTTCTTTATCTTTTTGGTATTGTTTTAAATTATTTATTGTTTGATTATAATTAGCTACTGCTTCATTACTTAATCTTATGGTTTCGCTCCAATTTATACTATTGTCAGTATTTCTGACAAAAATGTTCAGATTATTTCTTTTTCTGAGATAATATTCTCTTGGAGTTATATTGAGACGATGAATAAACTCCTTAATTTTATCGTTGACTTGTGTATATTTTTTCTTTTTTTGTTCAAGAATTTTTGTTTTATTTTGTTGATAGTAATTTTTATTATATTCGTGTATTCTTTCTCTCTGTTGACCATAACTTTTAACTTCTGATATTTTGTACTCATCTTTTAAACATAAACCATGATATTCATTACCCCCTATTCCCCTTTTAATTATAAACTCAGGTTTATTTTTTCTCATCCATTGAGTAAAAAATTTATTGGATATATATTCATTAATATTGTATCTTATCTCAATATATACTTGATACTCTCTATATAATTTACTTGATAATATTTTTTGTGTCTTATCTACTAAACATTTATCATTAATAAATGTTTCTATATGATCCATTTATTGTATTCTATTATTTTTGATAATTAATTCAATTTTCTATTAACTTTACTTATTATCATTCAATCATATCTTTAAACATACAAATCATACAATTGGAAAGTTTGAACTGTTTTGTAGTTTAGTTAAAAATTAAAGACCTTAAAATTCAAATGAACTATTAAACAGTTCAAACTTTCCAATTGTATGATTTGTATGTTTATAATCAAAGTTAAATCTTAATAATAATTCTTATTTGACAATTTAATATATTAATTTAATAATTACTACTACTAGGTTAATTCTTCTTAACAAGAAGAATAGGTTGACTCTTGATAACAATAATAGATTATTTCTAGTTAAGAACAATAGATTATTTCTAGTTAAGAACAATAGATTGCTTCTGGTTAAGAATATTAGATTCATTCTTAACAAGAATAATTAGATTAATTAATCTTAACAAAATAATAGGTTAATACTTCTTAACAAGGAGAACTAGGTTGATCATTCTTAACAAAATGATCAAATTAATTAGTCTTAACAAGAATAATTAAGTTAATTAGCTTGATAATAGAACAAAATAAATAACTTAATTAGATTGATAATGATTAACGAGAACAATTAGATTGGTAATAATCAACAAGATTAATTAAGTTAATTAGATTAATAATATTTAAAGAAAACTATTAACTTAATTCGATTAGTATAGATTAACAAGAATAATTATACTGATTTTCTTAACAAAAATCATAAGATGATTCTTCTTAACAAAAATCATAGGATGATTCTTCTTAACAAGATAATTAGTTTGATTCTTCTTAACAAAAATCATAGGATGAATCTTCTTAACAAAAATCATAGGATGATTCTTCTTAACAAAATGTTAGTTTGATCCTTCTTAACAAAAAGAATAGGATGGTTATTGTTAACAAAAATCATAGGATGATTCTTCTTAACAAAAATCATAGGATGATTCTTCTTAACAAAAATCATAGGATGATTCTTCTTAACAAAAATCATAGGATGATTCTTCTTAACAAGATAATTAGTTTGATTCTTCTTAACAAAAATCATAGGATGATTCTTCTTAACAAAATGTTAGTTTGATCCTTCTTAACAAAAATAATAGGATGGTTATTGTTAACGAAAATGTAAGTTTGATTCTCCTTAACGAAAATAATAGGTTGATTTTGTTAATATTTATTAATTAATTAGTTTCCAGTGATTTAATGTGTATAAATAATTATATTATAAAAACATATAAATCATACAATTGGAAAGTTTGAACTATTTATTAGTTTGATGAAAAATTAAGGGTCTTAAAATTCAAATGAACTATTAAACAATTCAAACTTTCCAATTGTATGATTTGTATGTTCACAATAAAAGTTGAATCTTAATAATAATTCTTATTTGACAATTTAATATATTAATTTAATAATTACTACTACTAGGTTAATTCTTCTTAACAAGAAGAATAGGTTGGCTCTTGTTAAGAATAATAGGTTCACTTTTGATAAAAACAATAGATTATTTCTAGTTAAGAAGAATAGATTCATTTCCCTACAAGATATTAAGTTAAG
>Ga0272448_1000491_pt1 | contig 61496 bp, 54 predicted proteins | sample YNPCB0191_FD_202220 | JGI IMG/M metagenome (GOLD analysis project Ga0272448, IMG submission 202220) | Hot spring sediment microbial communities from Yellowstone National Park, WY, United States - YNP-CB-019-1 | ecosystem: Environmental > Aquatic > Thermal springs > Hot (42-90C) > Sediment... | reverse complement strand
GTTGGTAAGACAGCGATCGCTACAGCATGCTAGACGACGAACTAAGTTTCTTTGCAACGGTGATGTCCAAAATTGACTTGTCCAGAATGGACCGAAAGCATGCAGTTCGTGAAACATTGTTACCAAATGTTGGGAAGTAGCTGTTTGACGCCAATGCTCCAAACCTTTTACCAACCATCTCGGACAACCGCGTTTGGCATAACCGTAACCCACATAATGTAAAAGCACCACCTGTACGGAGCTTTCTTTTGTAGGTAGTAGCTGTAGTAAAGCTTGACTTGATTGCTCTTGTATCTGCTGAACAGCAAATCCTTCTACCACAGACTGACCGCACCAGTTAGGATCGGCAACGAGAAAATTCGTATCAATGCCAAAATCCTGGCGCATTTGTTTCGCTAGCTGCAAGCTGTGGTCTCCAACTCCATCAATAGCTGGAGGCAAGCGGGGAACGATAGCAATTATGCAAGCCACGATACCATACCCTGACGTTAAGTTTTATTTTTTTGAGTAGGGATAGCGTTATAAAGATATCACTAATTTTTTTGAAAAGCAGCAATTTTTCGGTAAAAATACTAAATTTATAACCCTGTCCTAATTTAATTTATGCCTGGTATAAAGAAAATTCTTTCTATCGGTCACTCCTACGTAGTTAGGTTGAACCGTCGCCTCGTGAATGAAATGGCTCGTTCAGGTCAGCAAGAATGGGAAGTCACAGCAGTTGCTCCCGCGTTTATGCACGGAGATTTGCGATCCATGCACCTAGAACTAGACCCACAGGAAGTCTGTCGACTAGAAGCAGTACCTGTCTACAACAGTCAACGCATTCATTTTATGACCTATGACTGGCGATTGCGAGAAATTATGCAGCAAGGTTGGGACTTGGTACATTGCTGGGAAGAACCTTATATTTTTGCAGGTGGTCAGGTCGCATGGTGGACGCCAAAAAATGCTTCCTTAGTTTATCGAACTGCTCAAAACAAATCCAAACAGTATCCATTTCCTTTCAATTGGATAGAAAACTATGCTATGAATAAGTCAGCTGGTTGGGTATGCTGCGGACAAACGGTACTGGAAGCTTTAAAGAACCGACCGGGGTATTCGCGTCCAATGCGATTGATTCCTTTAGGTGTGGATCTCAACTGCTTTTATCCTTGCGCTGAAGCTAAATACCAGATTCGTCAGCTTCTGAATTGGGAGGAAGACAAAACGCCTGTTATTGGCTTTGTAGGACGTTTGGTTCCGGAAAAAGGATTGGGTTTATTAATGTCTGTATTGGATGAATTACAAACTCCTTGGCGAGCTTTGTTTGTCGGTACAGGAACAATGGAATCTTCTATAAGAAGTTGGGCTCAAAAGTATCCCCAAAAAGTGCGCATTTGTACGGATGTCAAACACGACCAGGTTCCTCAATATTTGAATGCTATGGATATACTTGTCGCACCCAGTCAAACGGTATCTAACTGGAAAGAACAATTTGGGAGAATGATAATTGAGGCATTTGCTTGTGGTCTTCCTGTAATTGGTAGCGATAGTGGTGAAATTCCTTATGTTATCCAAGATGCAGGTGTGGTAGTTGGCGAAAAAGATCAGCTTGGGTGGGTAAAAGCTATCTCAGAATTACTTGAGAGTCCGTCGCGAAGACAGGAACTAGCTTGCAAAGGTTTGGAGCGATCGCGTCAGCTTTATGCTTGGCCTGTTGTTGCTCGGCAATATTTGCAGTTTTTTAATGAACTGTTAGATTCTCACTGCTTGCTATCTGTGTAGTAATAGGTGGCTTTTGCCATATTATTGCTGTTTTTATACCGTTGGTGGATTGATTCACAACTAACCAATCTTGAGGTATCTCAAGTACATCGAATGAATTCCAGAGATTAGCGTCATCCAGTAACAAATATCCACCTGGTTTTATCTTGCTCAGGCACTTTCTAGTACAGTTAGTTCTGTAGTGACCGTCAACGATAATCAAATCAAAACTCGCGTCTGGAAATTCATCCAACACTGCTACATAATCAGGGCATTTTTCGTAAAATTCCCGTTCTGGTTCTGTTAAAGAATGGTCGAGGGGAATCCATCGCAAATCTACATTAGTCAGGTTTGCGGTTTCTATTTTTTTCTTAACTAATTGATACCAGACGCTATTGTGTTCTATACTGATTAGATTACCGGCGCGTTGAGCAAACCATACCGTACTTCTACCGCTGCCAAATTCTAATACAGACATCGACTTAGAAAGATGTTTTTCGCAGAAGTCAACTGTTCCCGGACACATCCAAGGTTTGTGAGGATGGAGTTTTTCCCAAATCCAATACTTAAGCCGATAGAAAATTGCCTTGGGTCTTTGTAACCAGAAAATAATATTTTTTGCTGTCATTATCTACATTTTTATCTTTGTGCCTTATTTTAGAAAATCTGTCTCAAAAATTAAATTAAAAAAATATAAATTTTGGTATTTAATTATATATTTTTAGTAGTTTATTGCTTGGTAAGCAATTGATTTAAATTTCGCCAATAAATAAAAATCCAAATTCATAAAATGACTCAACTTCGTCTGGCAATTATCTGCGATTATCCAGAAGAAAACTGGCCGAGTATGGATTTGTGTGCTCAGATGCTCATCAAGCACCTGCAAGCAGAACAAAAGATATTTATTCAAGCTACACAAGTTTGTCCAAAATTTAGATGGCGTTTTCAAAAAATTCCCTGGCTCAATAAAAAGCACTTTGCTTACAATGCAGATCGCCTGCTGAACAGATTTTGGGACTATCCCCGCTATCTCAAAAACAAAGTCAAGGATTTTGATTTTTTTCACATTGCTGACCACTCCTACGCTCAGCTAGTTCATGTTTTGCCTCCAGGACGCACGGGGGTATATTGTTATGATATTGATGCTTTTCGCTCTGTAGTAGAGCCAAAGCAAGAACGTCGACCTGGTTGGTATCAAGCTATGTCTCGCCACATCCTGCATGGTTTGCAGTCATGCGCTGTTGTTTTTTATTCCACAACAGAAGTGAGAAAGGAAATTGAGCGCCATCGAATAGTAGAACCATCGCGTTTAGTTCATGCTCCCTTGGGAGTTGCTGCGGAATTTTGCGTCAATGCTGATGACACCAGCATCAGCGAGCAAATAGGTCATGCACCTTTTTTACTTCATGTTGGCAGTTGTATTTCTCGCAAGCGTATTGATATTCTGTTAGAAGTTTTTTCCCAGCTGCGAGCTATCTATCCTGAATTAAGACTGGTCAAAGTTGGGGGAGAATGGACACTAGCTCAGCAGCAGCAAATAGCTCGGTTAAATCTCACAAAGGCGATTGTTCATTTGCAAGGTTTACAGCGCAAAAGTATAGCTGCTCTTTACCGAAAAGCATCCGCGGTGCTGTTAACAAGTGAAGCAGAAGGTTTTGGATTACCTGTAATAGAAGCTCTAGCTTGTGGAGCGGTGGTAGTTGTCAGCGATATTCCTGTTTTGCGTGAGGTGGGCGGAGAAGCTGTTGTATACTGTCCGGTTGGAGATGTATCAGTGTGGGTGAAAACCATACAGCAACTATTGGCCAATCCAGCAATAGCTCCAGCTTGGAATTTGCGTCTGAGCAAGGCGCAGGAATATTCTTGGTCTGCTCACGCTCAAATTATTGCTCGATCTTATTTACAACTAGCTCATCGTTGAAATATGAAAATTGTCTTTGCAAATCCAGTGGGAGCAATTGGTGGTGCAGAAAGGGTATTGCTGACGATATTTTCTGCGCTTTTAAAGTTGCAACCTGAGTTACAGCTTTATTTGATTGTGGGTACGGACGGACCGCTAGTAGAAGCAGCTCGAAAATTGGGAGTACGGGTACAGTTACTGACACTACCAAAAGCAGTGAGCGAATTTGGTGACAGCGCTTTGAAAGATAAAAATAAAGTTTTAGCGTTCGGTATTTTACTATTAAGACTAATCACAATTTTACCTGGACTTGGCAAATATGTTTGGGAATTCCATCGATTTTTGCGTCAACTCAAACCAGATTTAATTCACTCTAATGGTATTAAAACTCATTTACTAGTTGCCTTGGCTGGAGTTAGAAATGTACCTGTAATTTGGCACATCCATGATTTTTATCAGTCACGACCATTAATAGGCAAAATTTGGAAATGGATCAGCGCTAGTCCGAATTTAGGAATTGCTATTTCTCAAGCTGTTGCTGAAGATGCTACAGCTGTACTACCTGGTTTACCAATAAAAGTGATTTACAATGCTGTGGATGTTAATTATTTTTCTCCCCATTTTCCCGCAGTTTCATCTTCGGAAGTTCCCGTGCGGGTGGGATTGGTTGCTACTTTTGCGCGTTGGAAGGGACAGGAGGTTTTTTTAGCAGCAGCAGCTTGCATTTTAAAAGCGCATCCTCATTTAAATGTTCGTTTTTGTATTGTAGGTGGAGCAATTTACAAAACTCGCGGTTCTCAATATTCTGAACAAGAATTAAAAGATAAGGCTTTTGATTTGGGAATTGCAGACAAAGTTGATTTTGTTGGTTTCCAGGAAGATATAGCAGAAATATACCGTTGGTTAGATATTGTAGTGCACGCCAGCACCCAACCAGAACCTTTTGGTTTGACAATAGTGGAAGCTATGGCTTGCGGTAAACCTGTGATAGTATCCCAAGCAGGTGGTGCAGCAGAGTTATTTACTCATAATTATGATGCAATTGGTGTAGCACCTGGAGACTCTACTGCTTTAGCAGCGGCTATCTTAGATTTACTAAATCATCCCGAGAAGCGTCGAGTTATATCAGAAAGAGCAAGACAAACGGTCAGCGAGCGTTTCAATGACAAGCGTTTCGGTCAGGAAGTGATCGCAGTTTATCATTCTGTTTTAAACCGCAAGCAAAATTCTTGCTGTAGTTTGATGGAGAGAAAAAAGGTGGGCGATCGCTAAGCTGACAAAAAAGATTACTAAGGACGAAATGATTAAAATCAACGGTGATAACTGAAAACTGACAATTTGTGGATACAATTTTGTCATTATCGGTAAAAAGCCAGCGGTAATTAAGGCATGGGATAGATAAATACCATAACTCAAGTAACCCAATTTCTTTGCTATGTGCGTCATGGTTTGGTTTTGGGAAATTAAACCAGATATCCCAATGCTATAAAGGAAGGATAAGTATGGTATTAGTAAATTCAAAATATCACTGTGACATAAAAAAATACTAATTATCCCTAAGGGAGTAAAGAAAATTATCAGTAATTTTCCTCTAGTAATATTCTGTTCATTTAAGGAAAAACTGTACAATAATTGTTGAATTCGAGGAGAATTAATGATGATGCCAAAGATTATATATGGCATGCATTTGATCGTCCAAGCTAAAATAACAAGTATTACTCTGAACATCTGGGAAAACGAATAATTAAACTGGAGAAAAAAAGCTTGTTTAAAGGCTATTCCTTCTCCTAAAATAAAATCATTACCAGAAACATTCATTACATAAAAAATACTTAAACTTACTAAGAAAAAATTCATCAGAAATGGTAGAGAAAATCTTCTACAAATTTTTACCATTAATATGGCAACTACCGTGCCACAAAATAACATTGGTAAAAAATATAGATGAACTCCAGCCGCACCAAAAAAAATAATATTTACGGGATCAGATATTAATCTTTGCAAAGATTCTTTATTTCCTATTAAATATCCTAAACATCTTGCCAAAAAGTAAATTAAACTCCAAATAGCATAGGGAACTAAAATTCTTTTAATCCTGCTGCTTAAATAATTTTTCGGTTTTTTGTATAAAAGTAAATGACTGCTAAAATAAAAGGACGCTACCAAAAAATAAGGAACACAAAAAGCTACAAAAAAGTTAGATATCATCAAAGCTTGTTCATCCCTAGGTAATTCCCCAAGGCCATGGATGAGAACTACTCCATAGGCGGATACACCTCTAAATAAATCAACTCCCAATAACCTTTTGTTCTGAGCACTGTGACTTAGTAAGCTCATAGTAAGTTAATCACGACTAACATAAACTGTGTTTGCTCAAGAAGTTGGAAATTTGTAGAGACTGGTGCCAAATCTCTACAAAATCCGATGCCAACAAATAGGCGATAATTAAACACGAGCCTTTGTGTAGTAGTCATAATATTGTTGCTTGACGGCAACACCATTCACAGCTATTCCTAAAACTTTTTGACCAGCTTTTTCCAACAATTCTTTTGCAAAAGTAGCACTGTTAGAATTAACAAATCCCGGTCGAACTACAAATAAAATTCCATTAGCTAACTTACCTAAAACAGTGGCGTCAGCAGCAACGGTTAAAGGTGGAGTATCGATGACAACAAAGTCATATTTTTGTGCAACTCGAGCTATAAACACAGCTATTTGACTAGAATTAATTAAGGCAGATGGATTGCTAGTCCGTTCGCCAGCAGTCATAACTTGCAAGTTGGGTGCAACTTCAGTAATGGCGCGCTCTAAATCCAAATGTCTTTTGATGACGTTGCTTAAGCCAATCCGATTGGGAATATCCCAGATTTTATCTTGACTGGGATTGCGTAAATCTGCATCCACTAGCAACACCTTACGTCCGATTTGAGACATGGAGAAAGCTAGGTTAGCTGCAATTGTCGATTTTCCTTCTTTAGTTACGGAACTAGATACCACAATTACCCTGGGTTGTTCTAAATTAAAGAATCTCAAATTGGTTTGCAGCATCCGAAAAGCTTCACTGATGGGGGAATCCGGTTTGCTTTTGACGACTACTTCTGGAATCTGACGTCCATTATTAAATGGCGGAATATAACCCAGCAAGTTGTACCCCAGCAACTCTCTGGCAGATTCGGGCGTTTTGATAGTTTTGTCTGTTTTTTCTAGAATAAAGGCAGTGGCAGCGCCTAGCAAAATTGCACCAATTAATCCTTGTAGTAAGTTTATGTACTGACGGCTTTTGATGGGCGCTGTGGGAGTTAAAGCAGGTGTAATTATCCTGGCGTTGCTAATTTGCAGATTTTCTGCGACTTGCAGTTCTTGGTAGCGAGCGAGGAGATTTTGATAACTAGCTTCGGTAGCAGAGATTTCCCGCTCGAGCTGGCGTTGCTGCAGCTCTAGCTGTGGTAAGGTGTCAGCTCTTTGTCTATAAGATGCAATGACATTAGCCAAAGCTTTCAAGCGTACCTGCAAACTGAGACGTTCTGCTTCAGCAGCTGCGTAGTTAGCGAGAATTCCTTGTTGTAAACCTTGGGGTCTTAGCTGTACGACGTTTTCCGGTTCTTGAATTTGATTGAAACGTCCTGCTTGACCGACAAAGCTTTGTTCGATTCGCTGCTTGAGTTCTTGTTTGAGAATTTTTTCCTGTTGTCTGAGGTCGATGAGGGTGGGATGGTTTTCTGTCAAACGCAGTCTCGCGAATTCAATTTTTCGCTGCAGCTCCTGCAGCTGTTCTAAAACCAAAGTTGTTGATGGTGACTCGCTGACAAAACCCGTAATTACAGCTTGCTGGGAACTGACACCAAACAACTGCTTGATTGATTCCATTCTCGCAGTTTGAGACGCTAGTTCGGCTCTTGCTGCAGCTAGTTGCTTATCTAGTTCGGTAAGAACGGTAACAGTTGTTGTGGCCTCGGATTTTAAGTCTAAAACTTTGTTTCGTTGTTTAAATTCTTGCAATTTTTTTTCTGCAGCTTGTAATGCTGCTTTCCTAATTGGTAATTGCTGAGCGATAAAGTTCCTAGCAGATCTTGTTTGGGCGCGGTTACCGTCAATATCATTTTCTATATAGATTTTCATTAAAGTATTCACAATTGAAGAAGCCTTCTTGGGATCTGTATCTGTGTAGGAAATTTCCAAGATATCGGTATCTTCAATATTTTTTACTTGCAGATTTTTGAGAAAGGTCAGGGGATTGATATCTAGACGGAGAGAGTTGATAGTTCTTTCAGCGATCGGTAAGGAGCGCACAACTGCTACTTCTGTTCCCATCGGTCTACCACTAACGGAATTCTCTAATTGTCCTAACTGGTTCCCAACTCCGGTAAGGGAAGAGGTAGCGTTCTTTTTGAGCACTAGCTGACCTGTTGCTTGATAAACAGGCGTTTGTAACATGGTTCTGACTATACTTAACCCCATTACCGCCAAAAAAACTATAGAAACAGGTAACCACCGACGCTTGAGAATTATCCAATATTGCAAACTTTCTTCCATAAAATATCCTTTCAATTACTGTTGAATTATTTTTACCCTAGTTTAGAGATGGGAAAATTATGTAAAGTGAGGTGACTGCTGATCTGTACTGGTGAAATGTTGATGGTGGTCTATTTTACTATAAGTCCTGAAAAAATACACGCTGTTTTCTCAGTAAATATACGTAATTAGCGAAAAATTTTTTGAAAATAGAAGCTAACTACTCGCTGGTAATTATGAACTATGCTTACGGCTTTTACGTATTGTTACTGATGCCAGCCGGAGAGGAATATATAGAATATATGGATTATGCCGATAAGCAGAGGCCATCCCTGCTTGACTAAAAATTAAGGGTAGAAAAAGTTGTGCGTTGGAAATAGAGTAATGGCAATTTTCTTCATACCGAACCTTCATATCAAAGGATAAAACAAAGCCGAAAATCTGACATTTAGTCCTTGGGAGATGGATTCAATAATACTCTATTCACAAATAAAAGTAGTGCTATTTTTTTACATTTTTTTTATTTGTAAGCAGATAAAAATTAACCCTTCGAAAATAGATTTATCTGCCAAAAAAGAAAATTAATTGCTGCTAATTACGTATATTCACTGATGTGCGAAAAATAAAATCTCAACAGAATATTCTTGTTTACTTGTTTGCTCAACAAGCAGAAACTATTTTTTTACTCTATTTCCCAACCAATAATTTTCACAATTTGCCCAAGGCTTGTAACTGTTCGAGCCTACCTATAAAAACAGCTGAATTACCCTTATTTTTCTAGATGTCACAAACACCCAATTATCGGATAATTCACTTATCTAAGTACTATCCTCCCGATAGAGGAGGGATAGAAACGCACGTTCAAACTTTGGCTCGTTGTCAAGCTGCTTTGGGAGCAGAAGTCCAAGTAGTTTGCGTGAATGGATTGAACGAAAAAGGCCATTCATCTACTAAAACGAAGACTGTTTGTGAGATGGATGGTGATATAAAAGTTACGCGCGTTGGTCGCCTTTTCTCGCTAGCGCGATGTGATATTTGTTTTGGGTTAAGCGAACAATTACGTCGATTGGTTAACGAACCTAAAACAACTATATTCCATCTTCATACTCCTAATCCAACAATGCTTATGGCGTTAATCATACTGGATAGGAATATCAATTTGGTAATTACCCACCATAGTGACGTAATCAAGCAAAAGTTTTTGAAATATGCATTGCGTCCTTTTGAATATTTAGCTTACAGTCGCAGCTCGCAAATATTAACAAATAGTTTGCAGTACATTCAAGGTTCAAAATTTTTGCAGCTATACCGCCATAAATTGAGTTATCTTCCATTGGGTTTAGATTTGGCAATATATACTCAGCCCAGTCAACAAGCACTGACTTTTAGCCGCAGTTTAAAAGATAAATATGGAGAGATCATCTGGTTAGCAGTTGGTAGGCTTGTTTATTACAAAGCATTGCACATATCGATTCAAGCTTTAACTTTGGTACCAGGAAAACTAATTGTCATTGGTGTTGGTCCCTTAGAAGCACAATTAAAAGCTCTGGCGCGAAAGCTGGGAGTAGAAGACCGCGTTGTTTGGTTGGGTCGCGTGAATGACGATGAGCTTGTGGGAGCTTATCATGCTGCAACAGCTCTTTGGTTTCCTTCTAATCTACGCAGCGAGGGATTTGGATTGGTTCAGGTAGAAGCAATGGCCAGTGGAACTCCTGTAATTAATGCTGATATTCCTGGTAGCGGCGTTCCTTGGGTAAGTCGTCATGAAAAGGAAGGTCTGACCGTACCAATCAACGATCCGTTTGCTTTAGCTAAAGCTGCGAGACGTTTGCTCAAAGAACCTGGTTTGCGCGATCGCCTCGCCAACGCCAGTCGAAAACGAGCAGAATATTTCAACCACATCAACATGGCGCAAAGAAGTTTTGAATTCTATGACAAAGTCCTCGGTCAAAGATGGGATTATACTCCTATACCCAAAGCTGCAGACTTGCTATGAAACTTCTCCATATCTATGCAGGAAATTTATTTGGTGGAATTGAGACTTTGTTGCTGACTTTAGCAAAACAGCAAAGTTTGTGCGCGCAGCTGCAGTCTCAGTTTGCTTTATGTTTTGAGGGTAGATTATCACGGGAACTGCGAAATTTAGATGCACAGGTGCATCTTTTAGGTAAGGTGAAGATTAGTCATCCTTGGACTGTTTGGAAAGCAAGGTTGAAACTCAGGAAAATATTAGAACAACAGCAGTTTGATGTGGTGATTTGTCATGCTTGTTGGTCGCAAGCGATTTTTGGGTCAGTTGCTAAAGCTAATCGCGTTCCGCTGGTATTCTGGTGTCATGATGTACCCAATGGCCAACATCCTTTAGAACGCTTGGCCAAATTAACGATACCAGATTTAGTCATAGCTAACAGTCGTCATACTCAAGCTGCTGTATCAAAACTTTATCCTCAAGCTAATAGCGATATCCTTTATCTACCTGTAGTTTTTCCGGATATTGGTAACGATCCTTTGCTTGTTCGCCGTGCTGTCAGAACTGAACTGAATACTCCTGATGATGCCGTAGTTATTATCCAAGCATCTCGTTTGGAGCGATGCAAGGGACAAAGCATGTTGCTATCGGCCTTAGGACAATTGCGCGCAGTATCCAATTGGGTATGTTGGCTAGCTGGGGGAGTACAACGTTCCCATGAGGCTGAGTACTTGCAGGAATTGAAAATACAAGCACGGGAACTTGGTATAGCTGAACGAGTACGCTTTTTAGGACAAAGAACTGACGTAGGGCGTTTGTTGGTTGCTGCTGATATTTACTGTCAACCCAATACTCTTCCAGAAGGTTTTGGAATTGCTTTTGTAGAGGCTTTGTATGCAGGTTTACCAGTGATTGCAACTGCTATGGGGGGAGGAGCAGAAATTGTTGATGATTCCTGCGGACGGTTGGTTGCAGCTAATGATATCAACGGTTTGAGTAAAGCTTTGGATGACCTGATTTCTCATACTGCTACTAGAGCAACTCTAGCATCTGCTAGCAAAGCACGGGCAGAATTTCTGTGCAATCCGCAAAAGCAACTGAATCAACTTTATTGTCTGCTTGATAGGGTCGTAGAACGAGAAACTGTAGTATGATTTCATTTGATGGTGGTAAGCAAGTAGCCTTAGAAAGTTTGCAAAATAGAGCACGACAAAGTCTTGGTAGTAGTGGCGATCCTATTTATCAAATGGTCGCTACCACAGTAGCACAAAGACATGCTCCTGGTGGCGTGTTAGTAGATCTTGGTTGCGGTCAGGGTAAACTTTGGTCTTTTGTGAGCGATCGCTTTGACCGTTATGTCGGTGTAGATGCTGTGCGCTATCCTGACTTACCACCACACACAGAATTTATTGCCTTGGATTTGAACACCACAAAGGTGCCTTTCTTTGCCGCAAGATTTTGCTGATGTTGTTTGTGCGGTTGAAATTATCGAACACCTAGAAAACCCGCGCGCTTTTGTGCGAGAACTAGTCAGGTTAACCAAACCAGGAGGATTGGTAATTGTCACCACCCCCAATCAATTGAGCTTGTTGAGTAAGTTAACTTTAATTTGGAAAAATCAGTTTAATGCTTTCCAACAAGCACCTGGTTTGTATCCCGCACACATAACTGCTTTACTCGAAATTGACCTTTTCCGTATTTATACGGAGTGTAAAATTACTGAGATTCACATACAATACAGCAATCATGGACGCATTCCTCTAACATCATGGCATTGGCCGAAAAATCTGGGTTTTCGCGGACGAGCGTTTAGTGACAATATTCTTTGTGTGGGGAGAAAAATGAAGTTATAGGCGATGCGTTTTACTATTAGATTGAGGATTTATTTTTATGAGCCTCAACATTCTCAAACCAGAATACCTTTACCAACCGAAAATTGCTCTTCGGCGACTGCTACCTTTTTCACTAACATCAAATTCCTCGGAATTTGTTGAAAAGAAATTACCCTGGGGTTTAAATATTAGAGTTCGCCCTCTGGAAGAGCACGGACAAATTCTTTCTAGACTAGGAGTAATTGATTTAGCAGTTACAGAAACTCTTTGGCGTTTAGTTGAACCAAAAGAAATAGTAGTAGATGTTGGTGCTAATATCGGCTACATGACAGCAGTTTTAGCCGCCCGTATTAATTCTATCTCCGGCGGATGCGTTTGGGCTTTTGAAGCTCATCCAGAAATATTTGCAGAATTAAAATATAACGTTGAAAATTGGCAAAAGCAGTTACAACATACAAAATTTATCATTCAAAATATCGCTATTTCCGAGGCAAGCGGTTATGTAAAATTGAGGATGAATGAATCTTTTTTTAGAAATCGCGGTCTAGCTTTTGTTGTTAATCAAGAAGAACCAGAAAAGCAATTATCTTCTCAAACAGTGCAGGATATACTTGTCGAGTCATCTTGCTTAGATAAAATTTTTCTGCATCAAGAAATAGGAGTTTTGAAAATAGACGTAGAAGGACATGAATTGCAAGTTTTAAAAGGAGCAAGAAAATTATTAGAACAAGGAAAAATTCGCGATTGTGTATTTGAAGAGCATCGAGAATATCCTACTCCTGTAACGGATTTTTTAGAAACAATGGGGTATACAATTTTTAGAATTCACAGATATTTGACCAAGCCTGCTTTATTATCACCAAAATCAAAAGTTGCGCGCACGCATTGGCAACCGACAAGCTTTCTTGCTACCCGGGATACCGAGCGTGTTATTAAGCGCTTTCACCAACCTGGATGGCAAGTTTTTTCTGGAAGGAAGCAGGAGTTAATGTTCAGTGTTTGATAGGCAGATTATCCGGTGATTTTAAAAGTAAGTCAAGACTTATCAAATTCTTCCTCTGTATGGGCAAAACTCAACTGGACACGGGCACATACATTTATCCTACTACAGTTTATTTTTCAGATTTTGTTACTGTTTCCTCAATTGGGGATATTTCGTGTCTTCATACGAATTGCATCTTTTGCCCTGGGTTTGTTTTTCCTAGTGCAGTTGAAACCAAAAGGATGCCAGCATCCTGCAACTAATTCAGCATTTTTAGTACTGGCAATTGTTTTTTTAGAATTTTGTTTGCATCCCCAGATTAATTCTATTGCGGCGGGAGCTGCTCAATTTGCCATGTATCTTGCCATTTTTAGCCCGCTATTTTGGGTAAGAGGTTTAAAAATTACGTTTTATAGTTTTGAGAGTTTAATATTTCTTCTTTGGAGTATTCACACTTTAAGTGCGAGTTTTGGAGTTCTACAGGTTTATTTTCCAGGAAATTTTCAGCTGGCTGTGTCTACAATTATTCAAAATAACCCCTTTCGTGGAGAAAATTTATTAATTGCTTTAGCTAACGGTGAACGTGTATACAGGCCGATGGGTTTAACTGATATGCCAGGAGGAGCAGCAACAGCAGGCTTTTATGCTCTTTTATTCAGTGTAGCGATCGCACTCAAATACAAAAATATTATTTTACGAATTATTTGTCTGGGTAGCGCTAGTATTGGTCTATTTTGCATTTATCTATCTCAAGTACGTTCTGTTTTGGTCTTGGCTGCTATTTCCATGGTTTTTTTTGCAGCGGTATTGTTCAGAACCGGACAACTCACTCGTTTGGTGGTGATGGTCTCTAGCGTCACAGCCTTGTTTGTGGCAACATTTTCTTGGGCGATCGCTGTAGGCGGACAATCCACCTTCAAACGCATATACAGCTTGTTTGCTGGATCTCCTAGCGAAATTTATCACCAAAACCGGGGACATTTTTTACAAGAAACTATCGAACAGCTGCTACCTGAATATCCCTTGGGAGCAGGTTTAGGACGTTGGGGAATGATAAATAGCTATTTTGGCAATAATACAGACGCGGTATCGCAACCAATTTGGGTAGAAATTCAATGGACTGGATGGCTTTTGGATGGAGGACTACCGCTAATATTTGCATATGTTGCCGCACTTTACTTAACGTGTCAAATTGCCTGGAAGATTGCTATCAATCGCAAATTAGGCGACTTTGCTCTTTGGGGTGCGTTGATTTTTGCTTACGACATTGGAGCAGTAGCGGCCACTTTTAACTACCCCTTGTTTATCAGTCAAGGTGGTATGGAGTTCTGGTTGCTCAACACTGCACTGTTTGTCGCTGCTACTAATAGCAGGATGTTAGATCGCAAATCTCCTACAACCGTTCGGTTATGAAGTCTTATCTTTTGGTAACGGGTGATTTTGTCAAAACAGGTGGGATGGACAGAGCTAATTACGCTTTAGCTGATTACCTAGCAAGACAAGGAAAACAAGTACATCTGGTAGCTCATAGAGTAGCAAGTGAGCTATTAACTTATCCTAATGTTACATTTCATCGCGTACTCAAGGTAGCGAATTCCTACCTGCTCAGCAGTCCCTTGCTCGACTGGATAGGTCGCCTGCAAGCACGGCACTTTACTGCTAACGGTGGTAGAGTGTTGGTCAACGGTGGTAATTGCCAATCGGGAGATATTAATTGGGTGCATTACGTCCATGCAGCTTACTGTCCTAAAAATCAAGCTGGACTATTGCGTCAGTGCAAGGGATTTATTGCTCGTCAAATGTTTTTAAATGCAGAACAAAAAGCACTGAAATCAGCGCGGGCGATCTTTGCTAATTCCAACAGTACAAAACGAGAATTAATAGAAAAACTGAACATCCCCCCACACAAACTGCATGTAGTTTATTATGGCATCGATCCCCAGATCTTTTATCCGCCAACACCACAGCAGCGAAGTGCAATTCGCCAGGAACTAGGATGGACTGCTGACAAACCAATTGTAGCTTTTATTGGCGCTTTAGGCGATCGCCGTAAAGGATTCGATACGCTGTTTGCAGCTTGGCAAAAATTATGCGCCTCTTCAGAGTGGGATGCTGATTTAATCGTCATTGGCTGTGGAGCAGAACTAAAACAATGGCAACAGCGCGCTACAGTTGCTGGTATTGGCCCCCGCATTCATTTCTTGGGATTCCGCTCAGATGTCCCCCGCTTACTCCAGGGTGCTGATTGCTTGGTAGCTCCCACTCGCTACGAAGCCTATGGTTTAGCAGTACACGAAGCTCTCTGCTGCGGTTTACCAAGCTTGGTCACCTCCAGCGCTGGCGTAGCTGAACGCTATCCACCACAACTGCACGATTTGCTCATTCCCAATCCAGAAGATGCAACCGATTTAGCAGCTCGACTGCAAAAATGGCGGTGGAATAAACATCATTACAGCAATTTAGTATATTCACTTTCCCAAGAATTACGAAACTATACTTGGGACGATATGGCACAAAACATTTTAAACAAGATTGAATAATATTTTTCTTTTTGGAAATGAAACCTCTAAGAATTCTTTTAGTTATTAATTCACCACCTTTACCCTTTGGTAACGCCGACGCCAGATGGTATTATGTCTTACTCAAAGGATTAATTGCAAAAGGCCATGACGTGACTGCATTTGTAGCCTGCAACACCCCAGAAGAAATCGCCAAAACCCAAGTTCTTTTTCCAGCACCAGATTACAACTTGCGCTGCTATCTGATTCCCAACCAAAAGAATGGACCGATAGCAAAAATGAAAACTATACAGCAACCTTATTCATACATATTCAGTCCTCGTTTGCGTCAAGATTTAGCATCAGAACTTATCAAACCTTACGATATCCTTCATCTCGAACAGCTTTGGAGTGGTTGGTTAGGACTTCAACACAGGAAAAAAGCACTAGTTAATGTTCATTACCTATTTTCTTTAGACCGCCCTTTTCAATATCAAAATTCTCTAGAAACTCGCTTGAGAAGATTTATCACCAATCGCGCTGAACAAAAATTACTAAAGGCTTTTCCCAAGATTATTACCTTATCAGAGCGCCTTGCCAAACATATTAATCAAATCAATCCTCGAGCTTTTATCTATAGAGTCCCCCTCGGTATCGATTTTTCACTTTACCCATTCCTGGAACAAAAACAAATAAATCAGCAACCAACAGTAGGATTGATTGGTGGATTTAACTGGACACCAACTTATTCTGCTGCTGAAAGACTCTTGACTAGATTGTGGCCAGAAATTAAACGCCGCGTTCCTAATGCCAAACTACAAATTGTTGGTAGGTCTGCTAAAGATGCACTGACACCATTCACTAATGTCAAAGACTTAGAAATTTATCAAAATGTACCAGATACTTTACCCTACTTCGCCAAAACAGATGTCATGCTGTATGCACCTGTTTCAGGTAGTGGAATGAAAGTCAAAGTAATGGAAGCTTTTGCTTTAGGTACACCAGTTGTGACCACATCTGATGGTGTGGAAGGAATCCCAGCTCTAGATGGAATTCACGCTGGAATTTGCGACGACGACAAAGGTCTCATCGAACGTACTGTGGAATTATTAAATAATCTCTCCTTACAACAACAACGACGGCTAAAAGCTAGACAATTGCTTGAGAAATACTGCAATCCTCAGGTAACAGTAGAACAAATAGAAAGGATTTATTATGAGCACGCCGAAAACGTCTTATTGTGACAAAGTAACTATTGTTTTACCAGTACACAATGAAGAAGCCAATATACAAAGATTGATTCGGGAAATAGATACTTGTTTTCAATCTGATAGCGAGATTAGAACACTTCCGTATTTACTATTCGTTGATGATGGAAGTTCTGACAGTTCACTAGAATTTATCCGCACAGCTATTTCTGAACGAGGTCATGCTGGATGCTTGCGCTTTTCTCGTAACTTTGGACATCAAGTTGCTGTCATGGCTGGACTTTCATACGCCCCGGACAATTCCATTGTTGTGGTTATGGATTCTGATGGTCAAGATCCTCCTATTGTTGCACTAGATTTGGTTCATCATGTTATGAATGGAGCTGATATCGCCTATGGTATTCGATGGCAAAGAGAAGGAAGAAATTGGATCAAAAAATTTGCTTATTGGAGTTTTTATCGCCTACTTTCTTCATTATCAATAATTAAAATTCCCCTCGATGCTGGAGATTTTTGTGCTTATTCTCCCCGAGCAGTAAAACTTCTTTCCCAAATGAAAGAAAAGCATCCCTACATTCGTGGATTACGCGCTTGGATTGGTTTAAATCAGGTTGGTGTACCCTATAAAAGTCCCGAACGTTATGCTGGAAAAGCAAGCTATAATTTTAAAAGTTTATTTAAGCTGGCATTTGATGGTATTTTGAGCTTTTCTGTCAAACCCCTCAGACTCTCAATTACCCTTGGTTTTATTACTTTCGTAATATGTTTATTTCTAGCAATATTTTACTTAACTGCATATTTTTTTGATTGGCATTTCTCAGGATTGAGAATGCGCGATATTCCAGGATTTACAACTTTAGTATTAATGATTCTCGCTACTAGCAGTTTGCAAATGTTAATGCTAGGAGTAATTGGTGAATATATCGGTAGATTATTTGAGGAAAGTAAAGGAAGACCTTTGTTTATTATTGCTGAAACTTTAGGAAATTTAGAGCAAATTAAGTCCAAAGAAAATGATTAATCATATTGTTACTATGAACAGTCCCACGACTGTGAGTATGGCTGATGCTTGGTACGAACATACCAATCCCAATCACTTCTGGATACGGCATCGTAATGCTGTTATAGATAGGCATTTTGGTAGTATAATCCGTCGTTCTGAATTAATTGGAGAAATAGGCTGTGGTAATGGATTAATACTTACTCACATTGCCAAAACCTACAAAAAAGCAGTTGATGGATTAGACTTAAATTTATCTGCTCTGCAACTTTGTCCAACTATTCCAGGCACTCTATACGTTTATGATATCTTGACACTTAATCCCAAAATGGTAAATAAATATGACTTAATTTTGCTCATAGATGTACTGGAACACATAGAGGACGAAATTAAGTTTTTAGTTGCTGCTCACGAACATTTAAAACCTGGCGGTTTCTTGATTCTCGGTGTTCCTATGAGACAACATTTATTTTCCGCTTTCGATCGCGCAGTTGGTCACTATCGACGCTATTCAACTAATTACCTTAAATCTGTTGTCCTGGCTTCCGGATTTCAAATTCACCGCATCGTTCAGTGGGGTCATGTTTATATTCCTTTGCTAATTCTACGTAAATTAATTCTGCAATTACAACCTGCGATCGCCCAAGAAGAAATTGTTAATAAAGGCATAGGAATTTCAAAATTTGCTAACTTTTGCCTTGCTTTTTTGAAATATTTTGATATTATTCCAACATTTAATTTCACTGGTACGTCTTCACTTTTACTTGCCCAAAGATGTGAATATTAAATATTCTTAAATTTATGTTAAAACAAAAATCAGAGTTGATTGCTTTTTCAAAACAATCAGAAAGTCTGCATAAATTTCTTAACAATTATCAACGTGATTTTATTGCTATTTTTTTAGCAATTATTATTGGAATTACATTATCTATCTTACCACATGTATTGTGGTTTTTTCAAACAGGCGATCCCACTTGGGTTGCTGATAATGATGATATTTTGTATCTGGCAATTGCTAGTAATGCCTATCACAATCACCCTACATACTTGAGCGATCCTGTACTTTTTAAAGGTGGGTCAACTGTACTTCCCTGGATTCAGGCTATTCCTGGAATCATTTTTACAAAAATACTCAGTTTCCTTCCTATACACATTAATATTATTTGGCGTCTTTGGGCAGGAATAAGTATTCCCATCGGCTGGTATTTGATAAGCAGATCGTATCTAAAAAATCCGTGGTCAGCATTGGCAGTTACCATAATCTTAATGACAGATATTGGTATTAATTCTTGTTCGCTAATTTCCAAACATTTTGTTACTGCTACTAACATTGCTGTGGGTAACCTAGGTACCCTGTTACAAACAAATCCAAAATTATTAAATCAATGGCGGATCATCACTCCAGGTATGAGCTTTGTATATCTACTTGCTCATGTCTGGTTGTTGCGTTTAGCTTTAATCAAGCCTACGCGGAGTCGAATTATATTAGCAGCCATTAGTTTTGGTTTACTATTTTATGTTTATTTTTATTATTGGACTGCAGCAACTGTTGCTTTATTAATAGGTCTGTTAATAGATGGGACTCATCGCAAGACATATCTTATTACAGGTATACTTGGTATAATTATCGGTTTACCTCAATTAATTTTTAATTTTTTAATAAAAAATAGTTCTAATAAAGAATGGCTACCTAGAAACGATTTTTTTCTCCCTATTCCACATTTCAGTGAATTTCTAATTCCAAAACTAGCTTTATTTTTTATATTTGTAACGTTCTTTTGGGTATTTTTTAAGCGTAGAGACTTAATTCATATCTGGGCATTAGCAGCCTCTAGTATACTGTTGACCAATCATCAAATATTTACAGGATTACAAATCCAAAACTTTCACTGGAATTACTGCTATGGCCCCTTTCTCTCCTTCTTGATTATAGTTTTTGCTATAGAATTAGTATCAGCAATCAATTTTTATAAAAAACCATTACTCCTTGGTGGTATAGCAATTTCATCTCTTTACCTAACTACTGGACTTTGGTTAAGATATATAGAAGTAATGCAAACTAAAGAATCTGTACAGTTAACTAATAATTATCATAGGTACTATAAGCAAAGATTTAAAAATTCGAATTTACCGCTGCAATCCAGAGCTGTTATAGCTGGAAATAAAGAATTTATTGACTTTGCCGTAATTATGGAAAATCAGCGTCCTCTATCTGGCTACTTAGTTGATTTAAGTCCAGCAGTAGATAATGCACAATGGGATGCAAGAATTGCTCTCAATAGTTATATTGAAGGCAAAGACCGTGACAGTTTCATATTACAACAGAGGGCAGAGCTAACAACAAATCAATTTGGTCCTTGGAAGCGCGATCAACTTAAATTTGAAGAGCGTATTCAAAATCGCTTGAAATACTTTGATGAAATTATTGCCGATCCATTAAAAGCTTTTAAAAAATTTCAAGTGAAATGTGTAGCATTGTCATACAATACTAAAAAACCAACGTATTTACAAGTAGGTTGGAAGCTTTTACAGAATGGACCATACTGGCAAATTTGGGAAAAACAACAATAGACGTAGTTATTCATAATTGATTTTATGAACTTTCGAAGCATTTCTCGGGATTTATGGCTGTTAACTAATTTCCGAAACGGATGGGAAATGGTACGCTACTTGCGAAATCCTGCACCCATCAACCAAGCAATATTATTTAATGGTAAAACTATAGTACATCCTAAAGAAAAAATGGGCTTGGTTGAATCTCTTCTCGAATTATGGTACGAACAAGCCTATTTCCCAAAAGGCTTTTATTCTCCAGAACCAGGCGATGTAATTGTAGATTTGGGAGCCAACATAGGACTTTTTACCTTGCAAGTAGCCAGAATCAATCCTATTTGTAAAATTGCTGCTTTTGAGCCTTTACCAGAAAATTTTTCTTGTTTGTCTAGAAATATAGATAATTTTGGTCTATCAATGGCAAGTATCTATGAATATGCTATTGGTAACAATTACAGGCAAGATTTAATTGCTAACAATTGTGTTCGTTCTTTAGATAATCAGCTGCTAAAACAGTCAAATCAAAATATTAAAGATATGAAAATTTCGCAATCTTTGCCAGTTAAAGTTATTCCTTTGGATGCAATTTTTGATATGATTAATGTCCAGCAAATTTCTTTCTTGAAAGTTGATATAGAAGGGGGCGAATATGAAATTTTTCAATCGATTTCTCGGAAAATTTTAAAATGTATAAAACTACTGGCAATTGAATATCATGACCACTTACAACCTGGTACTTTTACCTTAATTAAAGAAAAGCTAAAATCAACTCATGATGTTAAGTTTATTTCCTCAGATATATCTGGTTGTGGGCTGCTATTTGCTACACGTAAATTCTAGCAATTATTCACAAGTATGAAAGTAGCCTTCAATGCTCGACTTTTAAGCTCTCCTACTACTAGAGGATGGAATCGTTATACTATAAATTTGTTAGCAGAGTTATCATTGCTAGGTATTGAGCTTTTTCTTTACTCCGATCGACCGCTGCATGAAACTCACTTAGCAAGATTATCAAAAAATAGTTATCAAGTTCGGATTGCTCCACCTATGCGCTATACTATTTGGGAGCAATATTGGTTACCGAAACAATGTGAAAAAGATAAGGTAGATATTTTGCACTGTCCGATAAACTTTGGTCTTCCCTGGTTAAGTCCTTGTCCCCGCATACTGACTTTACATGATGCAATAGATCAAGTTTATTATTTTCGAAGTTTACCGTGGTATTATCAGTTAAGTCTAGGTTATTTACAGACTAGAATTTATCATTGGGTAGCAAGAAATCGGGCTGAACATATTATTACTGTTAGTCAGTACTCAAAACAGGATCTTGTCCGACATTTATGCATTCCAGAAGAAAAAATTACGGTTATTTATGAAGCTGCTGATGCAGGCTTCCACAGACAGATAACTCAGGTAGAAAGATCGCGAATCCGTAATAAATATCAGATTTATCGTCCTTACGTTTTCTATGTTGGAGGTTGGGAAAGACGCAAAAATATTCCTTTCTTGGTTCATGCTTTTGCACAGGCTAATTTAAGTGAAGTGGATTTAGTACTTGCTGGTGGTCAAAGTGAACAATATACTGCACTGATGCAGTTAGCAGAGTCATTGCAAATTGCAGAGCGTGTAAAATTATTAGGCTGGGTTGACGATGCCGATCTACCAGCTCTTTATGCTGAAGCACTTTGTTTTGTGTATCCTAGCGAATATGAAGGTTTTGGATTGCAACTTTGTGAAGCAATGACTGTTGGATGTCCAGTTTTAGCTGCGAGAAGCTCTTGCTTACCAGAAATTTTAGGTGAGGGTGGGCAAACTTTTGATATTGCTGATACGACAGAATTAGCAAAGTTATTACACGATCTAATAACTGATAAATTGTATTATCAAACCTTAGTAAATAAAGCCAATAAGCGTAACCAGAATTTTTCTTGGCAAATTACTGCTCTAAAAACTATACAAGTGTACCAAAAGTTTTATAAATATTACATATAAATAATTATGCAAATAAATTTAGTTTATTTAAATTATTGGCAACGAAAAGAGCTATTACAATCAGGAGTACCAAAATTTCCTATACTAAGGTGGTGGCCCTCGCCAGAACTCTGTGAAGTAGAGCAAGTTATTTTTAGTCAAATTAAAAATCGAGATACTGTTCTTGATGTAGGGGCAGGCAATTTGAGAATAAAGGAAAAATTTTACCATGCAGGTTATTCAGGAGAGTATCATACACAGGATATAGGAGAGGAATTTCAATATAATTATGCAACTATAGATGAAATAAAAAATCAATATTCAGCTATTTTATGTCTAGATGTTATTGAACATTTAGACTTGGTAGATGGTTTATATCTTATTCATAAATTAACCGAGTTATTGTCTCCGGGTGGTGTTATGATTCTGCAAACTCCTAATGGACGTTGCATTAGAAGTCCACTAGCTTCAGATATGACTCATCTTCATTGTTACAATATTAGTGATTTATGGTCTTATTTAACTTGCATGGGACTACGAACAGAAGGATATAGAGTTGTTTGGGAAGAAAAAAATAAAAATTTTGTACAGCAACTTTTAGATTTATTAGGAAGATATATAATTACTCGTCTTATAGGTCTTGACTATGCTGATAATATAATTTTAATTGCTCATAAGCCAAGTACTTTACCATAGGCTTTATGGTATATAGTTTAATTTGTAAATTATTGTAATGTTAACTTGCTTGCTCAATGGCATCTAAACCTTTGTGCAAGACAAGCTGATAATTTTGTTTGTCGAGGCAAAATTCAACTAAACTTATCATCTAGTGTTATTTTTAAACCTGCTGATGAAGTTTGTTATATTGGAATACCCTTATTAGGCAAGTTGACTCCTATTAATGATATTACTGTAATTGTTGCTGATTCTAATGCAATTATTTCCTTAAATGGAGTAACAACAGGACGGGGTGTAAGATTGAGTGTTGGCCATTCTGCTTATCTAGCAATAGGAAGTAATTCTTATATTGCTGAGGGAAGTCGAATATGTCGAATATCTGCTCAAAACTCAATTTCTATCGGTAAAAATTGTGCTATTTCTTTTGGAGTAACAATTATTGATGAAACTATAGATCGTTTTAGTAGTCTGCCATAAAGATTTTGACAGCCTAGGGGAGTTCTTGAATGAGGACTAAAGTCTTCACTAAATACCTATCAAAATCAATTTGATGAACTATTAGTATCAAATTTTCCTATCACTCTTGCTGATATTCCATGGATTTAATTCAAGCAAAATGCATCGAACTGGACGCTCAGTAGTTAATCTTTTCACCGGAATTGCCTTACAACTGACGATACTGAGCATCAGCTTCGTCAGCACATCTTTACTGGTCAATTGGCTGGGAGACGATCGCTACGGAGCGTTCCGTGCTGCTAGTGATTGGGCGAATTATCTCAATCTACTTGAGCTAGGTATTGGTGGCTCGTTAATAACGCTGCTAGCTAAAGTTGTTGGAACTGACGATCGCCAACAAATTCGTTTGACACTAGCAACAGGAATCAGAGTCTATATCAAAATAATGGCTGTCATGCTCATCATGGCGGTAGCGTTAGGCATGTTCATCACTAACCTAGTTCCGGTCAAAGGAGTTTTAGTGGGTGAACTACAAAAGGGTTACTGGTTAGGATTGCTACCTATATTTTTGTTACCTTTGACTCCCTTCCGTTTTTTGGCAGATGCTAGTCAGCGCAGTTATTTCATTAACCTAGCTTTGATGTTTCAAAGCCTGCTTATTACTGGTACAGCCTTGATATTGGCGCGGGCGGGATGGGGTATTATCGGGCAGTATGCAGCTACTGTGCTGGGTTGTGTTTTCTTTCAATTGCTCGTATGCTGGGATGGGCTTCGCCGTTATCGAGATGTTTTGACAGCATTAGCGGATCGCAAATCTCAACTTGCAATTGAAAAACAGCTTTGGCAACTTAATTGGCCGACATTGGCTCTGAATTTTTCAGGTCAGCTGAGCCTTTTTACTGATAATATTATCATCTCCTCTAATTTAAGCCCAAAAGCAGTGGTACCGTTTTTTATAACTCAGCGTTTAGCGGTGATTGCGCAATCACAAATACAAGGTATTGGCAACGCCACTTGGGCTGCTCTTGCTGAACTGTACCTTCAAGGAGAGCGAGAAAAATTCAATGCTTATTTGATAGAACTAACTAAGTTAGCGGCAATTATAGGATTAGCTTTGATGATAGCGATCGCTGCTTATAATCCTTACTTTATTAAGTTGTGGGTTGGGCAAGAGCGCTTCGGTGGTGAGGGAGTTAGCTTGCTCGCTGCTTGCAATGGATTTCTTTTAGGGATTTTATCTCTTTGGGGGTGGTGTTTTAGTGGTACTGGAATGCAGGCTACTATCGTGCCGACTGCTACGCTAGGAGCTGCAGTCAATTTTATAGTTAGTATTATGAGTACTCACTTTTTCGGAAGTGTAGGGCCTTTATTGGGTACTTTTGTTGCATTTATAACTATTAGCTTCTGGCAATTACCACTCCTACTGCGAAAGGTTTTTAGCACACCTTTAAAACAGCTTTTCTTTGCAGTGGTCAAACCGCTGGCAATTGGCATACCTTATGGTTTGATTGTTTGGTACGCTGCAAGAAATCATACTCCCTGGGGATGGTTGGGTTTAGCTGCAGAAATGGCTGTGTCTGCCATACTTTATCTTGTGGTGGCGTGGTTGCTAGTACTGGAACGAAGTGAGCGTAAAGCTTGGAATGGTCGTTTACGCATGCTGTTTGCGATGATTCATTTCAAGTTTAGTTATAAATAGAGTCTTGTAGTCGGTACAACCCAGGGACTAAAGTCCCTACTACAAGCGATCGCTCGTAGTAATGAGAACAAAGCGTGTTTGTTGATGTAGGGACTAAAGTTCTTACTACAAACTATGCAAAATTTCTTCATCTACTGAAAAATCGATTTCTGCCTTGTCTCGTCCTGAAGCCAGATAATCGTTTTGGAAGGAGTCTTTTAAGCCAGAAATCAGATCGTACTCGGGTTTCCAGTTTAGTTGAGCGATCGCTTTTTCGATGGAAGCAAAAAAATGCTGTATTCGTAGGGGAAAGGTTTTGCGTTTGCCAAAATCAAATTTTTTTGGCTCGTAATGGACGATTTTAATTTTATCTGGAGATTTGCCAGCTGCAACTGCACAAGCACGGGCCAAACCATCAAAAGTGACAAAGCGATCGCCGGAGACGTTGTAAATTTGCCCTATTGCTTGGGGGTTTCCCAAAACTTTTGTCATCGCCCTGGCTAAATCTTGGACATGACCTAGCTGGGTAATATGCAGTCCGTTACCGGGAATAGGAATCGGGCGATCGCGGACGATGCGATCGAAAAACCAAGCTTCTAAATCATTATAATTTCGAGGACCGTAAATATAGGTTGGACGAATGGAAGTAAAGGGAATTCCCGCTTGCTGCAGGTAAGCTTCTGTTTCCTGTTTCCCTCGATGTCGACTTTTAGGATCGACTGCATCGCCTTCAACGTGAGGTAACAGATCCGATTTGAGGTATACTCCAGCAGAGCTCATATAAATAAAATGCTGGACGCGATTTTGAAAAATTTCTGCCAGTGGTTGGGTATCGCTCAATTCTCGCCCGTTATTGTCAAATATGGCATCAAAATTTTCCTGGGCGAGTTTTTCCTGGAGTTGGGGGGCGTTTGTGCGATCGCCGGTAATTTGTTCTACGCCTGCTACTGGTACCGGACGGTTACCGCGGTTGAACAACACTACCTCATGTCCTTGTTGCACTAGCAGTTGAGTCAAATAAACGCCCACAAATCTAGTTCCGCCCACAATCAAAATGCGCATAAATCCCCCATTGCTAATATTTTCGACGGATTGGGAAGGCGGGAATTATCGATCGATCTTTGATAGCAAATCCCCGATCTGAGGTTATCAGTTTGTGGCACCAGTGGAACTTCTTGTATCGGGATTACGTCTTTTACCAGATGTGGGGCATTTCCCATTTTTTCTCACAACGGTAAACTTTCAATTAATTCTGATTATATTTCTCATTTTTTACTTAGTTCATCAAAAAGTTAACAGTGGCCTTGAAATATGCTTTAGTGCATGAGTGGCTAACACCCAAAGCCACTGGCGGTTCAGAACAAGTTGTGCGAGAAATTCTCAATCAATTAGATGCGGATTTATATGCTCTTATTGATTTCGAATCCACCAACCCGGAAAGTTATTTATACAAGCGTCAAATCGGTACGACGTTTCTTCAATACTTTCCCTTTGCTCGGGAAGGAGTACAAAAATACTTACCAATTTTACCGTTAGCGATCGAACAGTTGGACTTGCGGAAGTATGATGTAATTTTGTCTTCTTCTCATTGTGTTGCCAAAGGCATCTTGACTACTGCCGAACAGTTACACATATGCTACTGTCACAGTCCCATGCGTTATGCTTGGGACTTAACGTTTGATTATTTGCGCCACAGTAAATTCGCTAGCGGTGTACCTGGTTGGGCTATACGATTTTTCTTACATCGCTTGCGTTTGTGGGATGTAATTAGCGCTAATCGCGTTGATTATTTTATTGCCAATTCCCAATACACGGCTCGTCGGATTTGGCGCTGTTACCGACGAGAAGCGACAGTTATATATCCACCTGTTGATATCGAGAGTTTTCCTTTTGTTCCTGAAAAAGAAGATTTTTATTTAACTGTTTCCCGGTTGGTAAGTTACAAACAAGTATCTTTAATAATTCGTGCTTTTAACCACATGCAAAAAAAACTAGTAGTAATTGGTACAGGACCAGAGATGAAAAAAATTCGTCAGATTGCCAACTCAAATATAGAAATACTGGGATGGCAACCGGATGCGGTTGTCAAAAAATACATGTCGCTTGCTAAGGGGTTTGTGTATGCAGCCTGTGAAGATTTTGGCATTGCCTTGGTAGAAGCGCAAGCTTGTGGAACACCTGTAATTGCCTATGGTGTTGGCGGTGCGGGGGAAACAGTGCGGGATATCCGTCAGTGGGGAGAAACGGGAACGGGTATTTTGTTTTGGGAACAAAGCGAGGCGGCCTTGGCAGAAGCGACAGAAATATTTGAAGATTACCGAGGTAAATTCAATCCTGAATATGCGCAAGCACATGCTGCTAAATTTTCCTGTCAAGTTTTTGCCCAGCGTTATTTAGAATTTTTGCACAAATGTATTGAACAAAAAGCCTTGCACAGAAGATGATGTCAAATTTTACTGCAGAGTTTTGGGAAAAACCTCCCAGAAACACCTGCTTTTGGCTTTAAGATTGGGACTATGTGTGGTGTGGATTATTAAGGAGTATGATGACAGCCCAGAGCTCACTCCTGTTTGGCAAGCGATCGCGTAGCACGTCTGGCGCGGGGCGTTCTTTTGCAAACAGCGATCGCCAACCCGAAGTGCGGGTTCAACCAAACGAAGTTAGACTAACGTCCCTCGGGCGATCGCGGATTGTCTTCAAACGCGGTCAATCGAGAAAAACGCGTCCGGACCGGCAGTTGCTATTGGGGGGGACCCCCAAGACCGCACTGCCTCCTAAATTTAAAGGTTTATCTGTAGAGGTTTTAAACGGGGAATTCGCCAAGCGACTGTTCGATATTGTCTTTTCGCTTTTTGTACTTATTTTGTTTTCCCCCGTTTACCTGATTTTGGCCTTGCTGATCGCTTTGAGTTCAGAAGGTCCAATTTTTTATATCCAAGAACGGGTTGGTAAAAACTACAAGCGATTCAATTGTATAAAATTCCGCACAATGGTGAGCAACGCTGACGAAATTCTCATGCAAATGATGGAAACATCGCCCGAGCTGCGCAAGGAGTTTGAAAGCAGTTTTAAACTCAAGCACGATCCGCGAATTACCAAAATCGGAAAATTTTTGCGAATTACCAGTTTGGACGAATTTCCTCAGTTTTGGAATGTTTTAAAAGGAGACATGAGTGTTGTTGGTCCCAGACCTTTAGTAGCGGAAGAATTACCAAAGTATGGCCGTCATATCGACGAGATTTTGAAGATTAGACCCGGAATTACCGGATTGTGGCAAGTTTCTGGTCGCAATGATATACCTTATCCTCGGCGAGTGCAAATAGACTTGCATTACGTCAAGTCCAGAAATTTTTGGCTGGATTTATGGATTGTTTTGAAAACAGTTCGTGTAGTCATTCTGCCCAGAAATAACGGCGCTTACTGAAGAAATTTTGCTACTAAGATTTTCTGGGGCAGAATTTCACCCCAGAAGTCAGATCTTCAGACATTTTTTCCGTCTCTTGCAATCTTAATAGCAATTATCTTCCCCTTTCATTCCCTTTCATGTATTTTTAATAATTTCTAACAGCTACAATTTCGAACAACTACCAAGATTGCTGATGCGGAATATACCAAGCCTAACCTTGACAGAGATTGTACTTTTTCAGCATATTTGCTGATGGAAAGTAGCATTCAAGTGGGTAATCCTCGTAGGTTTACCATTGAGCGATCGAATAATTCCTTGCTAGTTTGTACGATGTTGGCTGTATAAATATTTAGAAAAAAACAAAGGACAAGTGAGCATGGCGCAACCAAAGCGAGCGTTGATAACTGGTATTACTGGTCAAGATGGTTCTTATTTAAGCGAGTTTTTACTCGAACAAGGTTACGAAGTCCACGGAATTATTCGCCGAACTTCTACTTTCAACACAGACCGCATCGATCACATCTACGAAGATCCGCACAAAGAAGGAGTGCGGTTGTTTCTTCACTACGGTGACTTAACCGACGGTACAACACTGCGCCGCCTTTTAGAAGAAGTTCAGCCAACAGAAATTTACAATCTTGGCGCTCAATCTCATGTCAGAGTCAGTTTTGACTCACCAGAATATACGGTTGACACCGTTGCTATGGGAACGCTGCGCTTGTTGGAAGCAATTCGTGACTATCAGCACCGCACGGGTATCCAGGTAAGATTTTACCAAGCTGGTTCTTCAGAAATGTTTGGCCTGGTACAACAGGTACCCCAAAACGAAACAACACCGTTTTATCCCCGCAGTCCTTATGCTTGTGCTAAGGTCTACGCTCACTGGCAAACGGTAAATTACCGAGAATCCTACGGCTTATTTGCCTGCAATGGTATACTTTTTAACCATGAGTCTCCCCGTCGGGGGGAAACTTTTGTAACACGTAAGATAACAATGGCCGTAGCTCGAATTTATGCCGGAAAACAGCAAAAGCTTTACATGGGAAACTTGGATGCCAAGAGAGATTGGGGTTACGCCAAAGATTACGTCAAAGCTATGTGGATGATGCTACAGCAACCGGAGCCAGAGGACTACGTAATTGCTACTGGTGAAACTCATTCGGTGCGGGAATTTTTGGAACTTGCCTTCGGTCATGTCAATCTCAACTGGCAAGATTATGTAGAATTCGATCCGCGGTATCTTCGTCCCACAGAAGTAGATTTGTTGATCGGCGATTCTACAAAAGCTCGAAAAAAATTAGGTTGGAAACCTTCGGTCACCTTTGAAGAATTAGTGGCTTTAATGGTAGAAGCAGACCTACAAGCTTTGGGACTAACTTCTCCCAATGGGAATGCAGTCAAAGGAATCGCAGACAATGCTATAATCAGGCAACAGCTGGGCGTACTTCACTTGTAATACGAGTCAAATTAGATAATGAACGCCTTAGATTTGAAGAATAAACGCATACTTGTGACTGGAGGCTCTGGGTTTTTAGGACGCCAAGTGGTAAACCAGCTGCTCAAAGCAGGAGCACAGCGAGAGAAAATTACGGTAGTGCGATCGCGCGATTGCGATTTGCGAGTGATGGAAAATTGTCGGCGCGCTGTTGACCAGCAGGATATTGTTATCCATCTGGCTGCACGGGTTGGTGGTATTGGTCTTAATCGGGAAAAACCCGCCGAATTATTCTACGATAACTTGATTATGGGAACACAGCTGATTCATGCTGCCTACCAAGCGGTTGTAGAAAAATTTGTCTGCATGGGGACAATTTGTGCCTATCCCAAGTATACCCCGGTACCGTTTAAGGAAGACGACCTGTGGAACGGCTATCCAGAGGAAACAAATGCTCCCTACGGAGTAGCTAAAAAAGCTTTGTTAGTGCAGCTGCAAGCATATCGCCAACAGTACGGCTTTAACGGTATTTTTCTTTTACCGGTAAATTTATACGGTCCAGAAGATAATTTCGATCCAAAAACTTCCCACGTTATTCCAGCTTTAATTCGCAAAGTTCACGAAGCTCAAATCAAGGGAGAAAAGAAAATCTCTGTTTGGGGTGATGGAAGCGCTACCCGGGAATTTCTCTACGCAGAAGATGCAGCACGGGGAATTGTTTTGGGTACTCAATACTATAACAGCCCCGAACCGGTAAACCTAGGAACGGGTCATGAAATTTCTATCCGTGATTTGATTCATCTGATTTGCGAGTTGATGGAATTTGACGGCGAAATTGTTTGGGAAACAGACAAACCCAACGGTCAACCACGTCGCTGTTTGGATGTGGAAAGGGCGAAAAAAGCCTTTGGTTTTACCGCTCAAATAGACTTGAAACAGGGATTGAAAAATACGATTGACTGGTGGCGTCAAAACGCAGTGCTGTTGACGTAAAATAGCCGCGCGTCACGACAAAAAGATTTTCGATAAGTCCGCTTGTACAGCGGATTTTTTTTGACGAGCGAACACGCGGACGTCCTCACAAAGCTACAGTAGTATCAATGGAGAAACTAGAACCTCAAGTCAATAAATCACAGTTACGGCGCACTTTTTTAAAGATACGCCATTCCCTACCTCTAGCAGAGTGGAAACGAAACAGCGATCGCATTTGCGCTCACCTTGTTGCTTCCTCCCTCTTTGCCCAAGCTAAAACTGTCCTTGCTTATTTTAGCTTTCGTCAAGAACCAGATTTGAGTCCTTTATTTGCCGCTAATACCAGGATGGACGCATTTTCCAAAATCTGGGGTTTTCCTCGCTGTGTCAACAATTCTTTAGTTTGGCACGTTTGGACGCCGCAAGACTCTTTACAAATTGGAGTTTACGGCATTAGCGAACCCCACGCCCATGCCCCAACTATAGATCCTGCTCGGGTAGATTTAATCTTGGTACCTTGTGTGGCTTGCGATCGCCAAGGATATCGTTTAGGGTACGGAGGGGGATATTACGATCGCTTGCTGGCAGCACCGGAATGGGCTGATAAATTTACTGTTGGCATTGTATTTGATTTTGCCTGCGTAGCACAATTACCCGTTGCTCCTTGGGACAAACCTTTAGATGCTATTTGTACAGAAACTGGATGGAAGTATATTGGCTAGTCCATTGATAAACAAGGTTTAGCAAACGGCTGCTAGACCTGAGGCAGCTCGTGGCATCATCTAAATGGAGATGAGCGATGATTTTGTTTAGTTAATTTATAGAAGTAACAGCTAAAGGTGGACATTCAAACACAGCAATCTGTCTTTGATGCATTCTTTCCACCGTTATTAGTGTAACATCTCAGCGCTTTTTTCGACTCTTTCCAACAGTGCAATTTGCGTAGAAGAGTGCTTTTCTTACCACGTGTGAGAAGGAGCACTTTCAAAGCAAAAATTACCACCCTGGACTGAGCAGCAGGAACGAGCTGCAGTCCCTAAATTTCCGAGATTAACGCGTGTCTGTCATTAATTTTACTTACTCTATCCTTAGGTTAGGAGTTTGAGAACAAAAGTCAAGTATCTTCTTAAAAAAAAGATAACAAAAAATAAAAATTAGGCTGGAATATGCTTTGCAAATAAATTTATAGAGTGGCAATAGAGGTAAACGATGAATTCTGATAGTAATTCCCCGGGGAAAATTTTACAAATGTACGGGCTACTAGGAGCGATCGCAATTGTGACGCTATTTCCCTTGCTATGGCTTGTCAGTACGGCGTTGAAGTCTCAAACCGAAAACATCTTCCAATCGCCACCGCAGCTTTTGCCAGCTCAGCCAACTTTTGAAAACTTTATTACAGTTTGGCAAACCAACCCTTTTGGACAGTACTTATTCAACAGCACCGTTGTCGCACTGCTTACCGTAGGTTTGAATTTACTGTTTTGTGCTTTAGCGGCTTATCCTCTAGCAAGATTATCTTTTCCCGGAAGAGATTGGATTTTTATTGCCATCGTTTCCACGATCATGATTCCCTTCCAGATTGTCATGATTCCCCTGTACATCTTAACAGTCCAACTGGGTTTGAGGAATACTTATTTAGGTGTGATTTTCCCGAGCTTAGCCTCTGCCTTTGGAATTTTTTTGTTGCGACAGGCTTTTGCGAGCGTTCCGAAAGAAATGGAAGAAGCAGCTCGCATGGACGGTTGTTCGGAGCTAGGTTTGTGGTGGTACGTAATGTTACCAGCAATTCGCCCTGCCCTAGTCACTTTAGCCATTTTTGTTTTTATTGGTTCGTGGAGCGACTTTCTATGGCCTTTAATTGTGATCCAAGATGAAAATTTGTATACCTTGCCTTTGGGAGTAGCAAAATTAGCAGGTACTTTTTCTCTGGACTGGCGTTTGGTTGCTGCTGGTTCAGTAATTTCCATCGCCCCAGTACTGTTATTATTTTTATTTTTGCAACGCTATATCGTTCCTACAGAAACCAGTACTGGTATCAAGGGTTGAAAATTTTCAAACACAGAGTTAGCCATGAAAGCAGAAATTAACTAAATTAACAATTGTTGCAGGTAAATTCTATTCGTAGTGAGGACTGTAGACGCGCTCTAATGCCATCCGGCACGCTACGCGACCGCGGCTTCTCGTAGAGTAGTACTCACTACAAACTCACACATCCTCAGCTTGCATGCACATCAAGCAGGTACTATAAATTTTTTACTACCTGCCAGTCCAAAAGTTGCATGAATAACTTGCAAAGCTTTCACTCCTTCTTGTTGAGCTACTACGCAGCTAATTTTAATTTCTGAGGTAGCAATCATTTGAATGTTAATCTGGTGCTGTGCTAGCGCTTCGAACATTTTTGCTGCTACGCCTGGATGTCCGACCATACCAGCACCGACGATGCTGACTTTGGCGATCGCCGGATCTACTATTACCTCGCCCCAGTCATGTTCCCCTGCTGCTTGTTGCAACAATTCTTTTGCTTGTTGCGCATCTGCTCGCGATACCGTGAAAGCTATATCTCGCCTCGGTATTTTGTTGATAATGTGACAGCGCTGCGATTGAATAATCATGTCGACGCTGATGTTATTTTCTGCTAGCAGTCCGAACAGTTTTGCTGCCATTCCCACGCGATCTGGAACTTGGCGAATCGCCAGACGAGCTTGATTCATGTCCAAAGCTACGCCACGTACTGGAGGAGATGTAGACGCGCTCTTCGCGGCTTCTGGTAGAGTAGTCGCACCAGCACTCGAAGTGGTCGGGGAAGATTCGATTTCAAAAGCTTGGCGCAAAGCAGCAACAGCGCGATCGCATTCGCAGGCGTTGATAACGCAGCTAACTTTGATTTCGCTAGTGGAAATCATCTGGATGTTTACTCCTGCTTGTGCTAGACTTGCAAACATTTTCGCTGCGACTCCCGGACGTCCGATCATTCCCGCGCCAACAATGCTGACTTTGGCAATGTCTTGTTGTACGATGACTTCTGCTTGTTGTGTTTGTGCATCTTTTTGAGTGCGGAGAACCGGAGCGATCGCTGCTGCTACTGCTTCTGCTTTCTTGAGAATTGGTGTCATCACCGTAAAAGCAATGTCATTTGTGTTTCCTTCATGAATTGACTGAATGATCAAATCTACATCTACATCTTGTCGAGCGATTTCTCCAAATAACCTTGCAGCTACCCCTGGTCTATCTGGTACTCGCAGCAGCGCTATTTTAGCTTGATTTGTATCAAATTGTACATCATCTACCGGCCGGGCAATTTCTAAATTCACCAGCGGTCGCTGTTTGACTGGGGGTGAGGTTACCCAAGTACCGGGATCTTCGGTCCAGCTAGAGCGGACTACCAAGGGAACGCCGAAGTTGCGAGCAATTTCCACGGCGCGAGGATGCAGCACCTTGGCTCCCAAACTAGCTAGTTCCAGCATTTCATCGCAAGTAATTTCACTCATCAACTGCGCTTCCGGAACCAAGCGGGGATCTGTAGTTAAAATCCCCGGTACATCAGTATAAATTTCGCAAAAATTAGCTTCTAAGGCAGCAGCTAAAGCAACTGCTGAAGTATCCGACCCACCGCGTCCCAAGGTTGTAATTTCCCATTCTTCTCTAGGAGAAGCCGCGCTTCGCGCGTCTGGGGTGCTGCTAATTCCCTGGAAACCAGCAACTACTACTACTTTTCCCTGTTGAAGATGTTTTTTAATTCGCTCTGTTTCGATATGTAAAATCCGAGCCCGGGTATGTTCAGCTTCGGTTACAATTCCTACCTGAGCACCAGTCAGAGAAATTGCTGGTTGTCCTAACTCCTGCAATGCCATGCTTACTAGGGCAATGGATACTTGTTCGCCTGTGGAAAGTAACATATCCATTTCCCGACGACATGGATTTTTCGAGATTTCCGCCGCCAGTTTCACCAATCCGTCTGTGGTCTTACCCATTGCAGAAACTACCACTACCACAGAGTTTCCGGCTTTGACGGTTTTGTAAACGCGCTGTGCTACAGCTTGTATGCGTTCGACCGAACCGACAGATGTACCACCGTATTTCTGAACTATGAGCATGAATCAATTAATATCTGCATGATTGGATGCAATTAGTAAATTATATGATTTTATGGGGTTATATAATAAAAATTTACATTTTTCCGGTGATATTTTTAGTGCCATGTTTTAATTCATACAATCCCAGGGCAGCAGTTGCCACTATCAAAGGAAAGAAATAGTAAACAACTCGGTAGGCCAATAAAGAACTAAAGATAGATACTGCAGAGACCTCAGAAGAAAGAATTAGTAAAATGACAGTTTCAAAGACACCTAACCCTCCGGGAATATTGCTAACAACACCAGCAAACATTGCTAATAAATAGATTTCTAAAAAATTCCCATAGGATATGGATAGATGAGAAGGTAACAGAACATAAACCACTGCAGCGGCTAAAAGCCAATCACAACTAGAAATAATGATTTGCACTATAGAAATCTTGAAATTGGGAAAGCGAAATTCTTGGGAACCAATTCGCAAAGGTTTTCTTAGCAGAAGACTTGCTAACAAATAGACAATAATTAATAACAAAAAAATTATACCGATAGGACGTACGCTGACAAAGGGTAAATGAAGCTGAGGGGGAATAGCAAGAGGATTAATGAGAAATATCAACCCAGCTAAAGCGAACATTCCTAACCAAAAAGTGAAATTAACAAAGGCGATCGCTTGAGCGATCGCCCATGGTGGTACACCCCAACTCGAGTAAAAACGATAACGTATGGCGCTACCGGTAAGCAAGGCCATACCTATAGTGTTGCTAAATACAGAACTAATAAAATTAGTCAAAGCAATTCTTTTCCAGTTCAAAGAACAGTTTGCGTAACTCAACCCCAAAATATCGTAGGGTACCATCACCAAATAACCAATCACTGTCAACCATATACTTTCACTTAGGCGTCTTTTGGGAATTGTTGCCAAGCTATCTAACAAGTGGCGGTAGTTATACTCCTGTAATTCCCTACTCATAACCCATACAGAAAGTGCAAACAGCAACAGACCAAACAAAGAACTCCAATTTAGTTGTAGCTTTTTAAACATAAAGATTTGCAAACCTGAGGAAGAGCTTGACTGAAAAATCCCTTATTTTCTACCTTTGACTTTTTCTGTGACCAGTACGGGTACAGTCACAATTTTTCCATTGTTTTGACATTAAATTGCCATACTACTTACGTAGACTTGGAAATGCAAGGAATGTCAGTTCAAAAGTTGGCGCCAAGTCAAGCTTATTAGTAGTCATATCAGGAATTACAACCCCTGGTATGATTACTTTGATTTTGACCTGCATTTGTTCGCTAAATTAACTTTAATGGGAAATACCTTGACAGTGAGATTGGGAAATACTGCCAAAAGACATAGGAAAAACTACTGTATCAGGCAGCATCACTAAGTAATTTGTTTGTATTGTGCTGGAAATTATTATCTATAACTGCAATTGATATGAAGTACTTGCAAACTAAAATTTTGCTATTACTTTCCATATTTATCTTAGTGGGCTGCAATGATTCGCAAACTGCTCAAGCCAAAATACAAACAACTTCTGTTCTACCTCCACAAGCAAATTCTAGCGACTTGGCTACTCCCCTAACTTATAAAATTGAAAGTTATTACAGTCGAGTTATGGGTGGAACTCGCACCTACGGTATTTGTCTACCTCCCGGTTACGAACACAATCCACAGCAGCGCTATCCGGTCATCTTTCTTCTCCACGGAGGACACGGTAGTCCCAGAGACTGGTTTGACAAAAAGGGAGGAGCTTTAACTACTTTGCAAAAATTGTACGCTGCAGATAAATTACCGCCTAGTATTGTGGTGACGCCAGATGGTAACGATAAACGTGGTTCTAGTCCTTACTGGGATCCCGAGTATATTGATGGTCCTAACGGCAATGTTTCCACGGCAATAGGAGCAGAACTAGTAAAGATTATACAAAGCCGCTACCGGACATTACCAAATCCCGATTTTTGGGCTATAGGTGGATTATCTTCTGGCGGTTGGGGTGCTATCAATGTTGGTTTGCACCATTGGCATAACTTTTCCATTTTATTTAGTCACAGTGGTTACTTTCAAGACCGCAGCGGTCCGCAAAACAGTCCTATAATTTATATCAAAAATATTTCTCCTCAAGCTCAGCAAAAACTGCGGATTTATCTAGATACAGGAAAATCAGATGTTGAAGAACTAAAACAAGCAAGGGAATTTGCAAAGGTACTCAATCAACTGAAAATTTATCATGTATTCAGGCAATTTCCCGGTAATCATACTTGGAGCTATTGGCGGGAACATTTGGCGGATTCTTTGACATTTGTGGGAGAACAGTTGCGCTTAAAACAACCGCCACCTGTAGCTGATAGTGTAGTGAATAATCCTCAAAAACATTGAAAAATAATATCGAATTTCAAGTTCGCACTTCCATTTTGACAGCGGGTGTTGGCTGGTGAATAATTGTTTATATTTAAATGTTGTAGTTATGAAATGAATGGCGCCTGATATGCAGTAAATAATGAAAGTACCGAAAGTATTGGTTACTCTAACTAGCGCGATCGCTCTTGTCATTGCTGGTGGTTACTGGTACGTGTTTATTTTAGGTGCACCCCAATTAGACCCACCCCAACAACAGCTTCATACAGGGTTGAAATTTCAATTAAAATCTTTTTACAGTCGAGCCATGGCTACAGTCCGTCAATATGGCGTGATTTTGCCTCCAGACTATAACAAAAATCTTCACAAACGCTATCCTGTCATTTTTTTATTGCACGGGGGTCACGACGATGCTCGTGCTTACGTTCAGAAATATGCCATTTTAGACGTATTAGAAAAACTCTATCGCTGTGGGAAATTACCGCCATCAATTATAATTACCCCTGATGGAAACGATCGCCGCGGTTCCAGTCCTTTTTACGACCCTGATTACTATGACGGACCGAACGGTAAAATCGGGACTTTAATTGGTTCAGAATTAGTACAATTGGTAAAGTCACGCTACCGCACGTTGCAGGAACCGCGATTTTGGGCGATGGGTGGTATATCTTCTGGAGGATGGGGAGCATTCAACATTGGGTTACGCTATCTGAAAAACTTTAATATTTTATTTAGCCATAGCGGTTATTTTATCGATGACAGCGGAGTGCAAAACAGTCCTCAGCAAATCGTGCAGCAGTTATCAATTCCAGATAGAAAGCGATTGCACGTATATTTAGATGCTGGTAAAGGCGATCCAAATTTACTAGCTTCTACTGCACAATTCCACGCCACCTTAGACAAGTTGGGTATAGACAACGTGTTTTACGTCTTCCCTGGAGGACACGGTTTATCTGGTTCGGATATAGGTTGGAACTATTTTCACAAGCATCTTCTAGATTCCCTTTCCTATGTAGGACAACAGTTTAAAAAACAACTGAGTGTTTAAAGATAGCAGACAAAAGGTAATAATGCTTTTTGTATCGGCTTGTTAAGATTTTTTTGTAATGAATAACAACTGGCAAAACAGGATTGCACTTTGGAGTGCGGCAGTTCTAACTGGTTTGGTGGGAGTGGTAAACTTGCTGTCAGCAGTCACTCCCAATCTCTATGGACGCACCCACTGGTTAAAGCAATTTTTACCTTTTGAAATTCGCGCTGGAGCTCATATATTCGCGGCGTTAACTGGTTTTGTTTTATTGACGCTAGCGACTAATTTGTGGCGTCGCAAGCGCGTTGCTTGGTTGTTAACCATTGGTTTATTGGTGATTTCTATTATCAGCCACTTGTTAAAAGGTCTGGACTACGAAGAAAGTCTTTTGTCCGCCGTGTTGTTGGTGCAATTGCTACTTACAGGTCATCTATTTACCGCTCAGTCAGACCGACCTTCTATTGCTACAGGAGTGCGAGTATTAATTGGTGCTTTACTGTTTACCCTTGCCTACGGAACTATTGGCTTTTATTTTTTAGACCAGCATTACTCGCAGAATTTTAATGTACTGGAAGCCGTACTGCAAACTTTAGCATTATTCTTTACAGAAGATAATTGGGGACTAGAACCAAAAACACGATTTGGAAGGTTTTTCGTCAATTCTATATACGTAATTGCCGCAAGTACAATTACATATGCTTTATTAATGTTACTGCGTCCCGTGTTTTTGCGCGATGCAGCTAGTGCAAAAGATCGACACAAAGCGAAAGAAATAGTAGAAAATTACGGTTGTTCTTCTTTAGCAGCATTGACATTATTACCGGATAAAAGTTACTTTTTTAGTCCTTCCGGTCGGAGCGTAATAGCTTATGTTCCGAAAGGACGGGGTGCGATCGCTCTGGGAGATCCCATCGGTCCACAAGAAGACCGCAAAGAAACATTAGTAGCTTTTCAACTATTTTGCCAACGCAACGATTGGTATCCAGCTTTTTATCAAACTTTACCCAATGACCTTGATTTATACAAATCCTTGGGGTTTCAGGTGCTCAAAATTGGAGAAGAAGCAATAGTCAATCTCCAAACCTTTACCTTACAAGGAAAAGCAGGAAGAAATCTCCGCACCTCCCTTAACCGAATGACCAAGTTGGGATATAAAGTGAAATTCTATTCACCACCGATTTCCAGCGATTTGTTACGTCAGTTAAAAACTGTCAGCGACGAATGGCTACAATCAGTGCGAGGTTCTGAAAAGCGCTTTTCTGTGGGTTGGTTTGAGGAAACTTACCTAAGAGATTGCGAAATAGTTGCAGTACAATCTCCCCAGGATGAAATTATAGCTTTTACCAATATCATCTCCGAGTACAAGCTCAACGAAATTACTAACGACTTGATGCGCCATCGCCAGTCTATTGAAAACGGTACGATGGACTTTTTGTTTATCTCCATGTTCCAACACTACAAGGAACAAGGTTACGATAGTTTTAATCTCGGTCTTTCAGTCCTGGCTGGAGTTGGCAAAAATAACGAATCGCGACGATTGGAAAAAGTACTGCGCTATCTTTACCAGCACTTAGAGCGGTTCTACAATTTTCAGGGTTTGCATTTTTACAAAGATAAATTTCACCCTCGTTGGGAACCGCGTTTTTTAGTTTATCCTAGCTTAGCAGCCTTGCCGGATGTCGTTGTGGCATTAATTCGTGCTGATTCCGGCGATCGGCTTTTAGATTATTTTAAACCCGGAACTTAATTAAGGTGCAAGAATGTTATAAAAGTCAAGTGTGGCCAAAATGTGGATTTTTATAGTCTTTTTTTATGAGCAGCCACCATACCGATCCAATTTTAGAAATCATCGCTTCTCACCAAAAAGCTATAGCTTTGCACGATGTTTGCGCTCGAGTATGTTTCCTTGCAACCGTTGCAGCTGATGGTTCTGCAAGGGTACGTGTTATGAATTTGAATGGAATTTCTGGACGTTGCTTCGAACTTCATTGCAGCGAGCAAAGCGAAAAATGGCAACAACTTTTGCACAATCCTGCTTACGAGCTTTTACTTTGGTGGCCGAGTGTAGCACGCCAATATCGAATTCGGGGTGAGTTAAAAATTATGCCCCAGTTTCTTGTGGAAAAAAGTTGGTCTCAAGCTCCTTACTCATTTAAACTGCTTGACCGTTTCTACCAGGAATATCAACCACTTGGTTCCCAACTAGATTCCCAGCAGGTGCTACTGGAAGGTTTGAACAACTTAAAGAGGAAATATCCCAACCCACAGGATGTTCCACCTCCTTCCCATTTACGAGGTTTTTATTGCCAAGCTTGTTGGATCGAAGCTCTCTACATAGATAAACTTCGCATTCACCAAAGGCATTGCTATTCTTATACAGATAATTCTTGGCATCACGAACTACTAGTTCCCTGAGTTAGTAATTTGCACCTGTCGCTTGGGAGATGAATTACGGGCGTTGTCTGACCCAAGGTACGCCCGTTTCTAATTAGCAATCAATTTGATTTTGAACTTCAGGTAGTTCTACTTGCTCAGGCTGTGGAAAAATCTCTTGCGTTCAAGCTTTTGATGGTAAACTCCAGTCTTTGTGATGCCAAAATGTTGAGAATAGGAGTTTAGTTTTTCGTTGACGGCTATGGAATTGGGAAAAGAAGTTGAGGAACGGTATTCCTGAGCAAATGACCTGTAGGTAGATCCCCAATTGTAGTTGTTGTTGTCGTTGGGGTTTCCGTAAGTATCTAAAAGGGCGTCGCGATCGTTAGAGTCGTACTTCCAAAGCCATGCAATCACAGTAGATCTTTTTCGTCGCGCTGCATTGAGAAAAGGAACGGGATTCATCAAATCGCTTGCATTGTGAGGACCAATCTCACCGAATATCACCGCAAAGCCAGCATCAGATAATTTTTGCATTCTAGCTTCAATATTTGCCTGGGAATCATTAAGCCACTTTTCGTAGGCGTGGATGTCAAAGACAATATTTTTTCGCCCAGACAAGAGTTTTTTCCCTTTGGTCAGAATGACTGACTCGCTCTGACCCGTTTCCGCTCCGGGAACGACAATTATGTTGTTTGCTCCTGTAGAGCGAATGTTATCAACCATCTGTTGCATATCGCTCAGCCACAAGTCATCCGAATATCCATTAGAACGATTCCACATGTAGGGTTCATTCCAAGTTTCAAACCAAACATCAGGCTGATTCTTGAATTGATTGGCTATTTGGCGATATCGAACTTTGTATTCAGACCACCACCATGTTTGGGAAGGATTTTTTCCCAGGAAGGGATTTGACATTCCATTCCATCCAAAGGGACAAAGAATTGTCACTTTTCCGTTGCGTCGATTTTCGTCCACAACTGCTTGGAGGGAGTGAAGCCATTCGCCATTAATGTATTGCGCTGAGCCGACAAGCGGGTTATCGCGCATGTTCCCGATGTATTCACGCACGATATCGATTCCCCAACCGTTCATATCGCTGCTAGAAGCTCCATAGACGTGCATGGCGTTGGCTCCTCGCCAGTATGTTGGCCAACCGTTCTTAAGAATGCGGTTTCCATAAACAGAGTAAGTATCTTGACCAAATGCTGTTGTCGCAAATAAAAGCACAATCAGCACAATTCCCCATCTGGTCAGGTTCTTAGCTACAGAAAGCCTTATCTTGTTTGTGCGGATCTTTTTGAATACCCAAACCAACAGATATGAAACAAAAATGAGAAATTGTTTCCATGCAGCGCGTTGGTTTTTCTTTTTTGGATTCACGACATTATCCTCCGTACAAGCGCAAGGCATCTAGAGCAGCCGTGAGTTCCTCCTCAGATCTGCGCAAATGAATAGTTTTTTCATTTCGCTTGCAAATCAATACTGTTCGTTGCATTGATAGCACCGGGCCGACGCATGAGTACGCGAACAAATACCAAGCCAGATTTTTCTGGCTTTCGTGCTATCTTGATGAAGTAATGGTAAATTGCAACTCAATATTGAGTCGGGAGAAACCGTAGAGCCTGATGCCTTCTTTACCGTTTCTTCAAAAACGAGGCATATACTTCCCCCACCCCTATGTGCTAACATATTGCCATGTAGGGGTCGAGTCGTGAGGCTTTATTAGCTTGCAACAGTTTGGTTTTTCTGACCGCCAAGTCTTTTCCAAACCAATACTGATGTGCTAGCGGCTCACCTATTTTTTGAAATTCACAAATTACTGAGTCTTTGATTGCAATCTATCTCACCTCCTTTGACAAGTAGATTTACTAAGCTGTGGTGGACACGGATAGGTTAGCATCATTTCCTTTTTTTTCAAAGTTAAATTCACTACCTTTAACAATAAAGTTCCCAGTGCAAAGGTAAAAACCGCACGGACAAATGCCTTTGCTACAGGAGAAAGGCATGTAGCTCTTCCTTATCGCCAACAGATTGTAGCATTGTGGTAATTTGGTTTTTCTGAGCGCCAAGTCTTTTAAAAACCAATCCTAATCTACCCTATACTCACTTGTCAGTGGCTCACCTCCGTAGGTTTGCAAACAAGGCATGTTTTACTACCAGATTTACTGTAGCTAGATTAACACCTGCATAGCTTGTTTAAAATATTAACACCTTCTTGTTTGTTTTCAAATAATAATTGCTCACTAATGTTTTACCAAAGCTGTGCTGTTCTAAAATTATTTTTAAATGAGAGAAATACTTATTTTATAAGAGTTACAGCTTTTTTATTTAAAATTTTTCTCCACCTTTTTGCTCTGTTGATTTAATCATTTACAGATATTTTTTTGAGAATTATAAAAAAATAGTTTAAGAAAAATATCTTGACGTTAGAGTTTTGTAAAATAGCATTGTAAAAATTTATAGCATATTAATAAAATGTTAGTGTGTGGAGTTTTGCTGAGAAAATTAGATAGGCAGTAGTGGTTTGGGGGAAAGGACCTGAATTGCTGTATGATTGCTGTGGCTTGCAAATCTGAGCAAAGAAGCTTTCCTCCTTAGGAAAAGGAATAGCAAGTCAGCAGAACATTTCTAGTCAAAAGATCAAGCTGATACAAGTATTTTTTCTGGGTAGGGAGAGAAAATTTTTAGACCTACTCATCCAAAACCAGTTGCGGTTTTCCAAAGTTGAGTAACCTATAACCTTCTCAAGATAGAGGTTAATCTGGAGCGATAGCTTTAAGGTTTAAGTGTTGAGAAGAATTATTTTCAAGATTCTTAATTGAAAAATTTGATCGGGATTTCTATGAGTCACTCTAGGGAAGAATTTTTAGATAACAAGGAAGATTCATTACAGCTACTTTGCGATCGCCAATTAGAAAAATACGTCTTGCGATTGTATGTTGCTAACAAAAATCAAATGTCTTTGCGTGCTTTTGAAAGAATTAGAAAAATCTGCGAAGAGTGTTTGCAAGGGCGCTATGAATTAGAAGTGATTGATATTTATCAGCAACCGGAATGTTTAGAAGAAGACCAAGTTTTTGCCATCCCTACACTTGTTAAAAAGTTACCGCCGCCTTTTAAGAAGATAATTGGTGATTTAAGTGAAACAGAAAAGTTATTGGCCGCTTTAGATATTTGTTATCTTTGAATTTGTTTAATAAAAAACCAAAAACACCACCCTGCAAGCTTTGGGAGGAAAATCTCCGTATAATTTTCAGCTTATTTTTTTCAATTTACGGTAAATCGCTCAATAAATAGTATTTAATAGCCTAAAATTGAATTATGCCATAGATAAACATAAGAATCAAGTCATGGAGAGAGGAAATAAATATTTTGAATTTTCTCTACAGACCACTTGCTTTTTGAAATTATGTATGCAATTGTTTGATTAGTGAATGTCGGAAAGCAGCATCCCTGATTTATAGTCCATAAAAACAAGTACACCTTCCTTCAGGTGTACTTGCAGGATTTTCTGCTAGTTGTTGTGCGAGCGCACAACCGCATTCTACTGAACTGTACAGGTGCTATTGATGAAGATGCTTCCAGTGGTAGCTATTGTTAGTTGCTGCTGGAAGATTCATTATAAAACTGCAAGCGAGCGGTACCAACAACTTGGCCTTGAGTTTGTGACTCGCTTGCCAGTGCCTTGACTTGAAATAAGTATACGCCATCATAACTAGGATTGCGCAGTGATTTCAAGGCAATAGTAATCGTTGTACCGGGTAGTATTGGTCGGTCTAAAGTTACTATTACAGTTTGCGGTTGCTCGTTGCTTTTTGTAAGAGTCAGTCCTAATTTTTGTCCTTTGCGGTTAGGTGTACCTTCAAAAGCACGACTGTTTTTCCCATCAAAAGTAATAGATTCAAGACCTTGGATCTGGGTAAAAGCAATCTTTTGCAAAGGTTGTTTAGTACTAGCGGGTAATGCGAGGGTAAAGTAGTAAGTTGCTTCCCAAACATCTGTTTGATTGTATGTAGTTGTAGCAGTTACAGGATGCAATGGTTGCGCCAAGGCCAATGTATAACTACTACTTGTTTGAGAAAGTAAGCACAAACCTGTGGTAACAACCAACAAGGTTTGACAGAAAGTAGTAATATTTTTCATCATACTTTGAAAACGGGCAGATAGAAGAAAGAAAAGAAAATGAAATCAGCTCATGGAATTTTCATTGGACATTTTTATTTGTAATCTACTTGGGAAAATTTTAGCAATTAAAATACAAAAAAATCCTACTTTTTATTCTTTTTTCTAAGCCCATAAAACCGATGATTTTAGGAGCTATTTTAAGCATTGTTCCCTATAAATCCGATGGTTTTATCGGTGTCTTTGTCATGACTTGCCTGCAAACTAATAATTTCAGTCGAGGTCTTGTCTGGATTTTTGGAGCTGTTCCCAAAGAATTTGGATTTGATTGTAAGCGTCTTCAGGAGAAATTTTGCCATTAGTTTGCAGACTGCAAATGTAGTTGATGCGTTGAGAAAATTCTTGTAGCTTAGCGTTAAAAATTACATATTCTGGTTTGAGTTGACCGCGGTAAGGATTGTGGGGATAAAGAAAATTCGATAAATCTGCTATAAAAATAAATTCTTCCGCCATGGTCTTTTGAGCGCAAGGATGGCAAAATTTTTGTTAGGCAAGTCCCAAATACAGCTTAGAATTAGAAGCTAAGAAATTTCTAAGAAGCTCCTAAACGCCAAAATATAGGCTGCATACAGGCTGCAAGGTAGCAGAGTAGGAAGTATATTTGCAATTTCCTTTGCTACCTCACTTGTTCTTTTGTAATCTTTAAGACATATCTCTGGAATTGGTAAAATACCAAACCCAATTCATCAAAAAAAAGTATCTCAAGTTACATTTTTCCAGTGTAGAGCGTGCCAAAATCAAAGTTCCGACGGGCGATCGCTCAAGATGGGGAACTCAAACTTCAACCCGAGATTAATCCTTAGCAATAGCAACATCGCTGGATTTAATCACTGCGTAAGCTTCTGTTCCTTCACAAAGTTCCAGATCGTCTACAGATGCAGTGGTGATAATTGAAGTTAATTCAACTTCGTGGACAACTTTAATTGTTACCTGGCTGCTAACTTCTCCTCTAACAATTTTTGTCACTATACCCTTAAGGAGGTTGCGGGAGCTAACTTTCAGAGGTCTTTTTTGAGTATTATTTTCTATTTTCTGAATGTCTGGGTTTTTGTTGTCTCTGAGCTTGGTTGCTGTTGTTGGTTGCAGCGAAGCTGCAGAGCGTTGACTCAAGTTACGGACCAGTTCTCGGAGAATTTCTGTTTTAGTGCGCTGAGACTGTTGACAGAATTCTTCTAAAATTCTCCGTTCTTCTTCTGACGTCTGGAATGTAATCCATCCTTGTTCTTTTCTGGGCATAAATTTTTACCAAATTAATTGGTGATTTGTTGGTAATCCTGGTACGATATTACCAATCTTCAATTCTATAAATTTTCTGCGAGTGTGGTTTCTCAATGGGAAGAAGAAGTGTTTTGACCTATATTGGTATAGCAGTTGCTAGCTTGATGCTAACAATTTGCTTGCCATTGACAACTCCTTTTTTGGTAGTAGCACAGCCAAACAGCGAATTGCTGGTCTCAGCTGCTGCTAGTCTTAAAGATGTCATGGAACAAATCAGGTCTATTTACCAACAAAGTAAACCAAACATCAACATCAAGTACAACTTTGGGGCCTCTGGAGCTTTATTGCAACAGATTCAACAAGGAGCACCTGTAGACGTTTTCATCTCTGCTGGTAAGAAACAGATGGACGCGTTAGAGCAATCTGGACAATTGCTCGCTGGTACTCGTGCTGTATTGGCAAAAAACCGCTTAGTTTTGGTTGTACCTAAGAACGTTACAGGCATAAATAGCTTTTACAACCTCAAAAACCCCAACATTAAAAAAATCGCAATTGGCGAACCAAGAAGCGTACCTGCGGGACAGTACGCCGAACAAGTGCTGCAAAAATTAGGTATCTACCAACAAATAAAACCCAAGTTTGTCTACGCCAACAACGTGCGTCAAGTTTTAGCAGCAGTAGAAAGTGGTAATGCAGACGCGGGTTTGGTTTACGTTACCGATGCCAAAATATCCGACAAAGTCAAAGTGGTAGTAGCTGCGGATGAAAAGTATCATTCTCCGATTGTCTATCCTTTAGCAGTGTTGAAAAGGAGTAAGAACGTTAACGCCGCCAAGGATTTTGTGCAGTTTTTATTAAGCGATCGCGCCAAAGATGTATTGAAAAAATACGGATTTATCTTACCTTAATCCATCCTGAGAAACACAAAACAGCGCCTGCAAACCTTGATTTTTCCTTGCTGCTGTCGTCGTGCTTAGCTTCTGGGATTATGCCACAAGATTTATCTCCTCTTTGGATCTCCCTAAAAACTTCCTTGCTTGCAACATTTATTACCTTTTTTGCTGGTATCGCAGCCGCCTACTGGATGTTGGGCTATCGTGGCAAGGCAAGATCGGTAATAGAAAGTATTTTTATTTCCCCGTTGATTTTACCACCAACGGTGGTTGGCTTTGTACTGCTGGTTTTTTTCGGTAAAAACGGTCCCTTGGGAAAATTAATGGAGCCGTTGAACTTGACAATCGTTTTCACTTGGTACGGTGCAGCGATCGCCGCTACAGTAGTTGCTTTTCCCTTGATGTACAAAACTTCCCTAGGAGCTTTTGAGCAAATCGACCAAAATCTTTTACAGGTAGCTAGAACTCTAGGTGCAAAAGAATCAACCATCTTTTGGCGAATTTCCTTACCCTTAGCATTACCTGGAATTTTAGCTGGAACAACTTTGGCTATGGCGCGCGCTTTGGGTGAATTTGGCGCTACGTTAATGCTAGCTGGTAACATTCCCGGACAAACTCAGACAATTCCCATGGCAATTTATTTCGCCGTGGAAGCAGGAGCGATGGAAGAAACTTGGTTTTGGGCGATCGTGATTGTGGGGATTTCTTTATTTGCAATTATCGCTGTAAATCTGTGGCAGGAATCCAAACACGGCCATCGCAACCAAGCAAAACAACAATCACGTTTCACCACTGGTCAAATCACTGCACCGTGGGAGCTAACTATTAATTCCTCCACAGCAAGGGAACCCCAAAAATTTGCGTTAGGGAGCAAATTTTTGGGGACCCCTCAGCTAAGTGTAGATATCGAAAAAGTCCTCACTGGCTTTGATTTAAAAGTTTCCTTTTGCGCGGATGAAAAACCTTTGGGATTATTGGGTAGTTCCGGTGCTGGCAAGAGTATGATTTTACGCTGCATAGCCGGAATAGAAACACCCACCTCTGGTCGAATTGTTTTGAATGGAAGAGTTTTATTTGATTCTCAACAAGGAATTAACCTACCCAGTCGCGAGCGTCGCGTCGGTTTTTTAGTGCAAAACTACGCTTTGTTTCCCCACATGAGTGTGGCTGAAAATATCGCTTTTAGCTTACCGAAAGGATTATCGAAATCAGCCATCAAGCAACAAGTTCAAGCACACCTAGCACAAGTACAACTAGAGGGATTGGGCGATCGCTATCCCCATCAACTTTCTGGCGGTCAGCAGCAGCGAGTCGCACTAGCAAGAGCACTAGCTTCCCAACCAGAAGTACTGCTGTTAGATGAACCATTTTCAGCTCTCGATACTCATTTACGCAGCCAGCTGGAACAACAAATGATGGTAACCTTAGCTTCTTACCAAGGTGTCACCTTATTCGTAACCCACAACATGGAAGAAGCTTACCGCATTTGCCCAAATTTGTTAGTGATGGAACAGGGAAGAGCAGTTCAATACGGCTGCAAACATGATATTTTTGAAAAACCCAGCACCGTGGGCGTGGCTAAATTAACAGGTTGCAAAAACTTCTCTGCTGCAGTCAAGAAAGGCGATCGCCAAATCAAAGCTGTAGACTGGGATTGCACTCTACAACTGGTGGAACCAACACCTGAATGTTTCTCTCACGTTGGTATCCGCGCTCATCACATCACTTTCACCACCGATCTCAACCGAGAAAATACTTTCAAATGCTGGTTGGTACGAGTCAGTGAAACACCACACCGCATGACGCTATTTCTAAAATTGCACAGTCCTTCCACAACCCTCCACGATTACCACCTGCAAGCAGAAGTCTTTAAGGAAAAGTGGATGACTCTTAAAGACAAACCCCTACCGTGGTACCTTCACCTAGATCCTTTGCGTTTAATGTTAATGCAGCAATCTGATTACCCCTACTAATCTAGGAGTCGTCTTGCTATGGACTGTCATGCAGTTCGAATCCCTGGTCTAAAAGCTGAAATTCATCTGAGTATAATGACACTAACATTCTATCTGAGTCAACTTGGATCAGCCAGCGTCCGCTCAACTGACCCGACGAAAGTTTTTCTAAACCCCAAACTACTCCTACTTTCCCCGCTACGTATTCTGGAAGTAGAATCAAAACCTTATCTCCAACTTGAATTTTGTTTGAGTGGTGTAGCAACTTTCCAAAACCAAAAACAATCAAAAATACGCTTGTAATTGAGACCCAAAGCTTGTTTGTCTCAATGTTGATGAAAGTGCAACGACTTTTACCAATTTAGTTGGCAAAAAAGGGTACTTAGTACATCATAGTAGTTGTTGATGAGTGGTTAACAAACCCACGAGAGAATTTCAAAACCTCAGTCTGTACTTGACTACACTGGGAATAACTAGAAGTTAGCCTTTCTAAGGATCGCACCATTGTTAGCTTCTGTAATTATGTTAAATATTCTAGATTTTACTCCAGACTGTTATTATCGATCTAAAAGCTTGACGCAGATCCAGGCACACCAACACAACCTCAAGGCGATCGCCTGTTGTTAAATTGCAGCTAACTTTGAAAAAGAAAAGATAATGAAACTGCACCTGATGCAATTTGCAGCAGATGCACGAACTGAACAGTTAATCCGTAACATCAATCTTACTTACAACCAACATTTCTAACTCTGTCCCAAGACTGGTAATTGCATTCGCTGTTAAGAACTTGTAATAATTTTGCCAAAAAAGCAATGGCGCACTCTCCAGAAAGAACAAAGCTAGAATAACGAAAAAGCTAGTGGCGCATCATTCCACTAGCAAAAAAGTCAATCTCATGAACTAAAACTAAAGCATTACAAAAAACAACTATCTCGTAAACACATATGCAACCAGAGTGCAACACCGTCCCCAAAGTAAAAGCCAGCGGATACAACACCACTGGCGCCAAAATTCAGTAGCTAAACGTGGAGTCAACTTCAATTTAAGATGCCATGAAATTACTGTTTCATAAACTCACATACAACTTTTATGCAGCAAAAAATCTTAATGTCTTCAATAAAAAATTTTTTTCACAGCAAATCTACAAAAAAACCCACTCTCCTAAGTGGGTACACAGTAGCTATTAAGTTATGGCAATAACATACAAGTAAGAAATAAGATACCTATAAGTAAATTCTAGGATATTTGTGCGCCTTTAATCATTAAATATTATACTTTGTCGAAAGAAAATTTTGTTATCACTGCTTGTTTCAAAATTGTAGAAACGCAAAAAATTGTTGACAATCTACAAAAACCCATATACTCTGTTAACAGCAAAAATCTACATTTTGCATGGTGAATTGCATTTGCAGCCGGGATGTTGAATTTAAAATTATATGGAAGACAATCCCTCGAATTTAGCAGTAGAACCTAGAAGCTTGGATAATCAAGCTAACGATAGAGAGAGAGCAAATACTCGCACTTAGCTTTTCCTCCCGGATACCAGTTGCGCGAAGTTCAACTAGCTGAACAACTCAACGTTAGTCGAGCAACAGTGCGCTCTGCTTTGCAACAGCTTATTTACGAGGGTTTAGTGGCGCAATTTCCCTACAGGGGTTACCGTACCAGAATTGAATTCACAAGATGCTTGGGAACTGTGCACGCTTCGGAACGTCCTTGAAGGCTTGGGTGCACGCCTGGCAGCTGTTACCATCACAAAAGATAAAGTTCATATCTTGAATGCTGCTGTTGAGCGTTTAGTAGTTGCTGCACGCAATGGTAAACGGGGAGAACTTGCAGATGCAGATTTTTCATTCCACAAAACGATTATTCACCTATCAGGTCATCAAAGACTACAGCAGCAGTACAAAATTGTCGAGCAACAAATTCGACTGTATATTGTATCTTGTAATACTCCAATTCCAAATTTAGACCAAATTATAGTCAAAGCTATTATTTCACAAGATGCTTTGGTTGCACAACAACTTGCCAAAGAGCATAATCTTGATGGCAAAGGGTTTGTCAAACATCTGCAAGCCTTGGAAAGGAAAAATTGAATGCTATTTATAGTAAAGACATCAAGCAAGAAAGCTTCTTCCTAGTTATTGCTATGAAAGTTTCCTTCTCGTGTTCTCAGATAAAGAAAAAATAAGTTAGCGCATGTGTCTCGCTCGGCGAATGAGAAGACTAGCGTGCACTCACCTATCTACTAACTGTTAGCAGCAATTTAAATTAACCGATTAATTTTTCCCAGGTCATGGGTCCGACGATTCCGTCTGCGGTCAATCCGTGGGAGGATTGAAATTTTTTCACTGCTGCTTCTGAGAGTGGACCGTAAATACCATCTATTTCGACTTCCAAACGGTGTTGCAAGTATCTGACAACTGCGCCACCGGCGTGATTGACTCTGATAATTCGCTTCGCTAGTATCTGATTAATTGCGTTCCAGGTATTTTGGTCTGCAACTCCAGTTTGCTGAATACCTACGATTTTTTGGAATTTTTCCACTGCGGATCGCGTTTTGGCTTCGTTGATAGTATCCTCTTTTAAGGGTTGACCGTCTTTATCGGTAATTTGAAGTCGATTCAAAGCTTTTTGCAATCTCTGCAGCGTCACATCTGGATTTTGTTCTTCGTCCGGTATTGGTTCTACAGAATTAGTAGGTGGTTGACCGGTCAAACCTTTAACTATGGAATTGGCCATTGCTTCTGGATTGTACAGATCCATATCTTTGCGCGAGTCCACAAAACAACATTCGATTAAAATCGCGGTCATATTTGTGTTTCTCAAAACGTACAGGTGGCTACCGTTCTTAACACCACGATTAAAAAAGCCTAATTTGACTATTTCCTCTAGTACGGATAAAGCAATTTTTCTACCTTTTGAGCTAATTGCAAATACTTCTGTACCGTTCGCTTTACCGTTAAAGCTATTAAAATGAATCGATACGTATCATTCTACATTATTAATATTAGCTGTTGCACATCTTTTCCGAAGAGAATCTCCTACTGTACTAGCCTTTGTTGGTTTGCATTCAATTACTTGATGTCCTAGGCTTTTTAATTTTGCTATCACTAGATTGCCAACTTCTTTAGTCAAGTCATCTTCAAATCTTATTACTCTAGCTCCCGTATCTGGAGGACAATTATGTCCAATATCTATGCCATATCTCATAAGATCTCCCTAATTTTTTAGTACTAATTTTACCAACAGCACAGTGCCCCTTGATTTTGTAATTTAAATAAGTTGCTAATTGTCGAATTAATAATTTAGCTCTCGGGATTTTTGACTAAACATTAATATCTCTCGACGGAAAAACTGGAAATTTCAAGTTAGACAAATTGCCAAATTTATTTATGACAATAGTATGTTAAAATTATGCGGTTGGCAACAAATAACAAAGACAAAAAGATGCCAAAGATAAAGGAAGTTTCTTCAAAAGCTTGTAGCAGACAATTGTAGCAGATAAATTGATTGACCAAAAACAATAAAAAGCACCTTTTCTCTAGGTGCTCGCGTAGGTAGCTCAGATTTTGCAGACTATTGGATTTTGTAAATTACGCCCTATAGTTTTGCCCGTTACGGGGATTGCGAGCTCCAACTACAGCGCCAATCATAGAAGCAATTAAACCTAACAAAGAACCAAATACAAACCACCACAATCCTGTGCGTATGCTTGCTGCAATTTCACGAGCTTGTTGGGCGCTGATTTGAGGAGCTTGTTGCGGTATGTTTAAGTTTCCTGATTGTCGAGCTTGGTTAAGAATTGCAGCTGCATTGGAAACTGCTACTCCAAAAGTACCGGATACGCCGCTGGCCAATAACCAAGAACTTACTGCTAGTGTTGTAGCCCAAAGAATAGCACCGTTGAGAAGGGCCGTGTTGCGATTCATCGGACCGCAAGCGCGAGTTGTTATCCAACCGCCAACAAAGAGGGAAATTAACAAAGCAATAGTTGACCAAATTCCTACATTGCTAGCAACATTTGGTGAAATTGTTCTCGGTCTACCAGAAGCTTCGATCGTACCTGCACCAAGTGCACCAATAATAGCACTTAATATTAATTGAGTTGCGATCGCAACTAATAAACCAGAAATAATCGGCCCCCAACGAACGCGATCGTGGTAATCAACTACTCTACCCGCTGCAGCAGGTTCACTAATAACATCATCACCTACACGATTTACATAGGACATAAGCTATTTTCTCCTAACTTCTTTTGTCTCATTTTGTAAAGATTTGCCCCCATTTTTAGGCCTATTTTCCAATTAAATTGTTCTTTTTGATTTTAGAGATCTATCAACAGTAAGAGTTACTAACTCTATCTTTAGTAATAAAACAGCTTGTATCTTTGTTTGCTATTTTTTCATATTTTGATTAATTTTTCATCAAGTTTGAGAAGAGAAATACAAGGTTAGTGATTTCGGAATGATAATTTTTGATGGTTACCTGCTTGATTGATATTTTCGATGATTAATACCAATCTTCTGTTTGAGTGAATGGGGAAAATTGGTATTAATACTAAACGAACTTTTGCTTCTAACGGATTTTGACAGCAGTACCCGTTGCAGTAATCAGCAACAGCACACCGGATTGGTCTACGTTGATCGTACCCGTATCAATTTCAATCCCAATTACAGCATTGGCGCCCAAACGTTGCGCTCGTTGTTCTAATTCTGCTAGTGCTTTTCTTTGACCTTCTTCAAACAAGCGTTCGTAGCTACCGGTGCGTCCACCAATAATATCTCGCAAGCCGGCAAAAAAGTCACGCAGAAAATTGCTTCCGTAGACAATTTCAGCTGTGACAATACCCAAGTATGATTCGACAACGGCACCTTGGATGACATCAGTGGTAGTTAAAATCATAGATTTCTGCCAAAAAATAACTACTTTATATTGAAATATTTAACAGAAAATTACTACATATAAATCTTTTAAATTCTGCTGAGCAAGAAATATATTACACAATTTTTCAGAAGCTTCTTCACTTTGATTTGTTTGATAAACTAGATACAGTATTGACTGGGTAAATAAAATCTGTGGGCAAAGCCACAGAAGTTTGAGTAAAAAGATTGTAGCTGCTGGCAGGGGAAACTAGAATTATTTATTTTTAGGAATTGTTTTTGACGACACCGTTCTCAATTAAGAGAAATATTTCTCCATGTAAGGATTTGTAAAGAGAAAAAAAAGTATGAAAATCGGCTAATTTTCCCAACGGGCGTAAATATTTAGAAAAAGTTAAGGAAGAGAGTTTGCAAAATCAAAGATTTTTGTTTTAATGGACAAGCAGCCAGAGAAACTTTTATAGATGTTGCAACAATATCAGGGTATTTTGCCGTGTACAGACGAAAGTTACTCTTAATGAGAAATATCTTTATAGGAAGCATGGCGGCAACAATGTTTTTAACTGCTGTGCAAACCCAAGAAACATTGGCGCAACGCCGAAGCAGCGCAGAAGTTAAGGAACTATTGCAACAAGGGCGCAGTTTAGTTCAAGTAGGTGATTACAATCGCGCGATCGCCGTTTATCAACAAGCAGCAGAATTGGAACCAAAAAATGCCTCTATTTATTCTGGCATAGGTTATTTATATGCTTTGCAAGGAAATTATCCAGCAGCTCTGAACGCCTACCGGCGTGCAACTGCTCTCAATCCCAACAATAGCGATTATCAATACGCCCTTGGTTATGTAAGTGGTAATTTGGGAGATAACCTCAGAGCCAAAGAAGCTTATCGTCGAGCAATACAACTAAACCGCAGTAACGTGAATGCCTATATAGGCTTGGCAACTATCTTGTTGCGGCTGGGAGAATACAATAATGCCCAGTGGGCATACGAGCAAGCAGTAAAGCTCGCACCTAGAAATCCCCAGGTATACGAGCTGCGGGGGACAATGTTAAAAAAACAGGGAAAAGCCAAAGAAGCGATCGCATATTTTAAAAAGGCACGGGATTTATACCAACAGCAGGGTAAGTATGAAAGCGTCACCAGGGTAGAAGCTACGCTGCGCCAGTTGGGAGTGTAAATCGAATGAACCTACTTTCGGGGGTATTTTATTGTCTTGAAAGCAAACGATGCCTTTTATAGAGGGAATTAACTTTTTACAAATCCCCGGAAGGTATCTTTAACAGCTAACCAATTACTGGCGATTGGCATGCGCCAACCAGTGCCAAAGGCGCGGTCGGTGATTTTTAATCCTGGAGGTGCTTGTCGTCGCTTGAATTCAGCACGGGCTACCATTTGTACGACTTTCTCAACCACAGCGCGATCGTAGCCAGAGGCGACAATTTCCGCGGGGGATTGGTGGTTTTGAATCAAGCGCTGCAAAATGTCATCCAGGACCTCATATGGAGGCAAAGAATCTTGGTCAACCTGATTTGGTCTGAGTTCGGCGCTGGGTGGTTTGCTAAGGATGTTTTGGGGTATGATTTCACCGTTGCGGTTTAACCAGCGGCAAAGAGCATAAACGCGGGTTTTGGGAACGTCGGCGATTACTGCTAACCCACCGTTCATATCACCGTAAAGAGTGCAGTAGCCAACCGCCATTTCTGACTTGTTACCAGTAGATAAAAGCAGATAGCCAAATTTATTAGAAATTGCCATCAGCAAGGTACCCCGGATTCGGGATTGAATATTTTCTTCTGCCAGACCAAATTCAGTATTGGCAAACAAGTCAGCTAAGGTTTGGTCGTATGCTTGCATGATGTTTTCAATCGGCAAAATTGTGGTTTTGATACCGAGATTTGCTGCTAAAGCCAAAGCGTCTTGAATCGAATCCTTAGAACTGTAGCAAGAAGGCATAAGCACGCCAAAAACATTCTCTTTGCCAAGCGCTGCTGTAGCAATAGCAGCCACAAGCGAGGAATCAACTCCACCACTCAAACCCAGGACTACTCTAGAAAAACCACATTTGCGCACGTAATCTTGCACGCCCAAAATCAAAGCTTGCCAAATTTCCTCTTCTTCGCACTCATAATGGGGTGCGACAAAGCTTGTTCGTAAATCCCGAACTTCTTCATCAAAATCAACCATGACCAAGTCAGTCTTAAACCCCTGAGCGCGACAAACTACTTCACCTTGTTTGTTGAGGGCAAAACTTCTACCATCAAAAATCAAATCATCATTGCCGCCTACTTGGTTAGCATAAATAATTGGTTGTTGAAAGCGCACTGCGCTATGGCTGAGCATAGCTTCCCGAAACCGCTGTTTGTTGACCGTGTAAGGGGAGGCAGACAAATTGACGATAAAATCTACACCTAGAATTGCCAGATCGGCAATAGGATTGATGGCGTAACTGCGTCTACCCCAAAATTCCTCGTCATTCCACAAGTCTTCGCAGACTGTAACACCGATGTGAACCTTATCAAGAGTGAAATAATTAGCTTGCAAACCTGGTTCAAAATAACGACGTTCATCAAAGACATCGTAGGTAGGTAAAAGTCGCTTGTGAAAAACTTGCTGCACTTTTCCTGCTTCTAGCCAAGCAATGCTATTAAATAAAGGCTTTCCACCAGTTATGGAAGCTTTGGTGTTTTCTTGTACAGTTCCCACTAAAACAGCTATGTTGGACGGCAAATCCCGGGCTAATTGTTGTAAGGTAATGTTTGTTGCTTCTACAAAAGCCGGATTTAACAGTAAATCTCGTGGAGGATAACCGCACAAAGACAATTCCGGGGTGAGCAGCAAACGTGCTTTTTCAGCTGTTGCTTGCTGTGCTGCTTGCAGAATTTTTTCGGCGTTTTTTGGTAAATCACCAATGGTAGGATTAAGTTGAGCGATCGCTATTTTCATTGTTCAAGCTCAAACTGGGGTTTTGCAACAGAGATTTTTGTAGGAGTAGAACGCTAATCAGTTATATCTTTGTATGAGTGGCACTGCAAAGTTAGTTAAATAAATACCAAAGGCTTATCCTTAAAAGGAGCGAAAGCTTCGGCATCAAATTTGTATAAGGTGGCCGGGCGACCTGCACCCCGCGATACTTTGATACCGGTATCGCACAAAAAACCTAACTTGAGCAGGCGAGACCGAAAATTAGAATAATCAGAAAAATTTTCTCCCAAAACGGTGGTATATAACTGGTATAAATCATTTAAAGTGAACATTTCTGGCAATACTTCAAAAGCAACAGGACTGTACTCCAATTTATTTTTCAAACGTTTGTGTCCGTACGCCAGAATTTTATTGTGGTCGAAGGCTAGCTGGGGCACTTGTTTAACAGGATACCAAGCAATACCAGCGACTTTATCAGCAATTAATTCTGCTTCTTCGAACCTGACAAGGGCAAAGTAGCTGACGCTTAGATAACGTACTCCGTAACTGTCAGCCGCTTCGCGCGGATCGCGTTTTGGTCCGCCAAAGGTGTACAATTGCTCTAAATAAAGATTGTTGACCTTTATTTTTTCCGCCATAATGCGGTAGGCAGCATCTTCTAGCGATTCACCTTGACGTACTAAAGTACCAGGAAGACCCCAATAATTTAAAAAAGGTTCTTGCTGTCGCATTACCAGCAGTACTAAAAGCCGATTTTGGGCAGTGTCTACTGAAAAAATAACGTTGTCAACACCGACTTTAAAATCTGCTAAAGGTTGTTGGTCTAGCGAATCTGCAAGCTTTTTGGGGATACGTCCTGGCATTTGTACAAATGCTGTTGGTGAATGTAGTCGATTACAGAAGGTGTTAAAGTTTGGGGATCTCCGCTTTCACGAAAAGCTGTCGAGGATACTGGTGGTCCTGTTAGAGAGGCGATCGCTATTTTGGCTCCCAAATTTTCTAGCGCCTGCAACTGAGAGTGCTCGATTGGGTATCCCGGTCGCGGTACGACAAGAAGTTGCACTTGCTGCAGCAAATCTGCAACCCTATACCACCGAGGTAGTTGAGTTAGTAAATCAGAACCCACCACTAAAGTTAATTCCGTGTCTTCTCCCCAACTTTGTTTAACTTTCTCCACTGTTTCCAGCGTTCTCAAGCTACTTAATTGCTGTTCCAAGCTTATATTGTGCCGTGGCGAATTTATATTGGCAATTAATAGTTGTAACATTGCCACTCGATGCTCTAAAGGTGTTTGGTGAGATTTAAAGGGATTATCCGCTGACCAGACCACAACGCGATCGTAATGCTGGGACAACCACTCGATGATAGCTTGATGTCCAGATGTGGGCGGATCTGCACTGGTTCCAAATAAAGCGATTTTCATTTTGCGACGAATTGCTAGTTAGTGGTCAATGGCTATTTACTATTAATCAACACTGGTTTTTTTGTGTTTTCTCTATTAATTCTTGCAGGCGATGGGAAATTGTGATTGTTGCTGAATTAGGGTTTTGCAAACGTCGAGTTTCTGCAGGTAAACTTGCGATGGAAGCTGCAGTACGTTGTCGAATAGTTGCTAGACTCTCTGGTGGTTGTATTCTTTTACCTGCTTGCAGGTACAGTTGCAACAAAGGTTTTTCTCCTGCTAACGTTTCCTCCTCTGCTAGTCCCAAACGATCTGCGACCAGTTGCTTGTTACCTGCAAACGAACGAAAAATTTGTTTGCGTCCAGGGTAAGTCATCTTTCCCTGCGATTGTTTCATGACCGGAATTCCATCTATTTCTACCAATTTGTAAACTCCGTTAATAGGTTCTCCCGTCACTAATCGTGTTCCCACTCCGTAAGCATCTATTTCCGCTTTTGCAGCTTTTAATCTTTGAATTTCCTGTTCGTCCAAATCCCCACTGGCAATAATTGAGACATCGGGTAAAAGCGATCGCACTTGTTTGGACAAAGCTGCTAAATCTCCAGAATCTAGCCTTATTCCCTTTAATTTCATCTTTCCCGAGTTCACCTTAGCAGCCAATCGCTTGGCGGCATCCAAAGGATCGTAGGTATCAATTAATAACGGCGAACCTGGGAAATATCGGTGAAAAGCCTCAAACGCTTCGTCTTCACTACCTTCAGTGGCTGAAATTGCCATAACTAAGGCATGGGCCATAGTACCACTTGGTTTTTCCCCTAGTTGTAGCGCTGCTAACACGTTTGATGTCGCATCAAAGCCTGCTGCTAAAGCCGCCCGCGCCGCCCATATCGATGCTTGTGGGCTAAAAGCCCTTCTGGTACCAAATTCCAGCAACTGCGCTTCCTGTCCGGCAACATCCCGTATTCTTGCTGCTCGTGTGGCAATTAAAGTTTGGTAGTTTAGGGTATTTAGTAAATAAGTTTCCACTAGCTGCGCTTGCCATAAAGGTGCTTCCACCCGCAATAAAGGTTCATTGGCAAACACTGCTGTTCCTTCTGGTACAGCCCACACATCCCCCGTAAAACGTCCTGATTCCAAAACCGACCAAAAGCGATCGCTCACGCCAGCAAAAATTCCCGTCGCTTGCAAAGCCTCTATCTGCGACGAACTAAAGCGGAATTTTTCCAAGTATGCCAACGCTTGCGCTAACCCCATGGCAATTAAATAACCAAAGCCTTCTGGCAGTTTTCTGACAAATAACTCAAAACTTGCCCGTCGCTCCTCTAAACCTTCGCCCGTGTAACAAGCTGCCATTGTCAACTGGTACAGATCGGTTAACAGGCTGTAATCCTCTACACAGGGTGTTAGTTCCTCATTTGCTATTCCTGGAAAATCTGTCATGCGATCGCGCCCTTTGTGAATTTTTTATTATGGTATTTTTTACCATAAATAATGTCAACTTCCTACCACGAGCCAGGATAAAGACCCCACACAAGCAGAAAATAATGTATGAAAACTATAATAATTAATTTTTTTTAATGGTCAAATTTATAAATATGACAACTGGAGTAGCAAAGGTCGAGATTTAGTTAAAAATCAGCATTAAAGACAAAAATATTAGATATTTGAGAAATTAAAGTTTGCAAATATCTATCAACAACTGTTGCAGAAAATATCAATATATTGAGAATTTCAGACAACCAAGAGTGTTAGAATTAAAGTAGAAACACTACCTTGAAATGATAAAAGAATGGGAGTCTAAAATATGAGTGCTATCTCCAAACTACTAGCTAGGCTTACCCAGTATATTACTGAAGCGGCAATGCGGATTTTTGGCCCTAATGATGATTCTTATCCCAATACTGGTGTACAACCTTTTAGTGGTGAACCCTATAAAAAAAGAGCAGCTGATAATTGGTAACAGAGATATTTAAAATGAGTCAGTGGAGATGGAAATCGGTGGAAGCAATAGCCAATCCATCGATTTCTGATTGAGCAAATTAACAGTGATCCCATTCAAATTCTGCTAACAAAAGTAAACAGAAAATCATCAACATACCACTAGCGAGAAATTGCCAACCAATGATGTAAGGTAAGATGAAAATTCCTAACAAATGAAGCATACCTGTAAAAAGAAGCGTACGCGATCGCACTCCCCATCCAGTACACAAATAACCAAGAGCACTTAAACCCAGCCATAAAGGACATAAATTTAACAGTACTTCTCCCCAACCCACGAAAACTGCTAAATCAGTTAGGATCACCCCAACTACCACTAACACTACCCAACAATAAAGCACCCAGTTAACTTTTCTGCGCTTTGCCCAAGAGTGAGTCAAACTGACCATTATTGCAGTACCAATCACGCTGCAAATAGACCAAACAGCAGCTTGTAAATTCCAACTAACAGGTAGAAACTGAGCTGTTAAAAACATAGGTATTAGTAATAAAGCCCAAACAATAAAAGCTTGGTCTAGGCGAGTATAAAAAGTCGAATAAACTTTTAATTTGCCAATCCGCCAGTGGAGTTGCCAACACCCTTCCATATCTTGAATATCTAAAGTTGCTTGTTTGCGGCGCAGTGGCGGTACAGAATTGTTAAAGAAGTTCATTTTGTCGTTGCTGATTTTTAAAAAACTTAAGCTTTTTAGCCTCGAAAATGCTGTATTTATTTTTTTATCCATAGGTCAGCAACGTCGCCTTCCTAATCTTTGCTGTAGCAGTAAATTTAGTTAATTTATACTCAATCCAATAGCAAATGAGTGTAATATTTTTGACATATAAAAATTATTAAGAAATTATTAAAATTGTTTTTGCTAAAGAAGAAGCGATCGCCAAGAACTCTCTTGTCGATACAGTTGATGATAATTCTTTGTTTGAGATGAGGCGGAATTCCAAATTAGCCCTTAGAAAGTAGTTAAGTGGCTACAACTGCGTAAAACTCTTAAAATCAAGCCGAAAAACCGAAAATTAGGAGCACCAATTCATGTTTTGGAAGTTCGTAGTTGGTACTTTGGTGTTAGCCTTAAGTGTGGGATTGGAAATAGCTACCGCATCGGTACCAGCGTTTGGAAAAAATGAAGTTCGCAGCAGTCAACCTTCTAGCAAGATAGAAGCGTTGGTTTTCAACAAACTAGATTCTGGGCAACTAACACCAGAGGACAATACTTACCACATCAGCCAGTACTATCGACATTACCACAGACCGCGTCACTACAGGCGATACTACCACTACAGACCGTACTACTACAGGCGGCACTACTACAGACCTTATTATAGAGGTATTTACTATGTGCCATCCGGCACGCTGCGCGAACGCCACTGTCCAAATAACTACTATTGGCGTTATCGAAGGGTGTATCGCCAC